>QLAH01000772.1_pt1 | contig 12108 bp, 8 predicted proteins | sample 4693081 | NCBI WGS metagenome assembly QLAH01 (sample SAMN09425401, study PRJNA476045) | Lake water metagenome, whole genome shotgun sequencing project.
CCCCAAAACCCCAAAACCCCGTTATTCAAGCATTAAAAGGAAAGATTGCTAATGAAATCAAAATATTATTCAGCAGGGATATACCAGAGAGAGGAGGGAGTTTAATAATTATTAAAGATTTGAAAATGCGAAAGCACAAATCCAAAGATTCTAATGAAGAATCAGCCTTCAATAATGAGGGTGAGTAGAATTAACTTCCAAAGCAGTCACAGTAAGTTAGGGAGCAAGAGGAAAGCCCAGAAGGAACCAATAAGCTGCAAAACGCTTTACATAAGCTGAGATCTCTCAAAAATACCAAGAACTTTGCATCATCAGAACATGATACTCCATTTGCTGCTGCATCTAAGCAAGATCCTTCACCATTATCAAACACTAAGTCACCTTTCCAATAGGAAAAAAAGAGTTCAAGACAACATTTAGCGCCTTAAATGGAAGAGCCTCCCATGCTCTCTATGAACAAGAGCCATCAGAGTGCTCACGTATCTTTCTAGAGAAGAGTGAGCAGAGTGATGCATAATTTGGATATCAGAGGTAGTGGTCACTCTAATACTAATCCGAATGCGCAAATGAGTGAGATAGGATAGCAAAAGAGACGTTCGTTCCTTGGTTAGAGAGATCACTTAACGAATTTCGATGAGTAGCTTAGAGGATTCGAAAATTCGAAAAATGAGAGAAGGCGCCATACTTAAAAAGCACCTAATGACAGAACAAACAAGACTCCAGACTATGAAACAGAGAATTCTAAAGAGGATACACCTTCAAGTCATTCATCTGCTTCTCATTCTTTCGATGATTAGTAGAGACCCTTAGAATTGCAAAGGAATATCTCTAATGCAAGGCCATCAGATCTTAGAGTAGCATCTAACAGGCCTTCATTACCGCCACTAGATATTGGATAATTAAGTGGAGCAAATACAAATAGAGCTGCACCAGCAACTATAAACAAAAACCTATTAGATCTTCCTCTCTAAGAAGAACCATAGAGAAACATACCTTTGAAGTTCTGTGCACCTGTGCATTTATACTTTGAAGGGGATTTAAAGAGTCATTTCCATATTCATTCTCAAGCTCCTGCTTAGAATAGAGTTGAAATGTCTCATAGACCACCAATAAGAAGACCGTAGAGCGGTGATCAAACATCGAGGTGGTAGCTGCAAGATTTACCTGATTGGTAATGCGCTCCAGCATTAAAGACTCATGGTGATGTCTTCAGAATCATACCTGCTTGTGATTTCAACCATCTTAGTAAAGTTCAAAAAATTCTTCATACCAAGAAAATATTAGATCCTGTGAACTAATTTAAATATGGAGAGTATATTGAAAGTCTCAATGAAGAAATCAAGTTTAACCTAGATAATTTTCAAGATCTTAAAAGTACTTATTCCTTACTTATTTTATAGATGACTTTGTTAAGTTTGGAAATAGTGTGATGATAATTCATGAGAACAGCTAGATGCTACTGAAAATTTCTTCTCCTAATATGGCTGATCAGTAGTTCTAATTCAAGTAAAGTAAATTTTTTAACTTCTATAGATTGAAGCTTACAAGCAATATATCAGAGAAGGCAGTTTTTAAACTGCTTCCATCTAATAAGCTTCAAACTGAAGGTGATGGAAAAATTACTGAAAACGATTAATTTTTCCTAGCTTATACTTATGATAAGATTCTGAACAAAGATCTATACCTCTATAGTGATCCGCAAGTCTTAGAAAGATCTGTCAACAAAAGATAGAATCCTTTAACTAAATTTTGCGATTAAGAGTACCCAGAAATGATATTTGCTGAGGATCGCAAGCTCACTTTACATTTTGGAGTGTGCCCTTCGATGGATTATGAAAGGAGTGATAATCTATTTAGACACTTGAATGGAAAAGTGATTTAACTAAAGCATATAGAATCAGAACTAATGCTGACGATGACGATTAAACGGAAAGAGAATAGGATCTTAACAACCTTTTTTGGTGACAAAAACAGATATAGTCTAAACTCTTTGATTGATAATGTGCCTAGTATTTATGGATAAGCATCAACTATTAATATTCATTTTGAGCCTAGAGATTCCATAAATACTTACTGGAAAGTTTATGCATCACCATTCCAAAGAGATGCAGTATACTTAGAGAATGCTGTTAGTAAAATAAGATTAAAGCCATTACATTTGATGATTATCAATAAAGCTAGCTAAGGAACATTGCATTAAGAAGACAATGAAGGTATTTTCTATAAGGTATTCTCAGATTCTAACAATTCTCCTAATTTGCAAAGATCTTCTATGTTTGAAAATGATTAAGGCCCATCTCATAAATTCTTATGGGTTGAGTTTCTGAAGTTTAACAAGGTAGAAAACAAGTATGAGTTTTCAAAGTTCGGCAAAATGAACGATGAAGATAAGGGAAGCCTTTTTGATTCTTTTAAAATAGTTCCTGTTACACCATATTACTAGCATGCGCTAGACTTTATAAGCACATCTTATAAGGCCTTGAAATCGTTTGATCCATACTTAGCAGTAACTTTATTCTATTAATTTTGTAGGATGAATAAAATAGCAATCATTATGAAAATCTGCATAATACTTTAAAATAAGTTAAAAAGTTTTTGCAAAACAAGCTTGAAAACCTTATTAATGTAGATGAAAATTTCGGATCTCCGAATGAAACAAATTAAAATTTGATTAGAGAAGCTTTCATAATAGATGAACTTGTTGAAATGATGGATACTATATGGCCGGATGAGTAGTATATGAAGAAAGATTTTGCAATTATTGACCTAAATAAGCCTGTTGATTTAAATGATGACGAAAATGATAGTCATTCTGTTGGCACTTCCAGTCTTTCTGAGGCCAATAACATCCATAAAGAAGTAAAAATGAAAATAGCTGAGAAGATTTTTGAAGTATTAAAATTGGCCAGCATCAATAATCTCCCTATCTAAGAATATGTTTTCTTTGAGATTGTTCCTAATATCTAGAAATTTGTAAGAATTTTTACTCTAAACATATTAGTTCGGTATCGGTTTTAGAAAGAATCAAGATTATGAGCTCTTTAGTTATTTAGTCAAAGAATGTGATTCTTATGCGGACTACAAGGAAAAGACAAAGTATAATATCATATTCTAGTTCATCAAAAAGCTTTTTGTAATTTGAATTAGTTGACATTTTTAGAAAGCAAACAGTAGTGAAGTAAAGATAAAAATTTTGGAATTAATGAGAAGTTTCTGCATTAGCTCAAAAGGAGTAGCTAATAACTATCATTAGAAATTACTTCATGATCTCTTTTTCTTCAATCAGCTTGAAGGGATTAAGTTTAATTTGAGTGAAAAAAGAGATCACTCCTTTATGAAGTCATCCTTAAGAGGAACTATCGATCCTATACAGAGATCAGTTGAAAAAATTCAAAGAGATCTTAAGGACATAGAGGAGACAAAAGAAGCTAATACTTCTTAAAAGCTTTCAAAAAGTAAAAGTTTAAGATTCCAGGAAGAAGTACAGACAAGCATCATATCTCCTAGAAAAGCATAAGGAATGAATTCTTAAAGAGGCCAGAAACTTGAGACTATCAAAGAGATAAGAATGGATTTCTCAGAAGCTAAAGAAAATGAAGAAATAATGAAGAATCCCTTATAGTCCTTCTAGACAGTAACTGAGGGTAAAAACAGGAAAAATAAGCAAGATTCATTAATGAAACCAAAAACAATAGACAAAATTAATGAAGAAGAAAGCAGTTTGACTGATGAAATAGAAGAAGATAATTAAGAGATTGAATGTGAAACAATACAGGATAGCTTTTTCTTGATCAAGAAGATTCATGAGATAACTTTCGACTAATTAGATGAAAAATTCCTTCTTGCTAATTGCCATGATCATGAGCTCATTAAGCTTGAGCTATATTTTTATGCAGATCTCTGTTATAATATGAACTTTGACTGTCCTTGCTCCAATTTCACTTAGAAAACAGTTGCAAACTTACTTTCAATTCTTACTAATAAAAAGAACCAGCTATCAGTTGAGATAAGAGCAGGTTTAGCTAGAATTTTGAATACAATTCTCAGGAACTTTGATTCTAATTTCCTTTAGAGGCCTTACTATCTAAGAATGTATGAGAAGTAAGAATTTCAACAGCCTCTTCCACAGATAATTATCAGTCAACAAGATACAAGGACACTTGCTAAACTAACCAGAGATCATTTCAAGTAATTGTCAAACTCAAATGATGAAAATCTTACAGACTACGATTATGAGATCATAAGGCTCACATCTTATGCTATTTAGTCTAATTTAATATTCAACAAGGATTTCAATGAGGGATATCACTACATACAAGAAATACTTGAAAATATCGCTCGCATGCATATGAAATCAGTAATTGGTGAGAAAACATTAAGGATAAGCTAAAATGCTAATAACTTAGGTATATTCAACAGAAATGAATCAACAATGAATCTAGAGGAATTCTAAAAGCAGTTTAAGAAAATGAAGTAAGCATTTTGATTTAATTTTTAGGAAAATTCTGCAACTAAACTTAGAAAATAGTGCACAAGGAATGATATAAAATCCTTTAGCATGGAAGATGCTAAATATTGAAAAGTTCTATGTTAGTTTCATTGAGAAAGTCGTCAATGAAAATTCTGACAATCAATCCTTTAAAAAGAATCTGAGATCACATAACTCTCAATAGGTATTATTTTTATCGTAAATATTTAAGGAAAATGCGAGGTTGGAAATGATAAAATTCTTCTAATGGATGATTAATCTTAGAGTAGACTAACTTATATCTAACCTGATAAATATGTTTTACACTACTTTGGAATAAACTATCGCTAAAGAAGATATGAATCTTGATTCGTTGATCAGTAATCCTGAAAAGTAAAGGTTGACAACAGATTTTATAAAAACACTTAAAGATGATGCTGGGAATACTATGGCTTTTACATTCTTTGATGATATTATAAGTTATTCATCAAAAGCTGAAAGATTGAATGAGCATGATCTTGACATTGAAGGACTTTATAAGAAATTTGTAGAAGATGCCTTGAATAATAAATCTGCACAGAGAGGAGGATTTTCAAGTCCAATTAAACAATAATTCCTGACAGAGCCAGATGAGTTGCACAAAAATGAATGCTTACTAACCGAGAGATCAGAGGAAAGACAAAACTCAGAAATAAATAGGCCTACAGGATTGCTCAAATAAACCTCATTTAATATAAAGTCAGGAAAAAAGAAGACTTTAACTTTCTAAAATTTAGACGAAATCGAAGAAGAAAAAATGGATCTTGTGGAAAAGTAATCAATTTTGAAACTCAATGATAAAAATAATGAAGATGCTTTATCAAGTAAATATTCAATGAGCAACTTATTCTCACCTTTTTAGATGAATAGCGGTAAAAATCTTACTAGTTTAACTTTTAGGTTAAATCAAGGATTAAAAATCTGATGATAAAGATAATTAGCCACTATTCAGCAAAGAATAAACATTTTTGGATTTACTAATTGATCTGTTCATTTATGCGAAGAATCCCGAGCTTCAATAAGAGACAATCCGAGCTATGTTCAGATATATGAATATAAGGAGAGAATTCTTGCATAACTTCTCTAATACTGTCGTCATATTTAGGTAAAATGTCAAGCCCAAGCTTGAATAACTCAAAGATACTTTGAAAAATGCTAAATTTGTGATTAGTGATTCCACAGTAAGGATAAATTATCATTAATATTTAGATTTGGGAAATCCCTTCTGAGAGAAATGACAATAAGCTGTAAATGAGTCAAGCAGGAGAAAGCATTTTGACTGATTTGAATTTCGGAGCACCTGCCCTTGTAATGTCAAGGACTAAGTCTTCTAAGCATTCTAAGAAACAAGAATACTCTAAATAATTAAAAGAGCATCAAAAGAACTAATAGCAACTTATTTAGACTCTAGCTTTTACAAAATCAAACAAAACAGATGCAGAAAAGCTACACTAACTTGATATTTTCATCAAATATTTAGAAGAAATAGCTGACTTCTTTACTCCTTTTATGATCAAGAAACCTCTCAATAAATAGGCCAGCAGGATAACAACAACCTCCAATGTCTAATTTTTCACAGCTAATATCATAAAAGATGAAGAAGAACTAAGATTGAGACCTGATGAGTATTTAGATCCTTAATTGAGTTATGTTTAGAGCGATTTGCAATATGCTTTCTTAGGTATATAAGGACATGAAATAATTCTTAATTTCATGAAATAGCAGCGTGATCTTAGATAAGAATGCATTAGAATATTATTCTATAACTAAAAACCTCTAAAAGGGCATATGTTTAGTGATTAATAGCAAGGAGATATGAAACTAATATTTGCTTTCAAAATTCTTATAAGTTTTAAGAAATGCTATGAGATTCTCATTAAGTTTGTTTTCAACAACAAGACTTCTAAATAGTAAGCTTTTATTTGATTTAAATATTTTAGAATAATGCTTAACTATCTTGATGACGTCCTACTATTTAATTCCGAATACTATATGTTATCTAAATTTTCAGAAGAGATGACTCTTTTTGATTTCGATCTATTGAACCACATAATTGAAGGAAACACAAAGATCAAGAATATTTCTACGATCCTTACACCTAAAGTTTCAAACCTTGTTTAGTATATCCATAAGATCATCGAATTCCCCAAGAAGCCTTTGAATTATGCCCCTACAATTCTCAAAGCATACTCAAATATAATTTCCAGCTGTGATAGTACAAAAATCAACGATCTTGTCATTGATCTGATTCTAAAGGAGGAATCTTTCTTTTAGATTTAAAATTTGCTCTTGGGAACATCATTAGACTCTTAAAGAATGAGTGTTTTCGATTAATTCTTGATTTCAGAAAAGTTCCTAAAGGGAATTTCATAGATCCTGAAGATACATAACTAAAGAATGATTAAAAAGAAGTTTTATTAGATATTTAGTAAAAGGGATAATCTTGAGCAATATTTCAAGCACCTTAAAGATCTTTACAGACTTAATGTTGAGAGAATCTAATATAAACTATCAAGGAACTCAGGTGACGCTTACCCTGATAACTAATCAGTGATATCAAATTCTTAAAGAGAAGAGGATAAGAAGTAGTCAGCTTCTATTTAGAATTAAAGTGCATCAATGCTTGCCAAAATTGAAGATGAGATATGTCAGATGAGCAAAAGATTTTTGATGACACAATCTTACTTGATCCACATCTTCTATAGACTATTTTTTGAAATTAAAGGAAGCCCTAAGGAATTACTCTAAAAAGGTAAGAAAATTAAAAATTAATATTTTAGTTGATGAAATGCTTATTTTCATTGATAAGCGTGAAAAAGAAATAGATTTAGTTGAATAGCATGCATCAATATTTGATGTTGAGCAATGGCCTTAATATATGGAATTCAGTGAATAGATAGAGCTTTGTAGAAGATTCTGCATCAAGCACACTACCAAAAATAACAAATTAGGGAAATATAATAGAGAAATGAGCAAACTCAGCTATCAAAGTCATTCATCTTTCATTCTTAAGCAAGCAGCTTCACTAAATACTTTCTCTGGCAGATCATAAGAAGCAAAGATTAGCTAACTGAAAAAGTTCTAAGATAGCTAGAAAACATTCAAAGACGGCCAATCATCAGAAGAAAAGACTTATCTTCAAACTTTGAGTTTAGCCAGCAATAAAGTTGGTGAACCTAAAAAAGAACCTTTGTTAAAGAGAAAGATGACTAAAGTCTTATCAGCTATCTCTTAATCTCAAATAGCTTAGAAAAAGGAATAAATTTTCAGGCAATATAAATGGAATGTCCTTCATGATGAGTCACTAAAATCTGAGTTGAAGAAAGAAATTAACTTCTTTTCTGAAATCTTGCTTAGAAAATTCAAAGTTGCAGATGAATAATCTTTGGAAATAGAGCCTCAAAAGTATCATCTCTTTTTCTAAAAACTGGTTTAATACTCTCACCATAGTAATAATCAAAGATTAGCTGACGCCAAGATTCTTGTTGAAATATTCTCACAATTTATAGACTTAACAAATGAGGGTCAATCATACAAAGGAGAAGGATTTGAAGCTAAGACTGTAATTTAAGAAAAACTTCATAGTATTGGAGCGGTAGAGCTTGTCTTAGAAATGATGTGTTCTGACAGTAATGAATATATCGATGATATATTTCCTTAACTACTCTGTTTTGCAAATAGAATTCTCGATGGTGCTTAGAATAACATCTAAGATTATTTTACAGATTATCTAACTAAAAATGAGAAGTCGATCAATCTTTTTGAAAGATGCTATCATTTAATTGAGAAAGAAATTTAACAATTGCAAAAAATGAATCATGATAACCAAGAATAAGAAGCATATAGTGCTATGAATGATTCTAAAAAGTAAAAAGATTCTTCCTAAACAGAAAAGAAAGCAAAGGCCTATTTTAAAAATATCAACATCTAAAAGCAAATTCTAAAGTTCTTCAAAAATCTTTGCGAAAATCACAATACTAAGATGCAATTACTAATAGGTAACTAGTAAAATGTTGAGAAAAACTTTGATATGGTGTCTCTAACAGTAAATTACTTGCATTCCCTAATATCAAACATCAATCTATCGAAAAGAAATTATTCTAATGCTCAAAACTGCTGCATATCTCTTGCAGAATATGTGCAAGGACCTTGCTTTGTTAATCAAAACAGAATAAAAGATGCTAATTTTTATTAGATAGCTATTTAGATTCTCTCAATCAAACCTAATTTGCTATAAGACATAAAGACTGACTAAAATATGGATGGCTAATCACCAAGTAAAAGAAAAGCAAAATTAGCGAACTAGGCTACAATTAGTGATTTTAATCTTTTTTAGAGTGAAAGCTCTTCATAGCTAGAAAAATCTAATTTCAAATTGTCTAACTTTATGATTTAAAAACTAAAGCTTAATGTAAGTTATCTTAATTTCATACTTATCAATTTATATAGTGTACAATTATCTTGCTGTCTCTATTGGAATAACGCCAAGGTGATGATCCTCTCTTACTCTCAATGAAGCGCTCAATACCTCTTGATATTATAAAACAAAATATCATTTACGAGTACTTCTTATTCTGCAAAGATTATAATAAGTTCCTTTCAAGGGAAAACTTCTTCAGGCATGTTCTGACTCAGAGTGATGATTAAATTAAGGAAGAGCTAATCATAGAAGTTGGATTCAATCTTTATTTCCTTCTCAAGAGGTGGAGTGAGAATAAAAAGACTAATGACTCTTAGCTTGAAGAGCTTATGACAATAATATAGGGAGAATAATAGCAAGTTAATGTATTTATTGGTACTTTCAAGAGAGTGATTGACTTTGGAAACTACCTTGGAAATAATTTGAAGCATTTATACAAGAAGTTCACAAAGAGAAAGAGAGAGATGGATCAGATGCATAAGAGTTCAAGATTAGATAAATTTGCCTCAGATTAGAAAAATCTTTCAGAAGCTTTGCTATTTTTCAAAAATAACTCTGCTACAATAGATGTTCTAATAAAAAATAGCATTGAGCAAGTCCATTTCCCATACATGCCATACTGCACATACCTAACAAATGAAGAAAAAACTGAATTTTATAACTCACTGCCAACAGATAGAGACAAAGAAAAAATTGAGGTTCTTGTTGAAACATCCACAGACTTAATAAGAAGGATGAAAATAGAGTACCAGTTTAAGAAATTCTTTTCAATTTACCCTTTTATTGGAGCTTTAGTTTATCACACAGAGCTTTGGAAAACATTAGCATACTATACGATACTTATTCTTAACATCATGAACCTTTATTCCTTTACTGCTGAGAATGAAAATGATAGGCTTTATGAACCAAAGCTATTTGGCTAGTTTTCGACTGAGGCAACTGACTCCCTATACTAATTCTTTGGATTTTTCTAAATAATCTTTGCAGTTTTCATTGATGTTACAGTCATTGCGAAAAGGGCGATTTACCATTATCAATTGACTTTTGAAGACGATAAAAAGGAAGAATCTGAGCAGAATAATTAAGAAGCTGTGAGCAAGACAACAATGATAAAGAATGTGTTCAGATATTCGATGTCTGCTTTCTAGGATTTCTAACTGCTCTACTACTTGGGCTACATGATCTTTTCCTTCATTGGTTACCTCTATCATCCATTCTTTTACTCTTATCATATGATGGATATGATCATAAGGAATCCTTACTTGAAAAATGTCCTCAAAGCTATTTACAGACCACGTTATGAGCTATTCAATACTCTTATCTTATTCATTTGTATGCAGTACATATTTGCACTTATAGCTTACATATTCTTCTATGAAGATTTTGAGAAGGGAGAGTGTACCTCACTAAGTTAATGTTTCCTGATCTTGATAGATTAAACTTTCAAAAATGATGGAGGAGCTGGAAACTTCTTGTAAAAAGCTTATCCTGATGATATGGCTAAAGGTACATCAATCAATCTGAAAAGATTCTTCTTTGACAATTTCTTTAATGTGATACTCGTTATCTTGGTTGTGGAAATCATTTCTGGTATCATTATTGATACTTTTGGAGCTCTAAGAGAAGAGCACAACAAAATTACTGATTCAATAGAAAATAAATGCATGATTTGTGGCAAGAATAGAGATCAGATTGAAAAAGAGTACTAAGATATGATTGCTCAAGATGATAATGCAAGTAAGCTGGTAGATGAGAAAGCATTCGAAGTTCATAAGAGAGATAGACACAATATCTATGACTATATTTTCTTCCTGGCTTACTTGCAGGAGAAACCTGAACTGGAATATACTGGTCTTGAGAGCTTTGTATTTGAGAAATTCACTGACAGCAACAATTCTTGGTTCCCTATCTATAAGGTAGGGGGAGATAAGCAAAGAGAATCTTCCTAAGCTCACAAAGAAGATGAAAAAAGCGATGATGATTCACAAAGTGGCAGTGGTGACTAATCAGATGATGATAATGATGATGATTCTCCTGTCATTGAAGGCAATCCTAAAGCTAACTAACAACAGAAACTAATGATGACTTACATCTAGAACATGAATGAGAAACTTGAAGTGATCTATGAGGCTCTTGGTATTGGTTAAGACTTTGAAGAGGATGAAGGCGATAGGAATACTTTCCATCGCAAGAATTCTATGAGAACTGGATACCAACGCTAAAACAGCTCTGTGAATCCACATTCAAGCAATCAGCAGACTTAAGCGCCCATATCAGTGGGTGCACTTGGCTCACCAAAGACCTTAGGCATACCTAGCAGAGGCGCAGGAATATCTAGATAAAGTTCAAGTAACTTTAAAAAGGCTAAAGGCAAGCTCAGTGCGATAGGTGGCTTCCAAAATAAGTGATTGAGATCACTTGATGAGAATTAATTTCATAATTGATAAAGTTTAAAGATAATATAATTAATGAAGATCACAAAGTAGGTACTCTTTAACTGAAAATCTAGTCTTCTTCATCATCTTTCATGAGGTCTGCTCTTTTTTATTGCAAATCCAAAATATTCTCTATTTCTTGATCATCCATTTTGGCCTGGTACTCTCTGTAGTCGCAATCATAGTCAAATGATACAGACATAGAGTAATCATCACTTTCTTCAGAATCATTATTATTTTCCTCTTGCTAATCTCCTTCAGGGTTCATCATTTTTATCAAATTGCGCTAAGCTCTCTTTTATCTAAGTTCTTTGCGCATCTCTTTAAGTTCCTCATAAATTTTGTAGTCAAATTAAGCATATTATATGTCCTTCTTGATCTTCAGACACAGTTAATGAGCTTTCTCATCTTTATTTTAAGCTTTCTACTCCACTTTTTCACTTTTGAACTCCTCTTTTTTCTCTAAATTCCTCACTTCTAAGGCTTAATCATGCAAAACATTCACATGATCATCAAACCCATAGAACATAACATGCTCATAAGCTATAGTCTTAAGCAAACCCAAGTGAAGTTAATTGTTAGGTTTGGGGAAATACAGGCCACTGATGACTAATTAACTCACTAAATTGGGCAATAGAAGTTAGTTTTCATCTTTTACTGAGTCGGAGTCGCTATTGTAAGACATTTATTTATTTTCTATATTAGAGGCTCTTAATTAATGACCATGGGGTTTTGGGGTTTTGGGG
>QLAH01000773.1_pt1 | contig 12098 bp, 12 predicted proteins | sample 4693081 | NCBI WGS metagenome assembly QLAH01 (sample SAMN09425401, study PRJNA476045) | Lake water metagenome, whole genome shotgun sequencing project.
CAGCCCCTCTCCCAGGGGGGAGAGGAGAGCCGGAAGTCCTTCAAAGTCCCTCTCCCAGCTTGGGAGAGGGATTTAGGGTGAGGGCCAAGCTGAGGGCAGTAAAGAGAGTTTGTGATCTACTGAGGATAGAAACTTGTTGATAAGCGGTAGCGCTTTCCCTCTAACCTTAGTCCTCTTTGCCCAGAGAACCTGGGGCTCCAACTAGGGTCTGCTTTGGAGAACAGGTGAGAATCATAATGGCCAGGGTGAGGATGTAGGGAGCAGCATTGAACAGATAGTAGTAAGCGTCAACGCCGACGGACTGGAAGGCCGGGCCGAGGGCCTGGGCACCACCAAACAGTAGTGAGGCCCACAGACATTGCCAGGGCTGCCAGCGGGCGAAGATGACTAGGGCTACCGCCATCAAGCCCTGACCGCTGGAGATTCGCTCCGTCCACACACCGGGATAGTACAGGGAGAGGGACGCACCGCCAATGCCCGCCAAAAAGCTGCCCATCACAATGCTAGCCATCCGCACCTTAAAGATGGAAATCCCCATGGCCCTTGCCGCTTCGGGGCTGTCGCCCACCGCCCGCACGTATAGCCCCCAACGGGTGGATTTGAAAAACCAGCTCATCAGGGGCACCACCGCCACCCCCAGCAAAAACAGCGGGCTAATCTGCAGGGCCGACTGCACCGGGGGCAGGCTGCTCCAGGCTCCGGCGTTGAGGGTTTGCAGCTGAGGGGCCTGGGGCTGAATGAAGGGCTTGCCCAAAAAGTTGGCCAAGCCTCCCCCAAAGATGATCATGGCGATACCCACCGCCACATCGTTCACCCTGGGTTGTTGGGAAAGCCAGCCGTGGATAGCCCCTAACCCCATGCCCGCGATTCCCGCCACCAGCACCCCCAGCCAAGGGGCCAGGGCAGGGCCAACGGTGCCGGAGGTGAGGTAGGAAACGGCGTAGGCGCTCATCGCGCCCATCAGCAAAGTGCCCTCTAGGCCAAGGTTGATTTTGCCGCTTTTCTCCGTCAGGCATTCCCCCAAACTGACGAACAGGAAGGGAACGCTACCCCGCAGGGTGCCTGCCAAAATACCCAGGGGAACCCCCCACCAACCCAGTGCTTCTGCCGCCATGGATAAACCTCTTGAGGATGGAAAAATACAACTCTTTATGGGATGAGTGGATCCCCCCTACCCCCCCTTAGGAAGTGGGGAACCGGATGCAAAGCTGCCCTTGGCCAGTAAGGATTGGATGCAAGGCTCCCCTTGTTAAGGGAAGATCAGCTTCAAAGTCCCCCTTGGTAAGGGGGATTTAGGGGGATCTCCCAGGCTGTGGCGAATGGCGACAAGCCCTACGCCGAAACGCTAGTTCCCGTTGCAATCCGGGCAGGACGGTCTTGGAAAATGGGGAAGCGCCCGTAGAGGGAGTCGCTGAACAGAACGCAGAGGAAGACGATGCCCTGGAAGACGAGCACCGTGGCATCGGGCAGGTTGTGGGAACGCTGCAAAATGCCACCGCTGGCCAAAATGCCCCCCAACAACACCGACACTATCACCATGGCCAGGGGGTTATGGCGAGACACAAAGGCCACCAAAATCCCGGCATAGCCATAGCTGGAGACGATGGACTCGTTCAGCCGTCGCTGCACCGCCGCAATTTCTACCATGCCCGCCAGCCCTGCGCAGGAACCGCCCAAAAAGCAGATGGCTAGGGTGAGCTTGCCTACGGGCAATCCGGCCATGCGGGCCGCTCGGACGTTGCCCCCGGCGGTGCGGGCGGCAAAACCAAAGGTGGTGCGCTGCATCAGCACGTAGGCCAAGATACAGGCAATGACACCATAGATCAGGCCGTAGTGAATGCGAGTCGTCGGTAAATTGCCCAACCAAGCCGCCTGAACAATCTCGGCACTAGAGGGCTTGGTGACGAAGCTGGGGTCGCGCAGCGGGCCTTGCACCAGGTGGTTGAGCAGGGCAATGGCGATGTAGTTCATCAACAAACTGCTGATGGTTTCGTTAACCCCACGATAGTGACGCAGGGCACCCACCGCCATAATCCACAGTCCTCCAGCCACAATCGCGGCTAGGGCCATGGCGACCAATACCAGAAATCCCGGTATGGCTGTCCCCAAACCGAGTCCGGTTAGGGTGGCGGCGAGGGCACCGATGACTAAGGCCCCCTCGTTGCCAATCACCACCAAGCCCAAGCGGGCGGGCAGGGCGGTACAGAGGGCCGTAAGCATGAGCGGCGAGGCCCGCAGTAAGGTGTTCTGCCAAGCGCTCCAACTGCCGAAGGCCGCTTTGTAGATGGAGCCATAAACCGCTAGGGGATTGGCCCCTGCCAGGGCACAGAAAATCCCGAAAATCAGCAGTGCCGACAGCACCGCCCCCGCTGGAATCACAACGGCTTCTAAGGATCGCCGCCAGGGTTGGGTGGAAATCATGGATGGTATCCCTTAATTAGCTGACGGAACCGTTGACGCCTTCGATCAGGTAGTCCATCTTCTCCAGTTCAATAGCGTCGATGGGGAAGCCCTTGCCAGAGGGCAGGATTTCCTTGCCGTCGTTGGTTTTGAGGGGGCCGTTGTAAATGACGAGTTGGCCCCCTTCAATGGCGGCAATGGCCGCATCCCCAGCCGCCTTAGCCTCATCGGTTACCGGGGCACCGTAGGGAGAAAGCTTACAGAACTTATCCTTAAGGCCGCCCCGCAAGATGTGGGAAATATCGCCAGCCATCAGGGTTTTGCCCGCCATGAACTGCTCACCCAGGGAGGTGTAAATGCTCGACCAGTCCCATTCGGCCCCGGTTAGATATCCCTTGGGAGCCAGGGGAGCTTGGTTGGCGTGGTAGCCGGAGGAGAAAATACCACGCTTTTCGGCGGTTTCCATCACGACCTTGGGGCTGTCTACGTGGCAGGTGACCACATCAACGCCTTGGTCGGCCATGCTGTTGGTGGCTTCGGCTTCCTTCACCGGAGCCGCCCAATCCCCCGTGAAAATGACTTGGGTAGTGGCCGCTGGGTTCACCGAACGCGCCCCTAGGGTGAAGCTATTGATGTTGCGCAACACCTGAGGAATGGGCTTGGCCGCCACAAAGCCCAGCTTACCCGACTTGGACATTTGACCTGCGACGACCCCAGCCACGTACTGGGCCTCGTCGATGTAGCCAAAGTAGCTGCCTACATTGTTGGGATGGGTGCCCTCCTGGTACAACCCTCCGGCATGGAAGAACTGCACATCGGGAAACTCCGCCGCCAGTTCGAGAATGTAGGGGTCGAAGTAGCCAAAGGAGGTGGGGAAGAGCACCTTGGCTCCGTCGATTTCAATCATGCTGCGCATGGCCTCGGCCACAGCGGTGGTTTCGGGCACGCTAGCCTCTTCCACCAGGCGAATGCCGGGCACATTAGCGGCCATGGCCGCCGCTCCTTCGGCGTGGGCCTGGTTATAGCCAAAGTCATCCTTGGGGCCAACGTAGAGAAAACCCACCACCAGTTCCTCGATGGGGGCGCTGCCGCCGCCCGCCTCGCCGGTTTCTCCGGTGCTGGGGGACTGGGCGCAACTGGTACCAAACTTAGCGGTGAGGCCAAAGGCGGAGGTGGCCAACAGACCACGCACAACCTGGCGACGGGACAAGGGCAGGGGACGACGGCGATCACTCATAGCAGGTTCATCTCTCAGGGATGGAACGATTCAAAAGGGACAGTTGAGAACAGAATGACCTGAAACCAGGGGCATAGAAACTCCCATGCGAGGCTCAGCCTAGCCAAAGATGTCTCATTGCTTCCCCTTAAGAATTGGTAAAAGTCCAAGTCATAGTTGTATCAAAGGTCACTATTTGTCTGTTTGGCGGTAATTTTTCCAGTACTCGTGCCCAACCAGCCCATCGAGCCATCCCTCAGGCTTGCCCTAGCGAGGTTTGGCAAACACCTGCACCCAGTAGGGTCGCCCGCCGCCCTCGGCGTAGCCCACCCCAAATTCCTGAAAGTTGGGATTGAGGATATTGCGACGGTGGCCAGCACTGTTCATCCAGGATTGCATCACCGCCTCGGGGCTAGTTTGTCCCATGGCCACGTTTTCACCAATGGCCAGCCAGCCGTACCCCGTAGCCTCAATGCGGGTGCGCAGGGTGGAGCCATCGGAGCCTTGGTGACTGAGGTTGCGGGTTGCGGCCATATCCTCGGCATGGCGTTGGGCCGCAGTGGCCAGTTTGTCATTGAGGCGCAGGGGGGCAGATCCGGCCTGCTGGCGCTCTGCATTGACCAAGGTCAGCAGGGCATCGGGAATGGCAACCTCAGCCTGGGCCAGCATGGATCTGGGCGGGTTGTTATCCATGGGGGTGTTGGCGGTGGCCGGACTAACTCCAGCAAGGCCAACTAAACTGCCCGAAAGCATTGCCACAATCAACCGATTCAGCCGTCTTGGCCGCTTCGATGGATGAGTCAGCATGGATTATCTTCTCCGTCCTAGAACGCATCAACGCAACCGATGCCTAGGGGCCGTCGATCAGCGAGTCGAAACAACCGAACCCCAGGATTTCCATAGTTTAGCGAAGCCTAGCGGGGATACTTGACCATCAACCGCTGCACTTCCTCGGCGTGGTAGGAACTGCGCGTGAGGGGCGAAGACACCACCTGCAAAAAGCCCTTGGCCTCCCCCACTTCGCGCCAGGCGTTGAACTGGTCTGGGGTAATAAACTCTGCCACGGGCAGGTGCTTGGGGCCAGGTTGTAGGTATTGCCCCAGGGTGAGGATGTCGCAGTCTACGGCCCGTAGGTCGTCCATGACCTGGCGCACCTCTTCGTCGGTTTCCCCCAGACCCGCCATCAGGCCAGATTTGGTATACACCGAGGGAGCCAGTTCACGGGCGCGGCGCAGCAGGTCTAAAGATCGCTCGTAGTTGCCCTGGGGGCGCACACGACGATAGAGTCGGGGCACGGTTTCGGTGTTGTGGTTCAGCACCTCGGGCTTCGCAGCCAGGATGGTCGCCAGGGCGTCCCAGTTGCCACACAGGTCGGGAATCAGCACCTCAATGGTGGTTTTGGGAGACTCCCGCCGCACCGCCTCGATGCAGGCGACAAACTGGCTAGCTCCGCCGTCGGCTAGGTCATCCCGGTTGACGGAGGTAATCACCACATGGCTAAGCCCCATGCGCCGCACCGACTCCGCTAGTCGCAGGGGTTCGGTGGCATCAAGTGCCTTAGGCTGCTTTTCAAAGTCGATGTCGCAGTAGGGGCAGGCTCGGGTGCAGGCTGGCCCCATAATCAGGAAAGTGGCCGTTCCGGCCTTAAAGCATTCGCCAATGTTGGGGCAGGAGGCCTCTTCGCACACGGTATTGAGGCCCAGATCTTGCAGAATGGCCTTCACCGCTCCCACCCGCTCCCACTGGGGAGCCTTTACCCGTAACCAATCTGGTTTTACCGCCACAGTCTTATCCTACGCATACTCGGAAATTCATCATAGCAAGCTGTCGATACCTGTGCTGAGGGATCGGGCCATGGGGATCGGGGTATCCTAGAACCAAGCGCTGGTGTGGGTTTAGGGCAGAATGGAGCAGCCATCTCCAGTACGGCGGTGTTTGGTGTTGATCTGCTATGCGGCGGCGGGGCTGCTGGCGGCGGGGGCTTGGCGCGATTATCAATATCCCAACGGCTGGCATTTAGACGAGGCCTTTCGGCCCACGCGGCTTAATCGACTGCTGCCGCCGCTGCTCCAGGCTCCGGAGGGTTTGCTGACGGCCAACACCCGCATTGAGATATCCTTACAGGCCCGTAAAGTTCGGCTGTATCAAAGCGAGCAGGTCATCCTAGAGGCTCCGGTGGCGGTGGGCCAAGACGATTGGCAAACTCCCATGGGCGAGTTTGCGGTGCGGGATATGCGGGTAAACCCCGTGTGGCGACATCCCATTACCCAGGAAGCCGTTGGCCCAGGGCCAAGCAACCCCCTGGGTTCCCGCTGGATTGGCTTTTTGGTGGAGGGCGAATACCACATCGGCATCCACGGCACCAACCAGGAAAACCTGATCGGCGAAGCGGTGTCCCACGGCTGTGTGCGCATGATGGAGAAGGATATTCAGGCGCTCTACAACCACATCCAGCTAGGAACGCCTGTGATAGTCAAGCCCTGAGACCCGACACCATCCAACCCTAGGCTGACACCCCCACCTCGACTTCGGCGTTGATGGCCTTGCCATTCACGGCATGCCAGGGTTTGCCGTCTAGGGCCATTTGTTCAATCATGCTGGCTAGGCGCAGGGCTTTAAGGGCCTGTTCGCCCCCTACGGAAGGTTGCTCACCACCGCGCACACAGTTGATGAAGTGCTCTAGTTCGGCGTGAAGCGGTTCGATGTTGCTGGTATAGACCTTTTCAATCAGGCCGTCCTGGCGATAGAGCACTTGGCCATAGTCGCTAGAGCAGTCGGCGGTGGTTTGGCGGTGAATCAAAATTTCGTTGTTGAGAAAATCCGCCTCGGTGAGGGAACTTTTGCAGTGGGCCATAATGGTGCGGATTTTGCGGTGGGTCACCTTGCTGGCGGTGAGGGTGGCCACAATGCCGTTGCTAAAGCCCAGGGTGGCGGTCACATAGTCGAGGTAGTCGGAATGGGCCACTCGCCCACCGCTGGCGGTGAGGGTAGAGACCTCGGAGTTGGCCAGTTCTAGCAGCAGATCAATGTCGTGGATCATCAGATCTAGCACCACCGACACATCGTTAGCCCGCTGGGAGTAGGGACTCATGCGGCGGGCTTCCAGGGCTAGCAGTTCCTCGGTTTTCAAGACTTTGTGGAGTTCTTGGAAGGCGGGATTGAAGCGCTCGATGTGGCCCACCTGCAAAATACAGTTCGTCGTGGCAGCAGCATTGACCAAGGATTCCGCTTCAGCAATGCTGGCGGCGATGGGCTTTTCAATTAGCACATGCACCCCTGCATGAAGACAGGCCATCCCCACCGAATGATGCAACCGGGTAGGTACCGCCACACACACCGCATCAACGTGTTGAATCAGGTCGTGGTAGTCCTCAAAAAAACGCACCCGATACTTGCCAGCGGTATCCAACCCTCGTTCCACATTGACATCGGAGACACCAACCAACTCCACATCCTTAAAACGGCTGAGGACACGGGTATGATGTTGGCCCATGTTGCCCACACCAATAACACCAACGCGAATGGGATCGGGTAGATTGCGGGGTAAAGTCATAGCTAGGGCGAAAATTAGGTAAGGACAAGCAGACCTAGACAGGGGCCAGACACTCTAGAGCCCAGCGGCAACCTAGTAACGTTAGAAGACCGTGAAACGCTGCTTTGGGGCGTAATTGGGGTCGCAATTGTTGGGGTCGCAATTGAACGAGTATCTTGTGGGGAAATCATCCAGATACTATCACAATGCTTCAACTCGTGAAGATTGATGACGAACCTTGAACATGACTGGCTATGGGGCTTGCTTTGGTCTAAGTCACTGGGGACGATGGCCTCGCGGCCCTAGCCATGCCCCTAGCGTAGGGAAGCATCATTTCCGTGGGTAACAGAATGTGTCAGTTTTTGGGGTGGATCGTATAGTAAGCCAGATTGCAATCTGGGCTAGTCCTCTGGTTCGGGGGAAGCCATAGCGGTAGGGTCGAGGATACGGACTAGGATCTCCTCTAGCCTTGGCCCCTGGGTCGAGAGGATGCGCCATTCCCGGCCACCGTAGATTAGGCTGTCTCCAGCCTTGGGGATTTTTTGCATTTGATAGATTAGAAAGCCCCCTAGGGTTTGGTAGTCCTCGCTGTAGGGTAGGTCTAGGCCCAGGCTCTCGTTTACATCATAGAGATCGGCCTGGGCTTTGATCCGATAGGATTGGTCGTCTACCCACTGCACAAGGGCGTCATCTCCGTTTCCTGGGGGATGGACGTCGCCAATGATTTCGGTGGTTAAATCCCGCAGGGTCAGCAGTCCAGCGGTGCCGCCAAATTCATCGACCACAATCACCAGTTCATGGCCCGTACGCTGCATGGTGGCCAAAATTTCGTGGAGGGGGGTGTATTCCGGCACGAAGCGGGCTGGTTTGATCCAGGGCTGAAGAGGGGTTTCGGGGGTGATGGTCTGCTGGGCGAGGGGCTGAAGTAAATGTTTGAGATCCACCATGCCCTGAATGTCGTCGAGGGAGTCGCCCATGACGGGGTAGCGAGAATGTTCGGTGGTGGCCATGGCCTCTAGCAAATCCGCAAAACAGGCCGACAGGGGCAGCGCATGAATCTGGGTGCGGGGCACCATAATTTCCCCGACGGTGACATCCCGAAATTCAAACACATTGTTGAGCAACTCCCGTTCCTCGGCTTCTAGACCGGGGGTTTCGGTGGTGGTGCGAATGATGAGTTGCAACTCCTCCGGCGTTAGGCGGCTGTAGCCAAACTGATCGCTATATTCAATGCGTACCAGCCGCAGCAGTAGGCGGGTAGACTGGTTCAAAATCCAAATAAAGGGGTTAAACAGGCGGGCAATGGTAAGGCTAGGTGGCCCTAGAAAACGTGCCAGTTGCTCTGGGTACAGCATCGCCACCGACTTGGGGCACAGTTCCCCCAGCACAATTTGCAGGTAGGCTACCCCAAAAAAGGCGATGGGAATCGACAGGGTATGGGCTAAAACGTCCCCCTGGCCTTGGGTGAGGGGGGTTTGGGCTAAGCCATAGGCCACAATCACCGCCATGGTTCCTTCGCCAATCCAGCCTAGGGCCAAGCTAGACAGGGTAATGCCCAACTGCGTGGTAGAGAGCAACCGCCCCAGGCTGCGCTGAAGTTGCTGCACCGTCTTGGCCTGTACATCGCCCTGGGCCACCAGTTGGCTAATGCGCGACCGCCGCACCGACACAATGGAAAACTCAGCGGCTACAAAGAAGGCATTAATGCCGATCAGCAGCAGCACCGCCATCAGCCGAGACAATACAGCTCCTAGGGGCAGGGCATCGGGAACAATGAGGCTCAAGAGGAAGAAGGAACCGTGCATAGGGTAACAGCGCCCCAGGACACCCCACAGCGGGGGCAGCATCCCGTTGGCCTACTGAACGCCACCATTCATGCGGGACTTCACCTGCTCTAAAATCTCGGCTTCATTGGCAAAGACGACCTCGCCTTGTCCAGGGTTGACGGCCTCCCCAGCCACTGGGGTACCGCCGGTGGGCCTAGCCTCTGGCTGCCGCACCCCCGTCAAGGCTTGTCGTCCTAGGGTAAACCCCCAGGAGGCGCTGACAACACCGGCTCCCAGCATGAGCGATAGCAGGATGAGGGTGAAAGCAACGGCGGGGTTCATAGGGGTGTCTCGTGGGGAAAGCTAGGCGGGAATAACAATGACGGGCGTATCTCCGCAGCCTGAAAAGAACAGGGGCGGGTTTGGATGCCTATTCTAGCAACATCTCATCGGGGCAGAACGACGATTCTGCCGACCCAAGTTGAGGACGATGAATCCACAGCCTAGGGACGGCGGTTTGCTGGGTTCACCATTGCCAAGGGGTAATGTAGCCCAGGGGTAAACACTAGAATCATGGCAAGAGGGCTTGTTTGCGATCTACTGAGGATGGTGACGAGGAGGGTGAAATCCTAGGAACCGTTAGCCCCTGCAAACAAGCCTTCCAAAACCCATTCCAACCCTAAGGAGACCGCCATGGGAATTGAACGACGGATGTCGCGGGCCATGTTTGCCCCCACCGAGATCGTCGAACTGCGCCAAACCTGCTTTACCCCAGGCCGCATGTTTGAACCAGGGAAATATATTGCCGGAGACCTCCCTGACGTTGCCTTTGAGATGGGCCTTGTGGAAAAGCTCCCCCCCGTGCGCGGAAAAAGTGAAGAGGTTGACCCACAGGTCTAGGGCGGCGGCGATTTCCCAAGGAAAGGCCGTATGATGAAGGGCGGTTCCTCAGTCCTATCCATGCCTAGCGGGCCAACCACCCCATGCAAATTACCTACGATCCAGAACGTGACATTTTGCAAATTGCCTTCAGCAGTGGCGACATCGACGAAACCGCTCGCCTGTCGCCCAACCTCATCCTCGACTATGACGACGATGGTCATGTGCTGGGGCTAGAAATTCGGCAAGCCTCCCAGCGGGTGGAAAGCCCCATGACCGTATGCTTTACCGTTGGGCCAGCCAACATGGATAAACCCCCGATTTAGGCAACCCAGCCTAGGCCACCAGTCACGATGCTAGGGGGCACAGAGGGCTGCGATCCAGCCCATCCTAGAGGGAACCGACAAACTGGGCGAGGCGATCCATGCCCTCCAGGATGGTTGCCATATCGGTGGCGTAGGAGAGGCGAATGGTGCCCTCGGCCCCAAAGGCAATGCCAGGGATGGCGGCGACGTAGGTTTCGTCGATGAGGCGGTTACAGAATTCTAGGGAAGACAGGCCCAGCGCCTGAATATCTATATAGAGGTAGAAGGCTCCCTCTGGGTCGCCACAGGCTAGGCCTGGAATGCTGCGGCAGCGATCAATGATGACCTTACGACGTTCGGCAAAGGCCTTGCCCATCACCTCAATGCAGTCCTGGGGGCCTTCGAGGGCGGCAATGGCTCCGTATTGGGCAAAGGTGCAAACGTTAGAGGTGCTGTGGCTTTGAATGGTGCTGACGGCCCGGATAATTTCCACAGGCCCCGCCAGGTAGCCTAGCCGCCATCCGGTCATCGCATAGCCCTTGGCAAAGCCGTTGCTGATAATGGTGCGCTCAAAGGCCGCTGATGACACCGCCCCAATACTGAGGTGGGTGGCTCCATCGTAGAGAATTTTTTCGTAGATTTCGTCGGAGACCACCCAAATATCAGCTTCTACCACCACCGCAGCCAAGGCGGCAATTTCGGCGGGGGAATAGACCATCCCCGTTGGGTTGGAGGGCGAATTGAGCACAAACAGCTTGGTTTTGGGCGTAATGGCATGCCGGAGTTGGTCGGGGGTGATACGGTAGTTTTGCTCGGCGGTGGTGGGCACGATCACCGGAGTACCGCCCGCGAGCTGCACCATTTCGGGGTAGCTCACCCAGTAGGGGGCGGGAATGATCACCTCGTCGCCCTCCTCAATCAGGGCCATGATAAGGCCGTAGAGCGAATGCTTACCGCCATTGGTCACAATGACATTTTCGGGGCCGTAGCACAGGTTATTATCCCGCTGCAACTTGTTCGCAATGGCTTGGCGCAGGGCAGGTTCTCCAGCGGCAGGGCCGTAGCGGGTTTTGCCTTGGTCTAGGGCGAGCTTGGCAGCGGCTTTGATGTGGTCGGGGGTGTCAAAATCGGGTTCTCCGGCGCTAAAGCTGCACACGGGCAGCCCATCGGCTTTCATGGCCTTGGCCTTGGCCGCAATGGCGAGGGTCATGGAGGGGGTAACACGCGTCACACGGCTAGCAAGGGCAAGCGAAGGCATGGCCACAGCAGTAGATAAACCAACATCCCACCTAGGGTAGATCGTTCTGGCTATTTCGACCGCCTTTTTTCATGACATTTCTACCATTGGCGATGGATCAAGACGGCTCCAGGATGGCAGGGCAGACAGGCATTAAGCCGTCCCTGCAATGCATTGACGGGCACAGCACAACATCTTCGGCAACACATTTAGCCTATTTATCAGACGTGTGGTCAAGAGTTGTCCTGAGCAGGGTAATTGGGGCTGTAACTAGGACTAGAAGCGCTAAACCGTCAATTACCATGCAACTTCTCTCTACTTGGCCCGCTCACATTTGCCTTGCTGGGGTAGCTGGGTTTACCCTAGGCTCTAGCCCGTGGGCAGATGCCCTAACCCACATCAGTGGTGCGCCGACCACTGCGCCCCAGATGGCCATTGTGTCTGAGGATGGGGATCGCGGCAGTGGCCGACTACGGCAACCCTCCCCTGTCTGGCAGGCGGGGATTCGCGGCAGTGGTCGCGTGAATCCCGCCCCGCCTCCACCTAGTTTCCAGACGGAGGTCGTCACCTATCGCGGTAGTGGCCGCATTCAGCCCGCCAATCCGTCCCGCACTAACTTAGGCTTGGCCTTGCCATCCTCAGTAGATCACAAAGATGTCTCTTCGTATGGGCTTAGCCCTCACCCCCAGCCCCTCTCCCAGGGGGGAAAGGGAAGCCGGAAGTCCTTCAAAGTCCCTCTCCCAGCTTCAGTAGATCACAAAGC
>QLAH01000774.1_pt1 | contig 12087 bp, 8 predicted proteins | sample 4693081 | NCBI WGS metagenome assembly QLAH01 (sample SAMN09425401, study PRJNA476045) | Lake water metagenome, whole genome shotgun sequencing project.
GCTTCACTCCTTCTACTAATTTTACATTAACCTTACTGTCCTCAAAACGAGGATGAAAAAACAAGATCAATATTCTTTTATTCAACATAATTACAAATGAAGTGAAACTACAATTTAGGGCTATTTGGGGGATTATAGCGTTGTAAAAAAGCAAAAATTGGCCCTATTGCTAAAACCAACCATACCCATTCAAATTGAATCGTTTGAATCAATTGGCCAATTAATTGGATACTCAAAATAGTAATAAAGAATCCAATACTATTAACCATTGTTAAAATGCTCCCACGCAAATGCGCTGGTGCGTTTGCGGCAACTAAACTTGAAAACATAGGAGAATCTGCAACCACAAAAAATCCCCAACATAATAAATAAGCTAGAAAAACAATATTGGATGCAAAAGAAAAAAACAATGGAAAAGTTAAACAGCAAATAGCAGAAATAGCTACTGATATTTTTGCCATTTTATTTGCTCCAAATTGAACAGAAAGCAACCCACTAATGGCACAAGCTAGAGAACCAACACCAATGATTAAAAAAGATAAAAGCGCAATATTGACATTGTCTCCCTTTATTTTTAAAGCGAGCATCATTGGAACAAAAGTCCAAAAAGCGTACAATTCCCACATATGACCAAAATAACCAAATGCCGCTTTTCTTAATAATGGAAGCCGAATCACTTCTTTCAAAACATGGATATTAACCTGACCTAATTGTTTACGATAAGGCCCATCTTTAACCAAGCCAACTAGCAACAAACCACCAAATACACTTAATAGAGAAGTGCCATAAAAAATATATTTCCAAGAATAATCGAATGAGAAGAATTTAATTAAATGCGGGAAAGCAGTTCCTAATACTAAGGCTCCAACTAAAAAACCCAGCGATTTACCTAAGCCCTTTTCAAAATAATCAGCGGCTATCTTCATGCCAACAGGATAAATCCCTGCAAGAAAAAACCCAGTGAAAAATCTGGCAATCAATACTTGATTGGCTCCCATCCAATCCAATGTAACCAATCCGTTGAACAAGGAAGCCATCAAGGCAGAACATAGAAAAACAATGGATGGAGAAAATTTATCTGCAAGGGCAAGTAAGGCAAATAACAGGGTACCTGCAATGAATCCAAATTGAACAGCACTAGTTAGCAAGACCCAAAAGTCTGGCGCGAACCCCTTATCTAGCGCCATTTCACTAGTCACCGCATTTCCTGCAAACCAAACCGAAGTGCAAGAAAACTGTGCAACAATGATGATGAATAAAATTCGATTCATGTGGCAAAATATTCAAATAAATCAGTTGGTGAGCAAAAACACTCGCACGGCGCTAAACTTTTTTATAACTTGTTACAAATATTCAACTATGCACAAACAATTGAAGGTTTTGATTTGCCTACTTGTTTTAGGCTTTTCTGCTCAAGCACAAAAAAAGCATCTTAGCCCAGAAGATTATGGTAAATGGCAAAGTCTAGGACAAACAGAACTGTCTCCTGATGGAGCTTGGGTAGCCTATCAAATAATGGTACAGGAAGACAATGACAGTTTATATGTTGTGAATAGAGCTACCAATAAGGTTTACAAATTGGCTTTTGCCAGTACCCCTGAATTTTCAAAAGACAATCAATGGTTAGCTTATAGAATTGGATTGCCTTTTAAAGAAGCAGAAAAATTAAGAGACCAAGGCAAACCCATTGAATTTAAAATGGGCTTATTACATCTTTCTACAGGTAAAATTGAAACCATCTCTACAATCAGTCGGTTTGGTTTTTCAAAGAATGGAAAAATGTTGGCAGCCTATTTAACGCCGCCAAAAGATAATAAGGATAAAGGAAGTGTACTTTTGTTAAAAAATCTTAGTGACGGAAGTACTAGAACAATTGGTAATGTTACAGAATATGCATTTAATAAAAAAAGTGATTACTTATCCTATATAGTTGAGTCTGCAAATACAGCAGGCAACTCTGTAGAACTGTTTAATTTAAATACCTATACCTTAAGGGTTGTAGCCAGCGACACTTTGAAATTTTCTAAATTAAATTGGTCAAAAGAAGGAGATGGATTTTCTTTTTTCAAAACATTTAAGAAAGAAGATTTTGAAGAGGAAAATGCGCAGGTATATAGTTGTACCAATTTGAGCAATCCAACAATAACTGTTTTTGATCCATTAAAAACGATCAATTTCCCTGTTGGAATGAGGGTATTCAATGGTTCTTCTTTAAGAATAAGTGACGATTTAAGTGCGGTGTTTTTTGGGATTAAAGAATGGACTAGTAAACCTAAAAAAGAAGATAAAAAATTAACCGATAGTTCAAAAACGAAAGCAGATAGTGTAAAAATGGCTGCCGCAAAATTGATGTTAAAATCGGATAATAAATTAGCCGATGTATGGCATTGGAAAGATGCAGAGATTCAACCACGTCAAAAAGTAACGTATATACAAGATAAAAATGCTAGCTATTTATCGGTTTGGAATACAGACAAGAATCAATTTTATCAATTAGCTACTGAAGCATTTCCAAACGCTACACTCAGCGGTAATCAAAAAATGGCAGTTGTTGGAACAGATAAAAAATACAAACCAGCTTTTAAAGAAGATTATGCCGATTATAGCTTAGTTAATACCAAAACGGGCGTAAGCAAATTATTATATACTCGCCTACAGGCTGGATTTTATACATCCCCACAATCTTCACCAGATGGTAAGTATTTGATTTATTTTAAGGATAAGAATTGGTTCACATACAATATAGCCACCGATCAAAACACCAATATTACTGGCACTATTAAAAGTAGTTTTTGGAATACCCGAGACGATCATCCAGCCACCAAGCCCCCATTTGGTTTAGGTGGATGGACAAAGGGCGATAAAGAAGTGTTATTGTATGATGAATACAGTATTTGGGCAGTTAATCCAGATGGATCAAGCGCTCGTAAAATTGCCGATGGAGACAAAGAAGAAATTGCCTTCCGAGTTACAAGAGTTGAATTTGAAGAAACTTATTTAGACCATTCAAAGCCAATATATTTTTCTGCTTATGGAGACAAAACAAAAAAGTTTGGTTATTATCAATATGAGAATGGCAAAACAACACCACTTTTATTTGAAGACTTGCAAGTAAATCGTTTGGCAAAAGCGCTAGACAGCAATGTATTTAGTTACATTAAACAAGACTACGACCGCTCCCCAGAATTGTATGTCTCCGAAAATTTTACCAAAGAACAAAAAGCTGCTACTACTAATCCACAGCAACAAAACTATTATTGGGGCAAGAGTAAATTGATTTCATTCACCAATAAGTTGGGCAAAAAAATGCAAGGCGCTTTGTATTATCCTGCTAATTACGAACCTGGTAAACAATACCCCATGATTGTTTACATGTACGAGATTTTATCTAATAACGTACATAATTATGTAGCCCCGAGCATCAGAAGAGCCTATAATACAACCAACTATACCACCAATGGCTATTTTGTTTTTCAACCAGATATCGTTTATGAAACCAATGACCCAGGAATAAGTGCAGTGAATTGCATTGTTCCGGGTGTAAAAGAAGTGATGAAAACAGGTATGATTGATGCCAACAAAGTTGGGATCATGGGCCATAGCTGGGGAGCTTACCAAACTTCATTCTTGATTACCCAAACAGATATTTTTAAAGCTGCCATTGCAGGTGCTCCATTAACCGATTTAATTAGCATGTCATTGTCCATCTATTGGAATACTGGCACACCTGATCAGAAAATTTTCGAGACCAGTCAGGGTAGATTTGATGGTCCTTGGTATGAAAGAACAGAAGCCCATATTCGGAACTCTCCCATGTTTAGTGCGAGCAAAATAAAAGCACCGCTATTGGTTACATTTGGAGATAAAGATGGCGCAGTTGATTGGCACCAGGGAATAGAAATGTATGGTACAATGCGCAGAATGGAAAAACCTTTTGTGATGTTGGTGTATGCCGATGAAAACCACAATTTCACCAAAAAAGAAAATCAAATAGATTATCAAAAAAGACAGAGAGAGTGGTTTGATCACTATTTATTAGGTAAGCCGGCCGAGAAATGGATTACAGATGGGGTTAGTTATGTAGATCGCATGAAAGAAAAAGAAAAAGAGGCGCCTAAAAATTAGTTACAACCTGATAATATCATTCATCAACAATTGTAGCAAATGAAAATCGATTCACTTGAACCAACCGTTTATTTGAATCCGTTAAAGCTGGCTTTTAACAAAGCAGCTAACAAGCAGAATGCTATTGGCATGAAAGCTTATATGCTGAACCAGTTTGAGTTTTATGGTATAAAAACACCGCAAAGAGATGCAATAGTCAAATCATTTCTTAAGATTCATCGAGTTCAACACTACAATGAGTTAGAAAAGATAGTTCAATATATGTGGAGCCAAAACGAAAGAGAATGGCAATATGCCGCTATTGATGTATTGGCTTCACATATCACTTTATGGAAAGCATCTACCATTCAATTCATCCAATATTGTTTAACCCATAAAAGCTGGTGGGATATAGTGGATGGCATTGGGAGTGATTGGTTGCCAAAATACTTTTCTTTATTCCCCGAAAAACAGATTCCAATTACGCAGAAATGGAATCAATCGAATAATATGTGGTTGCAAAGAAGTAGTATCCTGTTTCAACGATCATATAAGAAGAATACCAACACCCAATTATTATCCGAATACATTTTGAGGCACCAATCATCAAAAGCATTTTTCATTCAGAAAGCCATTGGATGGGCCTTAAGGGAGTACAGCAAAACGAATCCAGCATGGGTGAAATCATTTGTAGAAAGCCAAGATTTAGCCCCATTGAGCAAGCGAGAAGCTTTGAAAAAAATAACTGGTTGATGTTTTTTTTAATTTAACTTGAAAGATAAAATTACTCCAATGAAAAATATTTTTCTAACAACTTCTGCGCTATTGCTTTTAGTGGCTTGTAATCAAAATAGTGCTGAAACTGATTTTAAAAAAATTGAAGTGAAATACCCAATTGCACAAAAAGATAGTACGGTAAAAGATATTTATTTTGGCACTACTGTTGCCGACCCCTATCGTTGGATGGAAAATGATACTTCAGCCCAAACCAACGCTTGGGTGAAAGCAGAAAATGAAGTTACTGATGCTTATTTAGCTAGTATTCCTTTTTTACAATCGATACAATCAAGATTAAAAGAACTATGGAATTACGACAAATATTCTGCCCCTTTTAAAGAAGGTGATTACAATTACTATTCTAAAAAAACAGGGTTGCAAAATCAATCGGTCATTTACCGTCAAAAAGAAGGACAAAAAGAACCAGAAGTATTTTTAGACCCCAATACTTTTTCTGTTAATGGAACTACTTCATTAGCAGGCATGAATTTTTCTGCGGATGGATCCTTATGTGGATACCAAATTTCGGAAGGTGGTAGCGATTGGAGAAAACTCATCATTCTTAATGCTATTACCAAAGAACAAATTGGAGACACTTTAATAGATATAAAATTTAGCAGTGTTGCATGGAAAAAAAATGAAGGTTTTTATTATAGTAGTTATGACAAACCAAAAGAAGGAAGTCAATTAGCCGGAAAAACCGATCGTCACAAATTATATTACCATCGCTTGGGCCAACCTCAAAGTGAAGACCAGCTTGTGTTTGGAGGAGATATTACTCCTAGAAGATATATTGGAGCAGGTGTTTCTGAAAATGAAAAATGGCTATTCATTTATGCAGCGAATAGTACTTATGGCAATGAAATGTATGTACAAGATCTTACCAAGCCCAATGCACCTATCATTCCAATTGTTAAGGATATGGCTTCATCTGTAAATATTTTAGATGCAGATGACCAATATTTTTATATTCAAACAGACAAAGGAGCACCAAATAGTAAAGTAGTGATTGCGTTATTAAACCAACCCCAATCTGAACATTGGATTGATTTAATACCTGAACAAAAAGAAGTGTTATCGGTCAATACTGGCGGTGGAAATTTCTTTTGTAGCTATTTAAAAGATGCTATTACCAAGGTATTACAATATGATATGAAGGGCAATAAAATAAGAGAAGTTGTATTGCCAGGTTTAGGCACAGCCAGTGGTTTTAGCGGGAAAAGAAAGGAGAAAACACTATTCTACAGTTTTAGCTCTTATACAACGCCTTCTACCATTTATAAAATGGATATTGCTAGTGGAAAAACAGAAGTGTACAAAAAACCAACACTACAATTCAATTCTGAAGAGTACGAATCTAAGCAAGTATTTTATCCTTCCAAAGACGGCACAAAAATTCCTATGATGATTACCCACAAAAAAGGAATCAAATTGGATGGAAATAACCCTACCCTCTTGTATGCTTATGGCGGTTTTAGTGTAAGCCTCACGCCTTATTTTAGCACCAGTGATATTATCTTACTAGAAAATGGGGGGATTTATGCAGTCGCTAATTTAAGAGGAGGCGGTGAATATGGAGAATCCTGGCATAACCAAGGCATCAAAACCAAAAAACAAAATGTGTTTGATGATTTTATATACGCAGCTAAATACCTTACAGAAAACAAGTATACTAGTAAAGAAAAATTAGCCATTCAAGGTGAATCGAATGGAGGTTTATTAGTTGGAGCAACCATTACGCAACAACCTGATATTTGTAAAGTGGCATTTCCTTTTGTGGGTGTAATGGACATGTTGCGTTACCATAAATTTACTGCAGGTGCTGGTTGGGCTTATGATTATGGAACAGCAGAAGATTCAAAAGAGATGTTTGACTATTTAAAAAGCTATTCACCCGTACACAATGTAAAAGAAGGCACAGCATATCCTGCAACCCTAATTATGACTGCCGACCACGATGATAGAGTGGTACCTGCACATTCTTTTAAATTTGCTGCTGAATTGCAAGAAAAACACAAGGGAGAAAACCCTGTATTAATTAGTGTTGAAACCAAAGCTGGTCATGGTGCTGGAATGTCTACCGAACAAATGATCAAGTCTGAATCTAACAAATGGGCTTTTATGTTTTATAACCTTAAAGTGAGCCCAAAAAAATAAGTTCACCAGTACATGTATTCCATAAAAAAACCCTTGCAAGATTTATCCTGCAAGGGTTTTAAATAAGTTGATATCAAATTACATTTTCTTGGCGTCTTCTAAAAACTTAGCTAATCCAATATCCGTTAAAGGATGCTTTAACAAGCCAACTATAGAATCTAGTGGACAAGTGCAAATATCCGCACCTAATTCTGCAGCTTTGATAATATGTAAAGGGCTTCTGATAGAAGCAGCTAATATTTCAGTTTTGTATTGTTGAACGTCAAAAATATGACGCAACTGACCAATTAAATCCATACCATCCCAACCGCTGTCATCTACACGACCTATAAAAGGAGAAACATATGAAGCACCTGCTTTAGCAGCTAAAATAGCTTGACCAGCTGAGAATATTAGGGTACAGTTGGTTCTGATTCCATTATCGGTAAACCACTTAATAGCTTTAATACCATCTTTAATTACAGGAACTTTTACAACTATATTTGGATGTATAGCAGCTAGTTTCTTTCCCTCTTCTACCATGGTTTCAAAATCGGTTGAAAGCACTTCTGCACTCACATCTCCATCGACAAGTTCACAAATGGTTTTGTAATGTTGCGCAATTGCCTCTTCTCCTTTGATACCCTCTTTAGCCATTAAAGAAGGATTGGTTGTAACACCGTCTAAAATTCCTAAATCGTTTGCTTCTTTAATTTGGGCTAGGTTGCCGGTGTCAATGAAAAACTTCATAGTTAGTAGAATTAAAAAAAAATATGGCAGGCTACTCACATCGCACCGCTCAACCGCTTATCCTTGCTGCATTCCTGCCCTGGGGAGGTTCAGCAGGAGCTGGTCGTGCAAGACCTGCCACACCGCAAAAGTAAGGATTGAATCCTTACCTTTGAAAAAAAATATTTATGGGCGTAGCAGATCAATTAGCACAGTTAAAAGCAGAGAAAGCAGCTGCCAATTTAAAAGAAGGGCAGGATTTTTTAGAAACCAATCAACAAAAACAAGGTGTCGTTGCATTGCCAAGTGGCCTTCAATACGAAATCATCACAGAAGGTACTGGACCAAAACCAGCAGCACATAACGAAGTAACCTGTCATTACCACGGAACCCTTATCAATGGAACTATTTTTGATAGTTCTGTACAAAGAGGTCGCCCTGCTTCATTCCCGTTAAATATGGTTATTAAGGGTTGGACAGAGGGATTACAGCTGATGCCAACGGGAAGTAAATGGCGTTTCTTTATCCCACCGCATTTGGGTTATGGCGATAGACAAGTGAGTGCACAAATTGGCCCAAACAGTACCCTGATTTTTGAAGTTGAATTAATTAGCTTTATCTAAAATCATTATTGAAACTCGCTGAGCTCTAGCCAGCGAGTTTCTTTTTCTTCTAATATTTTTTCAATTTGAATCAGGCGGTCACTAATTTTTTGAATGGTTTCAAAAGATGCAGTCCCCGAACTTAATTCATTGGTTAATTCTAGCTTTTCTTTTTCTAAAATGGGCATGTCTTTTTCTAGTTGCTCAAATTCTCTTTTCTCTTTAAAGCTTAACACTTTTTTTACAGGAACTTTAGGGGTATCCACTTTTGCAGTAACAATATCTTCGGTGCTTGCGCCCTTTCTTTTACCAGCTTCTAAAGTGTCCCATTTATTTTCTTTCTTTTCATTTTCTTTCTGCCAGATTCTATACTGAGAGTAGTTTCCAGGGAAATCCCTCACTTCCGCATTGCCTTCAAAAACAAATAAATGGTCTACTAATCGATCCATAAAATAACGATCGTGTGATACAATTAACACACAACCAGGATAGTCTACTAAAAAGTTTTCTAGCACCGCCAAAGTAGGTAAGTCAAGATCATTGGTAGGTTCATCCAATATTAAAAAGTTGGGATTGGTAAATAAAACCACCAATAATTGTAATCGCTTTTTCTCTCCCCCACTCAAAGAATTTAAATAAGTGTATTGCTTATCGGGCGTAAACAAAAACAATTCTAAAAATTGTGCAGCACTCAAGGTAGTGCCATCAGCCAAAGGAAAATTTTCAGCAAAGCCTTTTACATATTCAATCACTCGAACATTTTCTTTAAATACAAGCCCTTGCTGAGAAAAATTACCAAACACCACCGTGTCACCAATATTGATTTTTCCACTGTCGGCAGGTTCTAATCCTTGTAAAATATTTAAAAAAGTAGACTTCCCTACCCCATTTTTTCCAATAATACCAATGCGCTCCCCTTTGCTAAAATTGTAATCAAATCCTTTTAGTATAGGCAGGTCTCCATAATTCTTATACACTTTTTTCATTTCCACCACTTTCCCACCCAATCTGCTCATTTTTACTTGTAGCTGCAATTGCGCATCTTCAATTTTTTGTTTCGCCCTTGCTTCTACTTCGTAAAAATTGTCTTGTCTGCTTTTGCTCTTTGTGGTTCTGGCTTTGGGCTGCTTACGCATCCACTCCAATTCTTTGCGATACGTATTTTTGGCTTTGTCTATGCTGGCTTGCTCACTCTCTAAACGAGCAGCTTTCTGCTCCATGTACTGTTCATAATCCCCCCGGTAAACGTATAAATTTTCTCTCTCCAACTCCCAAATTTCATCGCAGGTCGCATCTAAAAAATAACGATCGTGACTAACCAGTAATAGCGTCACTTTCTCTTGGTTTAAATAATGCTCTAACCACTCAATCATTTCAACGTCTAAATGGTTGGTGGGCTCATCCATCATGAGTAAGGTATGCTGGTGTGCAAAACCAATATCTATAAGGGTTTTAGCCAATGCAACCCGCTTTCTTTGGCCACCGCTTAACTCTTTAACCGGATTGGTTAAATGATGAATATTCAATTTATCCAAAATCTGTTTTACTTTGGCTTCAAAGTCCCAAGCACTTAAATCGTCCATGGCTTCAATTCCTTCCGTAATACCTATGGGGTCTTCGGCTTCAATAGCAGCTTCATATTTTTTTATAGCGGTAATCACCGGATGGTTCAGGTGAAAGATATTCTCTAGCACCGACCAAGACTCTTCAAATTGGGGATCTTGCTCAAATAAAGCTACCGTAACATCTTTGTGGATCCAATGTTTACCAGCATCTGGGGTTTCTAAACCCGCTAGAATTCGTAACATGGTTGACTTCCCAATCCCATTTCTGGCAATTAGGGCTATTTTATCGCCTTCGTTAATATGAAAGGAAATATTACTGAAAAGTGGATTAATACCATAGCTTTTGGTTAATCCTTCTACCGAAACATAATGCATGCTGCAAAACTAAGTATCTTAGACGCTAATTCCGAGAAACATAGAACCTAGTTTATAAAAGAAATGACCAAATCAATTTTTAGGAACCTGAGTATAAGAAAAAAGCTATTTCTTTCACATTTCATGATTTTATTGATTACTGTAATTGTAATCATCTTATCAGTAAAAGTGAACGACAATAGAAAAGAGATGCATCAAATGATGAATCAGCTAGATGATATTAGAAATAATATAGGAAAGCAGTCAGCAGCAAGGCAAGCATTTTTAATGAATGAGCGTTTTACAGAGAGCTTTTATATCACAGGCACTTCTGAATCAATTAATATTTACCAGAAAATGGTGAAGCAAATTGATAGCAGCTTGGTGTTGATTAATGAAAATAAAATAGCGAGCAAATCTCCCATTGCAGAAAAAATTGTGTCAATAACACGGAATATTCATGCGCAAGAAGCTTTTTTTGAAAGAATAGTAGATTCAGTAAAGCAGTTGGGCATGAAAGACTATGGATTAATTGGTGCACTAGTTCAATTGAAAAATGAATTAGAGAATAGTAAGCTAATGAACTTCGCAGATATTAATCAATTAGATGTACTAGCCAATGACTATTTATTAAATAGAAATGAAAAAGCCGCTATACAATTTGATTCGCTAGCAAGAAAATTAGTATTTACTTATGGAAATAATCCTAGCGCAGAAACCATTCTAGATCAATATCGAAAAACCTTTGTCAGAATAGTAAAATTAGAGCGAAGCATTGGAAACAATAGCGAAGTAGGGTTACAAAATGAGTTACTGGCACAAAGTAAAAATAATGACGATCAATTACTAGCAACCATACAATCGGTTAATGTACTTTTTGAAGCTAATTTAGACCAACTTGAAACTATTTTTTATAGCTTATTGGGGATTATCCTTGTAATTGGCTTGTTGTTAAGTTATCTGGTTTCAAATGCAATTACTAAACCACTGATACAATTAAATTTAGCAACCAAGGAAGTTGTAGAAACTAAATTTAAAGATGATATCAACCCAGATTTTATTGACGAATCAAGAACAGATGAAATAGGTCAACTGGCCTCGAATTTCAATCTAGCGATTCGGAAAATCAGAAGAAGTATAAAAATAATTCAGGATAAATCTGAAAGCTTACAAAGTAAAAACAAGCAACTCTTAGAAAATGAAGAAACCCTAAAACTAATAGGCTCACAGAAAGATCAATTTCTGTCCATTATTTCGCATGATATGCGAGCACCACTCACCAGTATCGTTAGTTTTTTAGATTATTATAAGAATAATTTTAAAAGCTTCACTGCGGCGGAAATTGAGTTTGTGTCTACCAACTTAAATACGCACGTAAAAAAAGTACTAGAAATGTTGGATGGATTATTGCTTTGGTCTAAGGCACAAACTGGAGAAATTCAAATGAACCTGCAGCCGATTGATTTAGCACAAACCATTACAGATGTTGTAGCAGTATTAAATCAAAGCGCCATCAATAAAAAGATAAAGATTGAAACAAACTTGCATAGTCAATTAATTTGGGCCGATAAAAATATGACTGCATTAATCATCAGAAATACGCTCAGCAATGCAGTTAAATATTCAAATGAGCAAAGCGTCATTGAAGTAAATACCAAACGCAACAAAACCAATGCATTTGTAATCATTAAAGACACTGGTGTTGGAATGAATCAAGACACACTCTCAAAACTATTTGAAAGCAACTCAAGCTTCACAACTTTTGGAACCGCCAACGAAAAAGGAATTGGATTGGGGTTATTGCTGTGTAAAAATTTCAT
>QLAH01000775.1_pt1 | contig 12031 bp, 16 predicted proteins | sample 4693081 | NCBI WGS metagenome assembly QLAH01 (sample SAMN09425401, study PRJNA476045) | Lake water metagenome, whole genome shotgun sequencing project.
CGTTCGTTCCGGCCAAAACCAGCCGGCAAAAACGCATCCAGAAAACTCGACTGATCCATCCAGCGATCCTCCCGTCGCCGATACTGAATCACAATCAGAACCAACTGTCTTTATGCAGAGGTCTCGCAAGGGCGGGAGGTAGTCAGCGGCCGATCTCGTCATGGGCGATTGCCCTTCCCTTCGGGGAAACTCGCGGCGCTGGGAGCAAGCGACCAGGCAAAGCCCGGTGAGGTCATGCCACGAGCACACCCCGTCAACCCTGCGCCGCCATTGCACATGGCAACCCGCACCCCTCTCCGCTATAACCCGCGCAACCCGGAGACCGCAGCATGGGCGAGACCACGCATTTCGGCGAGCAGACCGTCGCCATCGAAGCCAAGCAGGGCATGGTCGATGACGTGTTCCACAAGGTTGCCTCGCGCTACGACCTGATGAACGACCTGATGAGCGGCGGCATCCATCGCGTCTGGAAGGACGCCATGGTGGCCAAGCTCGCCCCGCCCAAGTCCGGCTCGGCCCCCTATCGCGTGCTCGACATGGCCGGCGGCACCGGCGACGTCGCCGAGCGCATCGTCAACGCCTCCGTTGGCTTCGCCGAAGTCACCGTCTCCGACATCAACGCCGACATGCTGGCGGTCGGCGCCGAGCGGGCGAAGACGTGGCGCTTCCCGCAGCAGGCGAATTTCGTCGTCGCCAACGCCGAGGAGCTGCCCTTCGCCGACGAAAGCTTCGACGCCTACACCATCGCCTTCGGCATCCGGAACGTCCCGCGCATCGACAAGGCGCTGAGCGAGGCCCACCGCGTGCTGAAGCGCGGCGGCCGGCTCCTCGTCCTCGAGTTCAGCCAGGTCGACGCCCCCGTCCTGTCGCAGGTCTACAAGCTGTTCTCCGACAACCTGATCCCACCCATCGGCCGCGCCGTCACCGGCGATGCGCAGCCCTACCAGTACCTGGTGGAATCGATCCGCAAGTTTCCGACGCCCGAGCGCTTCACCCAGATGATCGGCGCTGCCGGGTTCAAGCGCGTCACCCACACTGCCTATTCCGGCAATATCGCCGCGCTTCACGCGGCCTGGAAGCTCTGACAGCGATGGGAATCGGCGCCTTCTTCCGCCTCGCTCGCGCCGGTTTCATCCTGGCGCGCGAAGGGGCCCTGTCGCTGGCCGACAACGACGCGCTGCCGCCGGTAATGCGCGCCGGCGTCCGCTTCGGCCGGCTGTTCGAGCGTTCCGACGTGCGGGGCAGCGGCCGCGCCGAGCGGCTCAGCCGGGCGCTGCACCGGCTCGGGCCGACCTATGTGAAGATTGGCCAGACCCTCGCCACCCGTGCCGACATCGTCGGCGTCCAGATCGCCGCCGACCTTGCCGTGCTGCAGGACAAGATGGAGCCGTTCGATCCGGCCCTCGTCCCCGGCATGCTGATCGAGGCGCTCGGCGACAAGGCCGCGGCCCTCACCAACCTCTCTCCGCCCATCGCTGCCGCCTCGATCGCGCAGGTGCACCGGGCAACCCTCGTCGATGCGGATGGCAGCCGCACCGTGGCGGTCAAGCTGCTGCGCCCCGGCATCCACGAGCGGTTCCGCGCCGATATCGACAGCCAGTATGCCGGCGCCCGCCTCGCCGAGGCTCTGGTCCCGCGGCTCAGGCGGCTCCGCCCCATCGAGATCGTGGCGATCCTCGACCGCTCGGCCCGCCTTGAACTCGATCTCCGCATGGAGGCTGCGGCCATCTCCGAGATGACCGACAACATCAAGGCCGACACCGGCTTTGCCATTCCCCAGGTGATGTGGGACCAGACCTCGGGCACCGTGCTCACCACCTCATGGGTCGACGGCATCCCGATCCGCGACCTCGCGGCGATCGACGCCGCCGGCATCGACCGCAAGGCCCTCGCCGGCAACCTGCTGCAGAACTTCCTGCGCCACACCATCCGCGATGGCTTCTTCCACGCTGATCTCCACCCCGGCAACCTGTTCGCCGACCCCAAAACCAATGGCGTCGTCGCCGTCGATTTCGGCATCATGGGCCGGATCGGCAAGCGCGAGCGGCGCTTCCTCGCCGAAATCCTCTACGGCTTCATCACCCGCAACTACCGGCTGATCGCCGAGCGTCACTTCGAGATCGGCTATGTGCCCAAGCACCAGTCCGTCGACGAGTTCGCGCTGGCGCTGCGCGCCATCGGCGAGCCGCAGCACGGCCGCCGCGTCTCCGATATCTCGATGGCCAAGGTGCTCGGCCAGCTGTTCGCCACCACCGAACTGTTCGAGATGCGGACCCGGCCGGAGCTGATCCTGCTGCAGAAATCCATGGTGCTGGTCGAAGGCGTCGCCCGCAACATCGATCCCGACCTCGACATCTGGACCCTGTCGGAGCCGATCGTGGCCGAATGGGTGCGCCGCGCCGCCGGTCCCCTCGGACGGCTCGAAGCGCTGAAGGAGCACTTCGACACCGCCGTCGAAACCATGGGCCGCCTCCCGGCGATCATCGACAAGGCCGAGATCGCCCTCGACGACTACGATCGGCAGAAGCGCTCACCGGCCACCCGCTTCAACCGCTTCATGTGGGTCGCCACCTTCTGGCTTGGGGCGGCGGTTCTCATTGCGTTAACCCTCAAGCTTCTCGAGTCCTGACCGGTTCAGCAGCCGTTCATCGAGCGGTCAGTAGCCGTTCATCCGCGAGCTTGCGGCCCGCCGGTGCGCTCCCTAGAGTGCCGGCGCGAGAGCGGCGGGCGACTGTTGAGGAGACTACCCCAATGAATTTCACGCCGAACTTCAAGATCCTGGGCCGGATCGCTGGCGTACTCGCCGTAACTGCCGGCCTCGCCGGCTGCATGGATGTGGCGACCGAGATCGAGGTGCTGTCCGCCACAAGCGGCACGGCGACCTCGTCGATCACGATCAGCCCGGAATTCTACCCGATGATCAAGCAGATGGCGGCGGCCGGTGGCGAAGGCGCCCAGTCCGAGCCCTTCTGCGCCAAGGACGGCGAAGAGCTGATCGAGAACGAAGACGGCAGCGGCACCTGCATCACCTTCAAGGAAGGCGATCTCACCGCCCTCACCGCCGGTGACGATGGCAGCCCCAGCGACGAAGCGAGCTTCACCGAGATCAGCCCCGGCGTCATCCGCGTCGCCTTCAAGACCGACGACATGAAGTCGCAGGTCGCCGAAGGTACCGGTGGCGATAGCGCCGAGGACGAGCAGGCGATGGCGATGATCAAGCCCTATTTCGAGGGCCGCATGATCTCCATCACCATCAAGGGCAAGAAGATCACCGACACCAACATGACGGCTTCGGGCGATGGCACCAGCGCCACCACCGAACTGCCGTTCCTCGACCTGCTCGAGGGCAATGCCGAGCTTCCCGACGAGCTCTACGCCGTCGTCGATACCAACTGAGAGTATTCATGGCTGATCGGGTCGATATCGGTTTCGTCTGGCTCGATCATGGGCGGGGGCTCGAGCCCCCGCGCCAGCAGACCGCCGGTGCCGCGGGAGTCGATCTCCTCGCGGCGCTGCCGCCGGGCGAGGTGCTCAGCCTTGCGCCGGGCCAGCGGAGTCTCGTGCCGACCGGCCTCACCATGGCGATACCCATGGGCTACGAGGGCCAGGTCCGCCCGCGCTCCGGCCTTGCGGCCAAGCACGGCGTCACCGTGCTCAACACGCCGGGCACCATCGATGCCGACTACCGTGGCGAGCTGAAGGTCATCCTGATCAATCTCGGCGACGCCCCCTTCGAGATCCGGCGCGGCGAGCGCATCGCGCAGCTTGTCGTCGCCCCCGTCTCGCAGATCAATTTCGAGCTCAGGGAGAACCTCGATGCGACTGAACGTGGTGCCGGTGGCTTCGGCTCGACTGGCCGCTAGCCTGCTGCTCATCTCTGCCGCCCCGGCCCTTGCCGGCGATGCGGCCCAGTTCGATCCGATCGGCTTCTCAGAGGACGGCCGCTATTTCGCCTACGAGGAGTACGGCATCCAGGATGGCTCCGGCTTCCCCTACGCCAACGTCTTCCTCGTCGACCTCATCGAGGACAAATGGGTCGGCCGCCCCGTCCGTGTCCGCCTCGACGACGAGACCGCCGGGCTCCCGGCCGCGCGCCGGCAGGCGCTCGAGCAGGCGGGCGTCATGCTCGAAGACGCAGTGCTCGATACCCCGGCCCAGACCCTGCTGCTCAACGCCGACGGCGAAATCGAGTCCAACCGGACACAGGTGACTGCTGGCATGTTCGGCAACGGCCTCGACGCGCCGCGCAATCCCTTCGTCCTCACCCTCACGACGTTCGATTCGACCAGCACCGAGCCCTGCGCCGACTACGGCATGGAACAACCCGTGCAGGGCTTCACGCTGAACTACACCGATGAGGGCGGCAACAGCGCCGAGATCTACCGCGACCAGAGCGTCCCCGCCTCCCGCGGCTGCGTGTCCGACTACCGCATCCACGCCGTGCTCAGCCCGTTTCCCGCCGGCCTGACTGCGTCTCCCATGGTGGCGGTTATCTCGGTCTATAGCCTCGGCTTCGAAGGCCCCGACCGCCGCTTCGTCACCGTGCCGATCGCCCCGTGAGCGCTCTCGGCCCTGACGAGATCAAGCGTTATGCGCGCCACATCGTGCTGCGCGGCGTCGGCGGCGACGGCCAGCAGCGCCTGAAGGCGGCGCGGGTACTGGTGGTGGGAGCGGGCGGCCTCGGCAGCCCCGCCATCGCCTACCTCGCTGCCGCAGGCGTCGGCACGCTCGGCGTCGTCGACCACGACACCGTGTCGATCTCCAACCTGCAGCGCCAGGTGATCCATCAGTCAGCCGGCGTCGGCCTGCCCAAGGCCGAAAGCGCCCGCGCCTTCGTCGCTGGCCTCAACGATCATGTCAGCGTCGTGCCCCACACCGAAAGGCTGACGGCGCAGAATGCCCCCGGGCTGATGGCGGAATACGACCTCGTCCTCGACGGCACCGACAACTTTTCCACCCGCGCCGCAACGGCCGCCGCAGCCCGGATGGCCGGGCTGCCCCTCGTCTCGGGCGCTGTCTCGATGTTCGACGGGCAGGTGACGGTCTTCGCCCCCGGTGGCCCGCAATTCACCGACCTCCACCCCGACACCCCCGACGAAGCCGACCTCCCGGCCTGCGAAGTCGTCGGCGTCCTCGGCGCCGTCACCGGCGTCATCGGCACGCTGATGGCCATGGAAGCCATCAAGCTCATCACCGGGCTCGGCGACCCCCTGATCGGCCGCCTCCTCCTCTACGACGGCCGCGCGGCCCGATTCGACGAGATGACGTACTGACCTTAGCGTAGCGCGTGCACCTTCACCTGCCCCTCGCCAACCTTGGCGGGGCGGATGAGGATTTCAACGTCCTGATCGAGCGCGGTCAGGAAGGCCATCAGCTTTTCCAGCGAGAAGCCATCCAGTCGGTAGTTGACCAGTGCCGATATCTTTGGCTGCGGCACGGCGAGCAGGACGGCGGCCTCCACCTGCTTGAGCCCGCGAGCCTTGAGGATGGCATTGACCTCCATCGCGAGGCGAGTCTTTGCCTGCCGTTCTGTCGCGTCGGGCAATCCGAGGTCAGCAAGAACGTTGCTGCTGCCATAGGTGATGTCATCGTTCATTTCGTCGCCTCGTAGCCCTGGCGCGCCCGCTTCAGGCGCTAAGCGACCAGTTGCGCGTCAAGCGCGGCCGTGCGGGTGCCAGCCGGACTCTTCTTCTGGCAGGCATGGAGGACGTAGATCGCGTCCTCGAACCGCACCCTAACGTACCCCAACAATATTACTCTACCGACGCTCTGGATTTACTATAGAGGCAATGTACTCGATGGCTGCTTCCGCAAGCCTATTGATGTCAGCTTGGGTATCCAGCTGTATATAGCCATGCGCGGGGCGTACAATATCGAAGATCCAGCGATGAAACAGTTCCGCCGGGTCAACCTGTCCGGATGGCGCATCCATTGGGCGCTGCTCAACAGATATTTGCTGGCTACGCTGTGTAGGTCGGGCACGCAGCCTAGCATCCAGAAGCTCGACATCCTCGACGCGGCACTCCACAAATCCGAAGCGGGCGCCGTGCTGCGCAGCTATTCGCATACTGTTGTCCAGCACCTCCTGATAGTTGCAGGGACTGTCTACGACAACGCTGAAACCTTGGATCACTAAGGATTCCAGCGTCGCCCAAAGCACCTGATAGCCCACACGACTGGCGCGCTGAAAGTCAGGGTCCACTGAGAGAACTGCGCTCTTGATTATGTCGAGATCGAGAACGACAACATCGACTTTGGTTGCTATCGCGCGCGCAAGGGTCGATTTCCCAGACCCCGGCGCCCCCGCCAGTTGAAGAACAAACGTTTCCCCCCCGCGAATCAACTCATCGCCCCTTGCCAGTCGCCGGCCCTCGGAGTCGTCCTTGCAATTTTTTCACCGAAGGACGGTTGGCCGTCGGCGATAAAGGTTCCATAAACCAGTTCCAACTCCCGCAAGGCAACACCCCGCACGCTTAACAACTGGTGAACAAATACGTTAATGTTCGTTCCGAAACAAAACAGCAGAGGCGTCACTGCAATGCGCCGGTTGTAGACCGCACGATAGGCGTTGCCGTCGTAGCTTTCGACGATCTCGAAAACGCCGGCTCCGTCACCCTGCCACGGCTTGGCATGCGGATGCTTGCCCCCAAGCTGAGCGACGCCGAGCGCGTATCCCATCTCGCTGATTACCGGCATGGGAAAGGCGAGGAGGTCGCGCTTCGACGCTCCAACCCAGCGCAGTTCCCTCTCGGCCATTTACATATACCCAAATTGGTATATCGGCAATATCACGCGTCGGGGTGCTTGAACACCAGCGTGGCGTTGGTCCCGCCGAACCCGAAGCTGTTGGAGAGCGCGATGCCCACGTCCACGTTGTCGCGCCGCTGACGCAGGATAGGCATGTCGGCGAAGGCCGGATCGAGTTCCTCGATATTGGCGCTCTCGCACAGGAACCGGTTCTGCATCATCAGGATCGAGTAGATCGATTCCTGCACACCGGTGGCGCCCAGCGAGTGGCCGGTCAGCGACTTGGTGGCCGAGATCGGCGGGCAATCGTCGCCCGTGCCGAAGACGCGGCGGATCGCTTCCATTTCCTTCAGGTCGCCAACGGGCGTCGAGGTCGCGTGCGGGTTGATGTAGTCGACCTTGCGGCCGCCGATGGTCTCGATCGCCATCTGCATGCAGCGCTCGGCGCCTTCGCCCGACGGCGCAACCATGTCGTAGCCGTCCGAGGTCGCGCCATAGCCGACGATCTCGGCATAGATGGTGGCGCCGCGCGCCTTGGCGTGCTCCAGCTCCTCGAGCACCAGCACGCCCGCGCCGCCGGCGATGACGAAGCCGTCGCGCTTGGCGTCATAGGCGCGCGAGGCCTTCTCGGGCGTCGCGTTGAAGTCCGAGGACATGGCGCCCATGGCGTCGAACAGGTCGCTCATCGTCCAGTCGAGGTCTTCGTGGCCGCCGGCAAAGATCATGTCCTGCTTGCCCCACTGGATCAGCTCGTAGGCGTTGCCGATGCAGTGCTTGGAGGTCGCGCAGGCCGAGCTGATCGTGTAGTTCACGCCCTTGATGCCGAACGGCGTGGCGAGCGTCGCCGAAGCCGTCGAGCTCATCGCCTTGGGCACGGCCAGTGGCCCGATGCGCTTGGGGCCGCGCTCGCGGGTAATGTCGGCGGCTTCCACCACGGTGCGGGTCGAGGGGCCGCCCGAGCCCATGATGAGGCCGACGCGCGGGTTCTGGTAGTCCGCCTCCACGAGGCCGGCCATCTTGATGGCCTCCTGCATGGCGATGTAGTTCCAGGCCGCGCCCTTGCCCATGAAGCGGGTCGTGCGGCGGTCGAGCACCTCGAACGGGTCGAGCTTGGGCGCGCCGTGCACGTGGCAGCGGAAGTTGAGGTCTGCGTAGTCCTGGGCGAAGACGATGCCCGGCTTGGCTTCCTTCAGGCTAAGCAGCACCTCGTCGAGGTTGTTGCCGATCGAGGAGACGATCCCCATTCCGGTAACGACGACACGTCTCATATCAGGATCTCCGGCGCTCGGAGCGCTTTCGGGAAAGAGCAGGCTTTCCCGTTCGAAAGCGCAGTTATTTCAGGTCAGGTGAACAGGCCGACCCGCAGGCCCGCCATTTCGTAAATGATCTTGCCGTCGGCTTTCACCCAGCCATCGGCAATGCCCAGCACCAGCTTGGATTTCATCACCCGCTTGATGTCGATGCCGTATTCCACCAGCTTCACGTCATTGGTGATCTGGCCGGAAAACTTCACTTCGCCGCAGCCGAGCGCGCGACCCTTGCCGGGCGAACCGTCCCAGCACAGGTAGAAGCCGAGCATCTGCCACACGGCATCAACGCCGAGGCAGCCCGGCATCACGGGGTCGCCGATGAAGTGGCACTTGAAGAACCACAGGTCGGGGTTCACGTCCAGCTCGGCGCGGACCTGGCCCTTGCCGAAGGCGCCGCCGTCGCGGTCGACCCGCGTGATGCGATTGAACATCAGCATCGGCGGGGCGGGGAGCTGGGCGTAGCCGGGGCCGAAAAGCTCCGCCTTGCCGCTCTGAATCAGCTCGTCGTAATCGTAAGCGTTCTTGCGCTCGACCATAAAGGCGGCCTCTCCGGATCGCGTGTTCGGCTGTGGTGTAGAGGCGGGGAGGGCAGGAATCAAGCATGGCTCGCCCGTCGCCAGCGTGCGCCGCTTGTGCACAAAGGGGGCGAAAGCTATAAGTTCCACAGATTACTCGGATTTCCGACCAAGGAACCAATGCCCGACCGCAGCCTGAGCGCCCGGACCATCCCGTCCCGCAGACCTTGCCTGACGGCAGTGCTGCGCATGGCAGGCCTCCGCCCGACCCGCCAGCGCGTCGCGCTCGCCGAACTGCTGTTCGCCGGCGCCCACCGCCATGTCAGCGCCGAGCAGTTGCACGCCGAAGCGCTCGATTCTCACGTGAACGTGTCGTTGGCGACCATCTACAACAGCCTGCACCAGTTCCGTGAAGCCGGCCTGCTGCGCGAAGTGGCCGTCGATGCGTCGCGGTCGTATTTCGACACCGACACCTCCGACCACCATCATTTCTACCTCGAGGACGAGCAGCGGGTGATCGACATTCCCGCCTCCTCGATCGTCATCCAGAACCTGCCCGAGCCGCCGCGCGGCATGAACATCACGCACGTCGATGTGGTGGTGCGGGTCAGGAAGACGCGCGCCGCCGAATAGCGGCGGCCGTTCAGAATCGCTTCATCTTCATGGCAAAAAGCCGGATCAAATGCGGCAACACGGAATAGAGTCATTGGAATTCAATGACTTGTTCCACGTGAAACCTCGATATCAGTCGAACTTCTCGTCCTTGTAGACGCCCCAGAGCTCGCTCTGGTGCAGGTATCCCGAGAACGATTGTGCGTTGCCGCCGGCGGCCTGTGAGGTAGCGACCACCGCGCACCAGGTGCCGTCGCATTCCTTGATATCGACGCGGAACTTTGGCGTCAGCCAGGCACGAACGCCCGCATCCTCGGCCGGTCCCCGCAGCAGCGCTACCTGTTCGCCGTCCGGCTCCCAGGGTTTCACGAGCCCGGCACGGTTGCCGATCAGCAGGTTCTGGTGCAGCCAGCCCTCCGACCCGTCGACGTCGCGAATCTTCCGCCAGGTATCGAACTCCTGGATGATCTCGACGGGCGTCCCGGCCTTCACGTACACCCACGCCACGTCGTACTTGGTGCCCGGGCCGACGCGCACGTTGATCGGCGTCGAGCGCGTGGAAACGAATCGCGGCAGCGGCAGGCCACTGGGGTTGGTGGCAGCGGCAATGGCAGGCGCGACAGGTGCCGCGACACACAGGATGGTCAGCGCAGCGCAGAGAATCGCTCTGGTGGTGCGCCCGGTCTTGCGCCCGGCAGGGGCAGCGGAGCTCAGCATTTCGAACATGGCTTTGCAGGGGTGCGGTTTTTTTCTACACTTATGCAAAAGACCTTAATGGTCGCTGAAAGGCGCCTCGATTGACCCTCAGCCGACCCAGGATTTTCGTCACGCGCCGCCTGCCGAGGCAGATCGAAGCGCGCATGGCGGACCTGTTCGATGTGACCTTCAAGCCCGTCGACGGGGCGCTCAGCGCCGATGCGCTGCTCGAGTGTGCGGCTGGCCAGGATGTCCTCGTTTCCTCCATCACCGACAAGCTCGATGCGGCTCTGATCGCCCGGCTGCCGAAATCCGTCCGGCTGATCGCCCAGTTCGGCAACGGCTACGATAACATCGACATCGAGGCGGCCTATGCCACCGGCATCACCGTCACCAACACGCCGTCTGTCCTCACCGAGGATACCGCCGACATGGCGATGATGCTGATGCTGGCCCTGCCGCGTCGCCTCGTCGAAGGCGCCGGCGTGTTGCCCCGCACTGGCGAGTGGCCGGGCTGGTCGCCGACCTGGATGCTCGGCCGGCGCCTGCGCGGCAAGGCGCTCGGCATCGTCGGCATGGGCCGAATCGGTACGGCCGTTGCCAGCCGGGCGCGGACCTTTGGGCTTCAGATCCACTATTTCTCGCGCAACCGCCGGCCACCGGCGGTGGAGGAAAAGCTCGAAGCGACCTATTGGCCCTCGCTCGATGCGATGATTCCGGAAGTCGATATCGTCTCCCTACACACCCCGCATACCCGGGACACCTTCCACATTCTCAATGCGACCCGCCTCGCGGCGATGCGGCGCGATGCCTTCGTGGTCAACGTCTCGCGGCCGGAACTGGTCGACGAGGAGGCGCTGGTGCGCTGCATCGAGGATGGGCAACTGTCCGGGGCAGCGCTGGATGTGTTCGAGAATCGCCACGGACTTTCCGAGCGGCTGCTGCAGCTGGCGCGGGCCAACAAGGTGGTGCTGACGGCGCATATGGCGTCGGCGACGCTGGAAGCGCGGGTGGAAATGGGTGAGACGGTGATCGTCAACATCCGGGCCTTCGTGGATGGCCACCAGCCGCCGCACCGTGTGTTGCCCGAAGGTCGCTCGACACGGCCCACATCCTAGGCCTTTCCAGATCGGCGATTTGGCTTTACGCCTTGTCGAATGAAGAGAGCCTATCGACTCGGGAAGCGCGCCGTAACGGCGGCTGAGACACGGTTGCGGATCGTGGAGGCGGCGCTGGCGCTTTATCAGTCGGTGGGGCCGCGCCAGACGACGGTGGCGGAGATTGCGCGGCGCGCCGGGGTCGAGCGGCTGACGGTCTACAACCATTTTGCCGATGATGCCGCGCTGGCACAGGCCTGCCAGAGTTTCTGGCGCACGCTGCATCCGCGACCCGACAGCGACGCCTGGAGCAAGATCGAGGCGCCAGCAAAGCGCCTCGAAGTGGCGCTCGATGCGCTGTTTGCATGGTATGCCGACACCGAGGCGATGACCCGAAATGTGCTGCGCGATAGTCCGGCGGATCCGGCGTTTGCCGGCGTGCTGGCGGCCATCGCCAAGGAAGACCAGGCCTTCATCGATTCTCTGGTCGCCGGCTGGGAACCGACCCCCTGGGCGCTGGCGGCACTACGCGCCGGGATCAGCTTTGCCAGCTGGGAGAGCCTCTGCACCCAAAGCGGCCTGCCGCGCGACGAAGCCGTGGCGCTGGTTGTGACCTGGGTGCGCTCGGCCTGACGGAAACTCTACTCGCCCTCGGACGCAGCGAGGAAATCTCCCAGCCGGTCGAGGCGCTGTTCCCAGGCGAGGCGCTGGTCGTTGAGCCATTGCTCTGCCTGCGTCAGCGCCGTGGCGTCGATGGAGCAGGTGCGGACCCGGCCGACCTTTTCCGAACGGACGAGGCCGGATTGCTCGAGCACCTGCAGGTGCTGAACCACAGCCGGCAATGACATGGAAAAGGGCTTGGCTAGTTCACTGACCGAAGCGGGCCCCTGGCTCAAGCGTTCGACCATCCGACGTCGGGTCGGATCGGCAAGCGCCTGGAACAGGTGATCAAGACTGGGTTCGGCTCTTTGGTTAAGCATACACTTAACTCTAGTGACGCAGCCCAAAAGTCAACCGCGACGGATCATCGCGCCGGTGGAAATACGGGGGTGGT
>QLAH01000776.1_pt1 | contig 12026 bp, 10 predicted proteins | sample 4693081 | NCBI WGS metagenome assembly QLAH01 (sample SAMN09425401, study PRJNA476045) | Lake water metagenome, whole genome shotgun sequencing project.
GAGCCTTTCGATCAACACCGTCAAGGCTGCCCGCGAGGCTGGGGACATGCTGAGCAAGCTGGTGCCCGACATCCAGCGCACCGCCGAACTGGTCGAGGAAATCTCGGCCGGCTCGCGCGAGCAGAATGCCGGCGCCTCGCAGATCAACACCGCCATCCAGCAGCTCGACAAGGTGACCCAGCAGAACACCTCGGCCGCCGAAGAGATGTCGGCGACCTCCGAGGAACTGGCCAGCCAGGCCGAGCAGCTGCAGTCGGCGATCAGTTACTTCCGCATCGACTCCAGCCAGCAGGCCCACGCGCCGGCCAACGACCGTGTACCGGCCAAGGGCAAGTCCACGAAGATCCGCGAGGAGCTCATGGTCAAGGCCCCGCACCTTACCCGCAAGGCGGCGCCCAAGCGTGCTGCCAGCGCCGGCGGCGGCTTCGACCTCGACCTCGACGCGCAGCAGGATGATCTCGACGCCGAGTTCTCCCGCCGCGGCGCCGCCTGACAGCTAAGCCGACCTCCGGCGGAAACCCGCCGGAGCAACCCTGCAGAATGTGATCCAACATCATGTCGACCCCTACAAATCGTCACGCCTTCTTCAGCACGATCGGCGGCAAGATTACGCTGATCCAGGTCATCTCCAGCCTGGGCATCGCCCTGCTGGTCGGTGGCATGGGCTATTTCGGCATGAGCCGCATGGCGGCCGACATGATGTCCATCAACGACGACCGCGTCGTACCGCTCCAGCAGTTGAAGCTGGTGGCGGATGCCTACGCGGTGAACATCGTCGACACGACCCACAAGCTGCGCAGCGGGACGCTGACCTGGGATGAGGCCGAGACCAGCGTCTCGGCCGCCAAGGAGGTCATCGCCGACAATTGGGGTGCCTACCTGAACACCTTCATGACCGACGACGAAAAGGCGCTGGTCGAGGGGGCGCAGGGATTGATGAAGGCGTCCGACACGAGCGTCGCCGTCCTCGAGGGTATCCTCGGGAGCCGCGACCTGCAGGCCCTCGATCGGTTCGCTGCGACCCAGCTGTATCCCGCCATCGACCCGACCTCGGGCGCCATCAGCGAACTCACCTCCTACCAGCTGAAGGCAGCCAACGACCTGCGCAGTGACAGCGGCGCCCTGTTTGGGATGCTGACGCTGGCAATCATCGCGGTGACCGTGCTGGCTGTCGCCGGATCGATCACCATGGTCACCCTGGTTACCCGTGCCATCAGGCGCAACCTCGACCAGGCGGTGGCATTGGCCAACGCGGTGGCCGTCGGGGACGTCACCGCCAAGGCAGACGTCCACTCCCGCGACGAAATCAAGGATCTGGTTGACAGCCTCAACACGATGACCGGGAACCTGCACGCCATAGCAGCCGATGCGGACAGGATCGCCGCCGGCGATCTGAGCATCGAGCCCAGGCCGCTGTCCGACAAGGACGTGCTGGGCCACTCGATGCTGCGGATGCTGCGCAACCTGCGCGTCTCGGCTTCGGTTGCCGACAGGATTGCCGGGGGCGACCTGACGACCGTGCCGGACGTCCAGTCGGACAAGGATGTGCTGGGCAACGCCCTGGCGCGCATGGTCGTGAGGCTGCGGGAAGTCATCGGCGACGCCTCGACCGCCGCCAGCAACGTGGCCGCAGGCAGCCACCAGCTCTCGGCCACGGCGGATCAGTTGAGCCAGGGCGCCGTCGAGCAGGCCGCCTCGACCGAGGAAGCCTCCGCGTCGATGGAACAGATGACCGCGACCGTCAAGCAGTCGGCCGACAATGCCGGCCAGACCGAAAAGATCGCCCGCCAGTCGGCCGCCGACGCTATTGCCTCGGGCGCCGCCGTCAGCGATGCGGTCGCCGCCATGCAGACCATCGCCAGGAAGATCATGGTGGTGCAGGAAATCGCCCGCCAGACCGACCTCCTCGCGCTGAACGCCGCGGTGGAAGCCGCCCGGGCCGGCGAGCACGGCCGCGGTTTCGCCGTGGTTGCCTCCGAAGTCCGCAAGCTGGCCGAGCGCAGCCAGGCCGCAGCCGCCGAAATCTCCACGCTGAGCGACAACACGGTGGAGGCCGCCCAGTCAGCCGGCGCCATGCTGGCCAGGCTGGTGCCGGATATCCAGCGCACCGCCGAACTGGTCGAGGAGATCTCCGCCGGTGCCCGCGAGCAGAATGCCGGCGCCTCGCAGATCAACACCGCCATCCAGCAGCTCGACAAGGTGACCCAGCAGAACACCTCGGCCGCCGAGGAAATGTCGGCGACCTCCGAGGAACTGGCCAGCCAGGCCGAACAGCTGCAGTCGGCGATCAGCTTCTTCCGCATCGAAGCGGGCGGTACCGCGGTCGCTGCCGCCATCCCCCCCAGGAAGACCGCAGCCAAGCGGCATGACCTCCGCGCCGAGGTGATGGCCAAGGCACCGCACATGAAGCCCGCCCGGTCCGCACGGGACGGCGGGTTTGAACTTGAACTCGACGATGCGCAGGATGAACTCGATAGCGAGTTCTCCCGCCGCAGCGCCGCCTGACGGAGAATTTTATGGCCGACAACGCGCAATACGTCACCCTGGGGCTGGACGGCGAGTTGTTCGCCGCCCCTATCGCGGTGGTACAGGAGATCCTCGACATGCAGCCCATTGCCCGCCTCCCGCAGGCGCCGGCGAACCTGCTCGGCATGACCGATGTGCGGGGTGAGGGCATCCCGGTGCTCGACCTGCGGCTGACGCTCGGCCTGCCTGCGGCCGAAGACACGCAGAACACCCGCATCGTCGTGCTGAAGCTCGATACGCCCAGCCGCACCATGACGGTGGGGCTCCGCACCGACCGGGTCTTCGAGGTGACGGTGCTCGACAGCGAAACGCTGGACCCGCCACCCAACGTCACCGGCGCCTGGCGCGAGCACGTCGTCGCCGGCATCGGCCGGCGCAACGGCGCCTTCGTCACCGTGCTCGACCTCAACCGCCTGCTGACACAGCACGAGCGGTCGCTGGCGAACGCCGCCTGATCAACCGCCCCGGAGTAGTTTAGTCTTGAGTACCAGGGCAGTAGCCGTCGCCTACGGCGAAGATTTTGACGATCACCTCAGCGCCATCGATTTCGGCCGCATCGCGCGCCTCGTCGAAAGCGAAGCCGGCATCAAGATGCCGCCCGGCAAGCGGCTCATGGTCGAAGGGCGGCTGCGCAAGCGCATGCGGGCGCTCGGCATCCCCACCTTTGCCGACTATTGCAACATGCTGTTCAAGCAGGGCGGGCTCGACCACGAGCTGACCTACCTGATCAACGCCGTCACCACCAACAAGACGGACTTCTTCCGCGAGCCGGAGCATTTCGACTTCCTGACGTCGGACATGGTGCCGAACCTCATCAAGCAGCGAAGCGAGCGCAACCCGCTACTCAAGCTCTGGAGCGCCGCTGCGTCGACTGGCGCCGAGGCCTACACGCTCTCCATGGTGCTGCGCGACCTGATGCTGGCGCGGCGCGATTTCCGCTTCGCCATTCTCGGCACCGACATCTCGACGCAGGTGCTGGCGCAGGGCCAGCGCGCCGTATACCCCGCCGAGATGATCGCCCCGGTGCCGGCGGCCCTGCAGGAGCGATACGTCCTGCACGCCCGCAAGCCCGGGCTGCGACCGGAAGTGCGGATGGCGCCCGAAATCCGGCGCCACGTGCAGTTTCAGCACCTCAACCTGATGGACACCACATATCCATTCGATCGCGACGTCGATGTAATCTTTCTTAGGAACGTTCTGATCTACTTCGAGAAGTCCGATCAGGCGACGGTGGTCGGGCGGCTGGTCGGGCATCTCAGGCCCGGCGGCTATCTGGTACTCGGGCACTCCGAGTCGATGATCGGCACCAGCCTTTCCGTCCGCCAGGTCGCGCCTGCCGTGTTCATGAAGTTGTGAGTTGAAGCCTGATGAGTGCCGAGGCCGCCGCCCCCCACCGCAAGATCCGCGTGCTCATCGTTGACGATTCGGCCTCGGTCCGCACCACGCTTTCCGACATCATCTCCTCCGACCCCGGCCTCGAGGTCATGGCGACTGCCGCCGACCCCTATATCGCCGTCGAGCGCATTCGCCAGGAAGTGCCGGACGTCATCTTTCTCGATCTCGAGATGCCGCGCATGGATGGGCTCACCTTCCTGCGCAAGATCATGTCGCAGCGCCCGATTCCCGTCGTCGTCTGCTCCTCGCTGACCGAGTCCGGCAGCGACAAGATGATGGAGGCGCTCGAGGCAGGCGCCGTCGACGTGGTGACCAAGCCGCGCATCGACACCGCGCAGTGGCTGCAGGACTCCTCGATGCGCATCTGCGACGCCGCCAAGGCCGCCGCGCATGCCAGGATGAAGGGCCGCACCAGGCCGCTCGCCGAATTCACAGTCGAAAAGAAGCTCACGGCCGACGCCGTGATCCCGCAGCGCAGCGCCTCTCGCGCCGCCGCTGCCGCAGCGACACTGCCGGTCACCGAGCCGATCATCTGCATCGGCGCCTCCACTGGCGGTACCGAGGCACTGCGCGAGGTGCTGGAACAGCTGCCCGCCAACTCGCCCGGCATCGTCATCGTGCAGCACATGCCCGAGCGCTTCACCCTTGCTTTCGCCCGCCGGCTCGACACCCTCTGCCATATGCAGGTGAAGGAGGCCGAGGATGGCGACGTGGTGCAGCAGGGCCGCGTCCTGATCGCGCCCGGCAATTTCCACATGGCGCTGCATCGCACCGGCAGCCGCTACACGGTCAACGTCGTCGATGGCCCCCATGTCTCGCGACACCGCCCGTCGGTCGATGTGCTGTTCCGCTCTGCCGCGCAGAACGCCGGCCGCAACGCCATGGGCATCCTGCTGACGGGCATGGGCGACGACGGTGCTCGGGGCCTGCTCGAGATGTTCGAGGCCGGCAGCCTCACGGTTGCCCAGGACGAGGCGAGCTCGGTGGTGTTCGGCATGCCCAAGGAGGCCATCGCCCTCGGCGCGGCGACCCGCATCCTGCCGCTGAAGCGGGTCTCCGCCGAAATCATCGCCTACGGGAGCCGGGCCCGATGAGCGCCGCCACCCAGCAGCAGCCGCCTGACCCAACGCCGGCGCGCCTGCTCGCCGCCGCCGAGGCGCTTGCCGAACCGCGTGACGCCATCGATGGCGCATTCGTGTCGGCCGGCGACAAGCTGGCCGAATGCGCCGGCATCCTGTCGCGCCTGACCGGCACCTTCGAGGCGCTGCCTGCCGCACTCGAAAGCCCCGAACTTTCCGCTGCCACCGACCGCCTGGCGCTGGTCGGGCGCCGGGCCCGCGCCATTGCTGATGCGCTCGCCACCGAGCAGGCCGACGTCGCTCGTCTCGTTCAGGTCGTGGCCTCCGCCGGGCACCCGATCGATGAGCTTCGCCGGCAGGTGAAGATGATGTCGATCGTCGCCATCAATGCCCGCGTCACCGCCGCCGGCATCGTCACCGACGTCGACGATTTCGACGTTTTCACCACCGACATTGCGAAGCTGTCCGACACCGCCGCCGCGACGATTGCCGAGTTTGCCCGCACCTACCAGCACCTTGCCGCCGCCGTGCGCGATGCAGCCAGCGCCCGCGGCACCTTCGAGACCACGCATCGCGCCACGCTGTCCGCGCTTGCCACCGAACTCGAGACCGGCCTCGCCGACGTGACCACACAGCGTCGCCGCTCGATCGAAATCAGCGCCGATACCGGCCGCACTTCGCGCGACATCGAGGCCCGCGTCGCTACCGCCGTGATGGCCCTGCAGGTCGGCGATGCGACGCGGCAGCGGGTCGAACATGTCGAGACTGCGCTGAGCGAGCTGGCCCAGGCCAACCCGGAAATCGTTCCCGCCATCGCCGAACTGCAGCGTCTGCAACTGATCTCGGCGCGCGAGTCGCTGTCGGCCGAAATGGCATCCGGCGAAGCGGCGCTTGGCGACCTCGCCCGCGACGCCACCCGTGCCCTCGCCCAGGTCCGCGACACCCATGGGGCCGGGGCCACCTCCGGCCTCGCTTCGCTGCAGGGCGCCCTGCAGAAGGCCGTAGTGGTGCTGCGCGGCTACGAGGTCGAGCGTGAAAAGCTCGACAAGGTCGCCAATGCCGTCGCCGACACCGTGCGCGTGCTGCTCGAGCATGTCGAGGCGGTGCAGGATGTCGAATACGAGATGCGCCTCGTATCGCTGAACGCTGCGGTGAAGTGCGCGCAGCTCGGCCCGCGTGGCCGGGCGCTCGACGTCATCTCGACCCAGCTTCGCGCCCTCACGGGCGAAACCGTCGTTTCCGCCAATGCCGCCGTCGAACGCCTCAACGAGGCGGCGTCGGTCGCCGCTGTCTTTACCGCCGCCACCGGCGAGCAAGCCGCTACCCGCGCCTCGGCGATGGAGCAGGAGGCCGTCAGCGGCCTCGAGCTGCTCGCTTCGATCGGGACCCGCATGGGAGGCGCGATGCGCGACCTCGACCGCGATGGCCCGACCATCGCCCGTCGCCTCACCCAGGCCATGCACGATTTCGGCCAGCACGACGGCATTTCCGAAGCCCTGAGCGACGTGGAGTTCACCCTCACCGAGCTGTCGGGCGATGGCGATGCGCCGGCCGACTATCTGGCAAGCCTGCGCAAGCGCTACACCATGGACATGGAGCGCCGCATCCACGACGCCTTTATCGGCGCCCCGCCCTCGGCCCCCGAGCCCGCGCCGGAAGAAGCCAGCCTCGACGATCTGCTGTTCTAGCCAGTCGCTATTCAACCACTCGGTTGACAGGCGTCCCGGTCCGATATATTCAACCAGTACGTTATCAACGAAGTGGTTGAATTAAGGATCGCTCGATGCACACCATCACCTCCCGCGACGGCACCCGCATCGCCTACGACGTCTATGGTGCCGGTGAGCCGGTCATCCTCGTCGAAGGCGCGATGTGCGGTCGCCACTTCGGCGCGACCAACAAGCTCGCGGCCGAACTCGGCAAGCACTTCCGCGTCTATCACTACGACCGCCGCGCCCGCGGCGACTCCGGTCCCTCGACCGACTACAGCGTCGAGCGCGAACTCGAAGACCTGTCGGCACTGATCGCCGAAGCCGGCGGCTCGGTCTCCCTCGCCGGCTTCTCGTCCGGCGCCTGCCTCGCCATCGAGGCCGCAGCGGCCGGCCTGCCGGTCAGGCATCTCGCCTTCTACGAGCCGCCCTACATGGTCGGCCCCAAGGCCCGGAAGGTGCCCGACAACTTTGAAGCCGAAGTCCAGCAACTGGTTGCCGATGGCAAGAATGGCGACGCCGTCGCGTACTTCATGACCAAGCTGATCGGTATGCCGTCGATCTTCCTCATCCCGATGAAGTTCTCGAAAATGTGGAAGCAGCTTACCCCGCAGGCGCCGAGCCTGCCCTTCGACATGGAAGCGGTGAACGGCTTCAACCCGCCCATCGAGCGCATGCGCCGCATCGCCGTGCCGACCCTCGCCATCAACGGCGACAAGACGTTTCCGGTGATCATCGACAGCACGAAGCTCTGCGCCGAGACCATCCCGGGCGCGGGCCATGTCATCCTGCCGGGCCAGACCCACGAGGTGAAGGCCGAGGCCATCGCCCCCGAACTCGTCCGTTTCTTCTCGGGCGCCGCCGCCCGCATCGCCGCCTGAGGCCAAAATGACCGACCGCCTGTCCACCACGCTCTCGGCCCTCGCCGACCCCACCCGTCGCGGTATCCTCGCGCAACTGGCGCGCGGCGAAGCCACCGTCGGTGAACTCGCCGAGCCCTACGACATGTCGCTGGCCGCGGTCAGCAAGCACCTCAAGGTGCTGGAGCATGCCGGGCTGATCACGCGGGGCCGGGAGGCCCAGTGGCGCCCCTGCAGGCTCAAGGCGGCGCCGATGGCGGAAGTCGCCGACTGGGTCGGGGAGTATCGCCGCTTCTGGGAGCAGAGCCTTGACCGCCTCGAAGACTATCTGGCCGAACTGCAGAAGGGGGACCCCGGCGGCACGAAGAACTAGCCGCCGGCCCCTCCGCGAAAGATGCCTGGAGCAAACATCATCCCCTTCCGGCCGCTCCGGAAGGTCGCCGGCGAAGCCATGTCCGGACAGCCGCGGCACTGGTTCGTCACCTACTGGCGGTTCTGGCACGAGAACCTCAATCGCCTCGCCGACTATGTGAACCACTTGATGGAGGACCAGATGCCGCTGCCCGACCTGAAGATCGAGACCCCTGCCGACGAGGCGATCGTCGTCTCCACCCGCACCTTCCACGCCCCGCGCGCCCTCGTCTGGCGCGTCATGACCGAGCCCGAGCACGTCGCCCGCTGGTGGGGCACCGAGGGGCAACGCAACGTCATCACCGCCTTCGACGTCCGTCCGGGCGGCAAATGGCGCATCGAGAGCCACGACCCCGACGGCAACGTCTATATTTTCATCGGCGAGTACCGCGAGGTGGACGAACCGGCAAAGTTCGCCTGGACCTTCGGCATGGAGAACATGTTCTTCGGCAAGACCCTGCTCGAAACCCACACCTTCGAGGAGGCCGACGGCAAGACCCACTACCGCTCCGTCTCGAATTTCGACAGCTTCGGGGATCGCGACGGCATGGTGGCTTCCGGCATGGAAACGGGCATGATCCATGGCTTCGCCGTCATCGACACCATCCTCGCCGACCTTGTGAAGGCCTGACCGATGCTCCCCGAACTCGCCCTCGTCCCGGATGATCGCCGCCTCGAGATCGAGCGCGAGTTCGACGCCCCGCGCGACCTCGTGTGGAAAATGTTCGCCGACCCCTACCACCTCAGCCGCTGGTGGGGCCCGAAGGGCTTCACCAACCCGGTGGTCGAGATGGGTTTTCGCGAGGGCGGCCATTGGCACCACGTCATGCGCTCGCCCGACGGCCGCGATTTCCCCATCGACAGCATCTTCGTCGAGATCGTCCCGCCCGAGCGCATCGCCTATCGCAACGCACCCGCCTCCGGCGAAGCGTTCGGCGACAACCCGCCGCCGAGTTTCCTCCAGGTCCTGCGCTTCACCGAATTGCCCGGCGGCCGCACGCGCCTCACCCTCGAAGCCTGCTTCGAGACCACCGAGAACCGCGACGCCGTCACTCGCCGGGGCTTCCGCGAAGGCACGCTCGAAAGCTACGACAAGCTCGCCGCCCACCTGTTGAATATCTAGGTTTCGGAGCGCTGAGCTCTCCGTGATCCTCCACTGTGGCGAAGCCACGGGGGAGGGGGACCGCCGTAGGCGGTGGAGGGGGCGTCCGGGCGCCGCTCTCACACTTTCCTGGTTAGGCCTTGACCCCCACCCCTGCCTTCCGACTCTATCGCCCCATGCTTGAGTCGCTCTTCGACACGCCCCCCCGCGACCCCGCCGATATCCTGCACTCCGTGTTCGGCCACCGGGCCTTTCGCGGCCAGCAGGAGGATGTGGTGCGCCATGTCACCGGCGGCGGCGACGCGGTCGTGCTGTTCCCCACCGGCGCCGGCAAGTCGATGTGCTACCAGGTCCCGGCCATCGCCCGCGACGGCGTCGGCATCGTCGTCTCGCCGCTCATCGCCCTGATGCGCGACCAGGTGGAAGCCCTGCGCCAGGCCGGCGTCAACGCGGCAACCCTCAACTCCTCGATCTCGTCCGAGGAAAGCGCGAAAACCTTCCGCGACCTCAAGAACGGCAAGCTGCAGCTGCTTTACGTCGCGCCAGAACGCCTCGTGCTCCCCGGCTTCAAGGCGATGATGCAGGGCGTGAAGATCGCGCTGATCGCCATCGACGAGGCGCACTGCGTTTCCCAGTGGGGCCACGATTTCCGCCCCGAATACCGCCAGCTGGAAGGCCTCGCCGAGGATTACCCCGGCGTCCCGCGCATCGCGCTTACCGCCACCGCCGATCCGACGACGCGCGCCGATATCATCGAGCGGCTCGGCCTCGACACCGCCCGCGTCTTCACCACCAGTTTCGACCGGCCGAACATTTCCTATTCGATCGTCGAGCGCGACAATGCCCGCCAGCAGCTGAAGGCCTTCCTCGCCCGCCACAAGGGCAATTCCGGCATCGTCTATTGCCTCAGCCGCAAGAAGGTCGAGGATGTGGCCGAATGGCTGAACAAGGAGGGCATCCGCGCCCTGCCATATCACGCCGGCATGCCCTCCCATGAGCGGAGTGCCAACCAGGACGCCTTCCTCAAGGAGGAGTCGCTCTGCCTCGTCGCCACCGTGGCCTTCGGCATGGGCATCGACAAGCCCGATGTCCGCTACGTTGCGCACATGGACCTGCCGTCCTCCATCGAGGCCTACTACCAGGAGACCGGCCGCGCCGGCCGCGACGGCCTGCCGGCCGAGGCGTGGATGTGCTACGGCATGACCGACGTCGCCCAGCGCCGCCGCATGATCGACGAGGGCAACGCCCCCGACGAGGTGAAGCGGGTCGAGAGCTCAAAGCTCAATGCCCTGCTCGGCGTCTGCGAAACCGCCGAGTGCCGCCGCAAGGCCATCCTCGCGCATTTCGGCGAGGCGCATCCGGGCAATTGCGGCTCCTGCGACAGCTGCCTGTCGCCGGTCGATACCTGGGATGGCTCCGATGCCGCCATCAAGGCCATGGCGGCGATCTTCCGCACCGGCCAGCGCTTCGGCGTCACCCACATCATCGATGTGCTGCTCGGCAAGCAGACCGACAAGGTCACCCAGTTCGGCCATCAGGAGCAGCCGGTCTTCGGCCAGGGCAAGGACATGGACCAGCGCAGCTGGAACTCCGTCATCCGCCAGCTTACCGCCATGGGCCTGATCGTCGTCGACAACGCCTTCGGCGCGCTGCATCTTTCCGAAGAGGCCCGCTCGGTGTTCAAGGGCGAGCGCAAGGTCACCCTCCGCCGCGACCGCCCGCGCAAAGCCGCCGAAACCCGCCGCTCACTGCAGAACGCCGTCGCCCTGCCGCCGGCCGCGCAAAGCCTGTTCGAGGCGCTCCGCACCGAACGCGCCGCCCTCGCCAAGGCCCAGGGCGTCCCGCCCTACGTCGTCTTCCACGACACCACTCTCCGCGCCATGGCCACCGACCGCCCGCAGACCATGGCGGAGCTGGGCACAATCTCCGGCGTGGGCGAGTCGAAGTTGAAACGCTACGGCGCGGAGTTTTTGGCGGTGCTGAAGGCGGCGGGGCGGGCCTGAGGGGGTGCGAGGAGGGGACGAGCTCACGTACCCCGCGGCTTCGCCCGCGCCGTCGCCGCCGCTTCGAGCGGGTTCTCCGGCCAGTAGTGCCGCGGATACCGCCCCTTCAGGTCCTTCGCCACATCCTTCCAGCTCCCGCGCCAGAAGCCGGGCAAATCCCGCGTCGTCTGGATCGGCCGGTGCGCCGGGCTGAGCAGCACCAGCAGCAGCGGTACCTTGCCGCCCGCCACCGACGGATGCCGGTCGAGCCCGAACAGCTCCTGCACCCGCACTTCCAGCGCCGGACCATTCTCGGCCCCATAGTCGATCGGCAGGTGCGATCCGGACGGCGCCGAAAAATGCGATGGCAGCAGCTTCTCGATCTCCTGCCGCCGCGCGTAGGGCAGCAGTCCCTCGAGCGCCGCCCCCAGATCGTCCGCCCCCACCTCGCCGAGCGCCGTCTTCCCCAGCACCGCCGAGGCCAGCCAGTCGACGTCGAGCCCCAGCCCCGCATCCGACAGGTCCGGCCACTCCTCGCCGAGCGTCGCGCGGAGATACGTCGCTCGCGCCCGCAGCGCCTTCTGCTCTTTCGTCCACGGCAGCACGCCGATGCCGAGCTCGGCGATCCCGGCCGCCAAGGCCCGGGCCGCCGCTTCGGCATCGGCCACCGCCACCGGCGCCTCGTCGAGCCGCAGCGCGCCGAGCCGCCGCACCCGCCGCGCCCGCACGCTGCGCGAGGCCCGGTCGAAGCTCATCGCCACCTCGTCGACGATCTGCCCCGCGAACAGCGCCTCGATGGTCTCGCGGTCGATCCGCGCCGCCGCCCGGATCCGCCCGCTCGCCGCCACCCCGGTAATGTCCGTCACCACCAGATAGTCGGCGCTCGCCAGCGCGTCGGTTTCATCGAGAGCTGCCTGCCGCCCGTTGGCGAGCCGGAACTTGCCGCGCCCACCGGCCCGCTG
>QLAH01000777.1_pt1 | contig 12010 bp, 12 predicted proteins | sample 4693081 | NCBI WGS metagenome assembly QLAH01 (sample SAMN09425401, study PRJNA476045) | Lake water metagenome, whole genome shotgun sequencing project.
ACTCTGGCACCATCAGCATCGTCCCATCGCTATCCAATCCCATGGCCGCAGGGCCAAGAGTCTGTTCCGCTACGGGTGCGACTTTCTCCGCCGTACTTGCTGCGATCTCGCTCTATGGTCTGCCGAGTTCGACCAGGCGATTCAACTTTTGTCCCCGTACTGAGCTCTACGACACCAATATTTTTATTTATTATTTTGCAGAAGAGCCAGAAGTATTGCAGTTTTTCTCGGAATCATTTCTCAGTCAAAATGAGGCATTCATTTCTTCCATTGTGCGAATTGAATTATTGAGTTTTCCAGATCTATCTGACGAAGAAGAAACGATAATTGCTGACTTGCTGACGCAGTTTGAACGCATTCCCCTGTCGCCTCAAATCGAAGATCGCACCATTCAACTGCGGCGCTATTATCGTCTCAAACTTCCCGATGCTCTAATTGCAGCAACGGCTTTACATAGCTCTGCCTGCGTAATAACCAGGAATGTGGACGACTTTAAGCGAGTGCCTGAGTTAACTCTGTGTAATCCCTTTTACGAGTAACGCAGGCAGACCATGAAAAAGCCGTCCATGTTCTGACGATGGGGCCAGAGTTTGATCCAGCCGTCTGGAGTGGGGGCAAGACCGGGCACCAAATCTACCGCTGGGGGTTGAATGTGCCAGTGGGGATGGTTTTGTAGAAAGGATTGAATCACCCCTTCGTTTTCGGCGGGGTGGAGGGTGCAGGTGGCGTAGACCAAGGTACCGTCCGGTTTGGTGCAGCGGGCCGCTTCGGTCAATAGCGCTTGCTGCTGCGGCACTAGGGTTTGGATGGAATCTGGGGTTTGTCGCCAGCGGGCATCGGCGTGGCGGTGCAGGGTGCCCAGGCCAGAACAGGGGGCATCGACTAAAACCCGATCCCCTTGGCCGTGGAGTTGGGCTAGATCGGTGCTGTCGCCCAGGTGGGTGCGGAGGCTTTGGAGTTGCAAGCGCTCGGCATTAGCCGTCACTTTTTTGAGCCGGGAGGCGGTGCGGTCACAGGCCCAAACCGTGCCCTGATCGCCCATGATTTCCGCTAGGTGAGTGGCTTTTCCTCCTGGTGCGGCGCAGAGATCAATCACCGTTTCCCCCGGTTGCGGGTCCAGCAGTTGGCCCACCAGTTGAGCGCTGGCATCCTGCACCGCCCACCAGCCCTCCCCGTAGCCCGGTAGGTCGGTGATGGCCCCCGAATGTTGGCTCAACCGCAAGGCCCAGGGCAAACCGGGCAGGCGTTCCGTGGCAACTCCTGCCGATGCTAGGGCTTGCTCTACCACCTCTACCGTGGTTTGCAGGCGGTTCACGCGCAGATCAAGGCTGGGCACCTGATTGAACCACTGGCAGAGCTGATCGACCTCGTCATCCCGCAACGATTGCCGCCACAGGTCTACAATCCAGTCGGGATAGCTATGGCGCACCCCCAACGCTGCCGTGGGGTCTTCGGGCAGCACTAGGGGATCGCCGCCCTGGGCCACCAGCCGTTCGTACTGCCGCAGCAGGCCGTTCACCACCTTAGACAGTTGCCCCAAGCCGTTGGCCTTGGCCAAATCCACGCTGGTATTCACCGCCGCCGAGGCCGGAATCGCTTTGAGATAGCGCAGTTGATAGAGGCCCAACTGCAACACCAGCCGCAACACCGGGGGCTGCTTCTCCGCAGGGCGGGTGCCCAATTGGGAAATCAGCCCATCCAACGTCCGCTGCCGCCGCACCGTGCCGTAGACCAATTCCGTCACCAAAGCGGCATCCTGGGCCGATAGCTTCGCCTGGGCCAAGGTGCGATGCAGGGCCACGTCGGCATAGGCTCCCCCCTGCACCTGAAGCAGGGCAGAAAGCGCCCACTGCCGCGCCGTTGGGGAATCTGTCTTGGGAACCTTTGCCGCCATCAAACCTATTTAGCCTCAGATAAAAAGAGATCTATCTTCCGTGGAACGCAGCCTCCCCGCCACCCTCAACCGTGATATCGAATCCCAACCTTAACCCCCACTTTTGAACCCCCACAAACCTAGGGCGAGGTCTTCTCGCCCACCCCTTTACCGCGATACACAGCCCGTTCTGATGCAGCCATGGCTGGGAGATCTCCCTGAATCCCCCTTAACAAGGGGGACTTTGAAGCCGCCCCCTTAGGAACTTTGAATCCAAATCCCCCCTTTCCAAGGGGGGCAGGGGGGATCATCCGAGTACCCACCCAAAAGCAAAAGCCCGGATGCCAGCCAATCACCGACGATCCGAGCCTTTGCAATGGGAATGGGCGGGGCTACTTTTTAGCGGCCTTAGCAGCCTTGGCGGGCCGACGCTTAACGGCATCCTGGTCATTTTTGCGGCGGCGACGATCTCGCCAGTCGGCGGCAGTCAGGTAAGCAACCCCTCCGGTGACGACCACTAGCAAAACTAGGGCCAACACCGCAAGGATGCTAAAGGTTTGTGCTTCTAGGGTGGCTTCCATGGCTAACGGGATGGCTGACGGCAGGTGAAAGACCTTAGAAGCCGTTGCGGCCCCATACCACCATCGACATCGAGAAGGTGAAGACAACCAGCAGAGATACCCAGCCCAAGGTCAAAATGTCCATAATTGCAATGAGTTGATAGAAGACAACACAGCCATACCTATCATACGGTAAAGGCTTACATCTGCTGACATCCAACGCTATTGCTGAGGGAAGAAATCCATGGACACCGCATCAGGGGAAACCCGACAAGGACAAGCCCACCAAGACCGGATTGCCTCGGTGCAGGCGGCGGGGCTGACAGGGCTGATTACCGGGGTGGTGGGAGCAAAGTTGCTGCTGCTGCATCGGGCCGCAGCCTTGGGTTGGATGGCGGCGGCGACCTCAACCATTGACGGACTAGCGGGCCTAACCTTCTGGATTAGCGTAGCCATTGCGGCCCTGTCGGGGGCATTGTTTGGCATCACCTACCGCTACGCCGTGCGCCAAGACACCAGTTCCTACCTGCGTTCTGGGGTCATTTTTGCCTTTAGCTTGGTGCGGGGGCTGGCCCTGGTGAATGTGGGAGCCGCCATCACCATGATGGGCTGGCCATTTTTGATCGCCATCACCGAAAGCCTGCTGATGTTTGCCGTGGCGGCGGCTGTGCTAGAACTGGCCCTGCGTCGCGGCTGGATTGCAACCGTAGCCGGACGGATGGATGAGGAGCAGGGATAGCCCAGGCTAGCGTTGGGGTTTCCTAGACACGCAGCTGATCGGGCAATACGGCTTAGACAAGCACCGAAAACAAACTATTTAGACAAGCACCGAAAACAAACTATTGATTTAAATGGAAAAGCTCCCATGGCTACGACCCTCTCCAGCCCCCCAACCCTTACGATTCCTGGCCCCAAGCCTTTGCCCATTGTGGGTCGTACCCTAAACAGCATCCGCTTTGCCCAAGACTCCGTGGGCTATACTCGCGAGCTGTTTCATACCTATGGCAACCTCGTGGCCCTCACCGCTGGGGGTGGAACTCGGCTCTATTCTCCCCGTGACACTTGCCCTGGCACCGTGTTTGCCTGTGGCCCCGATCTGGTGCGTCAGGTAACGACCCAGCACGAGGTTTACTTTAAATATCCCCTCACTGGCACGCTATATCGCCTGCGGGGCCAGTCCCCTAGAACTGAACCCCTGAATCACTTTTTGGTGGGTTTGTTTGGGGTGAATAGCGATGAGCATCTCCGCCAGCGCAAACTGATGCTGCCCGCCTTCCATCGGCAACGGCTGGAAACCTACGCCCAAGACATGGTGACGATTACGGCGGATCAACTCCAGCAGTTGCGGGTGGGCGAGGTCAACGACATGGCCACCTGGCTGCGCCAGCTTACCCTGCGAATTGTCACCAAATCGCTCTTTGGCGAGGACATCGGCAAAGAAGGGGTGTCCACGGGCCAAATTATTCAAGACGCGCTTAAACTTCAGGGCAACCTGCTGCTGAAGGCTCGGCCCCTCGATTGGCCAGGGCATCCCTGGCGGCAATATCTCGATTTGGTAGCCCGTTACGAAGCTCGCATGGCCGAGTTGATCCAGGCCAAGCGACAGTCGGCAACGGTGGAACCCGATGTGTTGTCGATGCTGCTGCAAGTGCGGGATGAAGAGAGCGGCGCGGCCCTCAGCGAAGCGGAGTTGTTGGGCCATGTGGGGGTGATGTTTGTGGCGGGGCACGAAACCAGCGCCAATGCCCTCACCTGGACGCTGTTGTTGCTGTCCCAGCATCCCCAAATCTTGGCCGACCTGCTAGATGAGCTAGAGGCCACCCTCCACGGCAATGCCCCAACGGTCGATCAACTAGCCCAACTGCCCCTGCTGGATCGGGTCATTAAGGAAAGTTTGCGGATTTTATCCCCAGTGCCGTGGAATGGCCGAGTCACCGCTCAACCCACCGAACTAGGGGGCTACGCCATCCCCGAAGGCACCGAGGTCTTGGTTAGCATTTACCAAACCCATCAAATGCCCGATCTTTATCCCGATCCCCATCATTTCAACCCAGATCGCTGGACGACGATCCAGCCCGATGCCTACGCCTACAACCCCTTTAGCGCTGGCCCCCGGCTGTGCATTGGGGCAGGGTTTGCCATGATGGAAATCAAACTTGTGCTGGCCATGTTGCTCCAGCGCTATCGCCTAGAATTTGTCGCCCAAAAGCCCGTAGATCGCTCTGGCATCATTGTGCTCGCCCCTAAGCATGGCCTCTCCCTAGGGGTGCATCCCCAAGATCGGCAGTTTCATTTAGGGGTAGGAGCCGTGCAGGGCAATGTGCGGGAGATGGTGCAACTGCCCTAGGTGATGGCTCATTCCTGGTGGCTAGCCGTAGAGGTTCTGTGAGCCGTAGAGGTTCCGTTAAACCTGGGAAGTGGGGCGATCACGACTAGGCGGGATCACAGGTTTGCTAGCGGATATCGCTACAATGGGCGATAGCAGTGAACAAGTGGCCTATCCTCATGATTCCTACCGTTATTGAGCAATCCGGGCGTGGTGAGCGCGCATTTGACATTTACTCCCGTCTGTTGCGCGAGCGGATTATTTTCCTCGGCCAAGAGGTAACCTCCGATTCCGCCAACCTGATTGTGGCGCAGATGCTATTTCTGGAAGCTGAGGATCCCGAAAAGGATATCTATCTCTACATCAACTCCCCCGGTGGGTCGGTGACGGCGGGCCTCGGCATCTACGACACCATGAACCACATTCGGCCACAGGTCTGCACCATTTGCGTGGGCCTCGCCGCCAGCATGGGAGCCTTTTTGCTCGCCGCTGGAGAAAAGGGTAAGCGCATGAGCCTGCCCAACTCTCGGATTATGATCCACCAGCCCCTCGGCGGTGCCCAGGGACAGGCCACCGACATCGAAATTCAGGCCAAGGAGATCCTTTACCTGAAGCAACGCCTCAACGAATCCCTGGCCAACAACACCGGGAAGCCCATCGAAAAAATCGCGGAAGATACCGAGCGCGACTTCTTCATGAGCCCCCAAGAAGCGGTGGAATACGGCCTGATTGACCAAGTGATTGACCGGGCCTCCGTGGGCGGTCGCCCCATGGTGGTGTCCTAGGCTAGATCCCCCCTAGCCCCCCTTGGAAAGGGGGGAGCCGGAGTCAAAGTCCCCCTTTTTAAGGGGGATTTAGGGGGATCTCCAAAGCCTCCCTTGGGAGAGGGATTTAGGGTGATGGCCAAAAGATCGTTGGCTCTACTGAGGTATCTTAATGGCCAGGGGTGGGCTGGGTTTCTAGGAATAGCAGGAACTCCAGCAGTTCTTCATCGGTCAGATCGTGGCGAGAACGTTTGCCGTAGGTCTTTTCGAGAAATTCTCGCCCCTGGTTGACGTTCCAGCCGAGGCGCTGAAGCTCTACATCGGTTTGGGCAATGATGTCCGACAGATCGATGGATGGTATCGGGATGCCCTCTAGGGAAAGCAGGTCTGGCTCAAAGGGGAGCGGGGCGTCAGAGGTTGCAGAGGTTGGCTCCACAAGCATCGGCTCTATAGAGAGCAGGTTGGGGCTAAAGTCGTCCTGGGGCAGCAACGTGAGATTTGAGTCGAGACTCGTACTCGCAAGGCCATGGGTGGCGGGAATCTCCGGTTGAACATTCGCCGCCGCCGACTCCCTTTCGAGATCGAGGCTAGGCAAAGGATCGACTACGGGAGAGCCCGTTCCAGCTTCTGGAACCGCTGTGGGCAAGACCACCGACAAGACAGGTTTAGGGGCCTTGGGCGACGGATGAACCGCCGGAGCATCGGTGGGCGGCACCGCCAGGCTGGGGGGCACCGCAACATCGCCAATGTCGGCTAGCCCAAGATGGCCCAGGGCGCGCACATAGGCCTTATCTTCGGCGGTTTCGATCACCCCATGGGCTGCCAACCCCGTCGCCAGGGTTTGATTCTCCACCACGACAACGGCGCGCACAATGTATAGCCCATCGTGGATGCGGAGAAGCTCTGACACCAGGCCACCCTGGGGATAGTGCTGGCGAAAGGCGATGAGCATTGACCTCAGCACAGGGGATATCTCCTAGGGATGAACGAGAAGGTGGACAGTTAACCGTACTACATCTGGGCCAACGGGGCAGGTTAGACTAAAGCCTAATATCCTCACCTTCCGGTTAAACCCAACGGATACCATAACGCTAGCGGCTGCCCAGGGTAGCTAAACTCATTCATGCTAGACCAACTGCTCGACATTTCAAGCAACCTTGGGGTAGATACACTGCTGCTGTTGCCAGTGCTGATCGCCCTAGAAGCGGTGCTTTCCGCCGATAACGCCATTGCCCTAGCGGCCATCGCCCAAGGCTTAGAGGGGGAGAAACTGCAACGCCAAGCCCTCAATTTTGGGCTGTTGATTGCCTTTGTCCTGCGGGTGGCGCTGATTTTGGCGGCGGGGTGGGTACTCCAGTTTTGGCAGTTTGAAGTCCTCGGTGCAGCCTACCTACTGTGGTTGGTGTTTAAGCATTTCACCGCCGAAACCGACAGCGAAGATCACCACCATGGCCCCCGCTTTGCCTCCCTGATCCAGGCCATTCCCATCATTGCCTTTACAGATTTGGCCTTTTCCCTAGACAGCGTTACTACGGCCCTGGCCCTGTCTAAGGATGTGCTGGTGATTCTACTGGGGGGGCTTATCGGGGTGCTGACCCTACGGTTTATGGCAGGGCTGTTTATCCGCTGGTTGGATGAGTTTGAACACTTAGAAGATGCGGGTTTTGTGACCGTCGCCTTTGTGGGGTTGCGGCTGTTGGTGCGGGTGGTGGATCCATCCCTGGTGCCCCCCGAATGGTTGATGGTGCTGATGATTGCCGCCGTCTTTACCTGGGGCTTCTCTAAGCGCGCCGAGGCTACCCCAGACTCCCCAGCGGCCAATACCCTCGACGAAACGCCTGGGGCTGGGCTGTCCACCGTGGCCGAACTCGAAAAAGCCCAGGCTGAAAAAGCTGGTCTCAGTGCTGCTCCAGCCTCCGATAGCCCTGACGTGGGTTATGCCGAGCCATCCTAACCCGGGGTTTATCCTACCTAGGCGTGGCCCTTACAAAATCTGCGGACATTCCCCCTGCCCTAGCCAAAGCTTGGGTATCTCTCCGCTGTTCCTGGCCTTACGCCTTGACTACAATTAAGAAAAGATTTAGAAAAAGTTAACGATTGATTAAGGGGGTACTATGGCTAGTTCTCATCCATCCTCGAGTCGCCCAGGGCTTGATGGGTTACTGTTTCCTCGCAGCCGCTATTATGGCGAGTTTTCCCCGCAAAATCTTACGTTTAACGCCAACTTGCAAGAGTTTGCCCATCGGGTTGGCTATATTTCCAGCCTCAATACGGGGGGTAAAATTTCCCCCGAGGAAGCCTACCAGCAAATTAAGGGGCTGTATCAACAGCTTAAGCAAAGCAAGCAAGGGCTGGAGCTTTAGATCTGACTGATCATACCAAATCCGAATCCCATAACCCCGATTCCCAAAAGGCAGAATCGTAGAGTGCATTCGCGGCTCTACCCCCTACCTGACCACTTTAATAAGCCGCAATGCACCGCTAAGGAATCGGGGGTAGCCGAGCAGGATTTGGTATACGATCCTTGGACTGATCAGATCTTTCCGCACATTCTGCCCCCAAGAGCAAGCCGTTCGTTCAGTTTTCAGCCCTTCTCAATTGGGGTTGCCGCTGTGCTGCCCAAGCCTGTCGTTCTAGCCCTGGGAGGGCAAAAAAATACCCCTTCCTAGGAAGGGGTGGTAAGGATGAAGGTTGGGGAGTGGGGGATGGAAAAGGGGCAGTCTGCTAGGCGTCAGTGTCAACAACCGCATGAACAACCCAGTGGCGACTCCTAGGGCAAACCGATGGGCCTAAGGTTGTCTATTGGGAACTCAAGCCTGGGGCTTCACCGGGACGGAAAGAGCTGGGCTGGGCTGGGTGGGCGCGATTTTAAACTTGGCTAGGTTGGCGAGTTCTTGAAGTTGCTGGATGGCTTCGGCTCCTTCGAGCTTCATCAGTTCGCGGTCGTCGCGCATTTCCGTCCAGGTGATGCCGTAGTCGGATACGAGGAAGCGGATGAGGTGATTGTCGCCCAGACTGACCATGAAGGAAGCGCTGTTCATTTGGCCACCACAGGTGTAGCAGGAGGCGAGGTAGCCTAGATCCTCGAGCACTGTGGCAAGCGCCTGAAGGTTCATGACCAAATCCTTCACAAACTGTCGGTGTTGTTCTGCGAGCCTAACAAACATACCCAACCTCTTCGTAAGTCTCTTTGATTGTAGCCCAAAAGTAAAGTGATCCTTAAGAATGCGACGATGCGACTCAAAAACTGCACTTTTATGTTCCCTACTCTGAAGCGTAACCAGGGCTAGGGAAGCGGTTGGCACGAGGGGCCGGCTAGGGCTACCGATGCGACGGAATGCGTCGGACATCGGCCCTTTTATGGAACGGGATTTTGGCGACTCTGTCCGTAGTGTGGGCCACGAAATGATGGGGGCACAGGGCTAGGTTGCCGTAGTTCCCAAGCCACAGTCCCCAGCCTACAAGTCTATAACCTCCCGATACAGCCCTTTAATGAGGTTATCCAGTTGCTCTTCAGGGCAACACTCAATCAGGGTATGGAAGACATCGAGAAGTTTGGCGGCACTATCGCCCATCATTGGACTGAGTCCCCATACGTCTTGCACCCAGTCTTGGGGGTCGGTAGTATCGAAGATAAGGCGCTCTAGCAACTGCTGGACTTCAGCCTTAGAAACAGACATGGCATTTCTGGCGATGGTGACACCTAGCCATCTTAGCGGCAAGGCGGAGCCCTAGGGGCAATCGGTTAGGTTCTTCGCCAGTGGTGATCGCCGCCGACCCTCGCTTGGTCTGTGGGGCTAGCCAGAGCCGCTGGCCGGATGGGCCGACCGCTATACCGTTGTTGTGGAGTTGAGACTGCTATGACCGCCTATTCTTCGCCCGCTGCCTATGCCCTGGAAGAGGAAGCCTGGTGGGTACAGCGCTGGGTCGATTTGTTGAACGCCTATCGCTTCAAAAAGCGGCTAGAGCGGGGGCGGATTTATGCGCGGGATGGGCATATCCTCAGCCTGGAGTATAAGGGGCCGAAGGTAACGGCATTGGTGCAGGGTACGGCTGAGGAACCCTACAAGCTGTCGATCTGGCTAGACACCTTTAGCACCGAAGACTGGAACTATGTGATTGATTCGCTCTCGGAGCAGCCGATTTACTCGGCCCAATTGCTGGCGGGGGAAATGCCTGCCGACATTGAGGCGGTGTTTACCACCAACGGCCTCAGCCTCTATCCTTTTAGCCTAGGGGAGGTGCATTCTAAATGCAGTTGCCCCGACCCGAAAAATCCCTGTAAGCACATTGCAGCGGTCTATTACCAACTGGGCGATCTCTTTCGAGAAGATCCCTTTGTGTTGTTTCAGTTGCGGGGGCGTAGCCGCGATAGTTTGCTGGAGTCTCTTCGCCAAAAGCGCCAGGTTATGGCTACGGCGGAGACAGACGGGCCGACCGATGCCGAGTCGAGCCACCGTCCAGCCGCTACGGTAGATCTCAACTCGTTCTGGCGTTACGATGACCCCCTCGATGCTGATTTAGTCGTGATTACCCCTTCCGAAACCACGGTGCTGGATACCCTGGGCAAAATTCCCCTGCCACCGGAGGATGCCGTCACGGTGATGGCTCAGTTGAAGTTTCTGTACCAGGCTGTGGCCCAACAGGCCATGATCAAAGCGCTGGGGTAGATCTGGCCAATGCCATTCGCCTAGGGCCAAACCCGCTGGGTGCGAGAATACCACCGCAGCAGCACCCGCGCTAGGTGATCGGGGTGGTGGCGCACCGTCAGGTTGGGGCGTTCGTCCATGACGTTGGCGGCAATGATGCGGCGGCCCGATTCGGTAACGGCTTCGCGATCTAAGATGACCGGGCCGACGCCCTGCTGGGCATAGTGACGGATAGCCGCTTCGGAGGGGGGTGTTTTTTGCACCAGCACCGCATCAAAGAGGTATTGGCCGCAGGCGGCATCCAAGGCACGAATGTGATCGGAGACGGAAAAGCCCTCGGTTTCCCCCGGTTCGGTCATGATGTTGCAAACATAAATGCGGGGGACGCGCTGGGCGGCAATGGCCTTGACCAAATCTGGCACCAGCAAATTGGGCACAATGCTGGTATACAAGCTGCCGGGGCCAATAATAATGTAGTCGGCCTCTTCGATGGCGCGGATGGCCTTGGGCAGGGCCGGTGGATTGGGCGGCAAACAGCCAATCTGAACGATGCGGCGGCGGGCCTCAGCAATTTTAGACTCACCCACAATGCGGCGACCGTTGTCTAGTTCGGCCCACAGTTGCACATCACTGAGGGTAGCCGGCAACACCTGCCCCCGCACCGCCAACACCTTAGAACTGGCGGCAATGGCCTGCTCTAGGTCGCCTGTAATTTCGCTCATGGCGGTGAGGAAAAGGTTGCCAAAGCTATGACCCACCAGCCCACTGCCCGCCTCAAACCGATACTTAAACAACTCCGTCAGCAGTTTTTCTTCGTTGGCTAGGGCCGACAGACAGTTACGAATATCACCGGGGGGCAACACGCCAATTTCCCGCCGCAGTCGTCCTGAGGATCCGCCATCATCGGCCACAGTGACAATAGCGGTAATGTTGGCGCTGTAGTGCTTCAGCCCCCGCAACAGGTTAGATAACCCAGTGCCACCGCCAATGACGACCACCTTCGGCCCCCGCGATAGCCGCCGCTGGGCCAGCAGGGCATCTAGCAATTCCCCCTCCTGCCCCGGCAGCAACACGTCGGTGATCACCCCCACGGTGCGGCTTTGCCCCCACAAAATTAGCCCCAGCCCTAGCAAAATACCCAGAGGCCCACTAATGTAGCTCGGCACATGGGTGGTAAACCACCGCAGCGCAGCCCCCACCGCCTGCCCGGTATAAAACACTGGGGTGAGCTTCAGCCAAATCATGATGCCGATGCCCACTAGCAACACGCCCACGGCACTGAGAAACAGCCACCGCTTCACCAACAGCCCCGGAGCCAACCACCACACTAAACGACTGGCCCGCCGCGATGTCAGCCCAGAAGGCTGACGCCATCGGTTGAATTTTGCCAGGATGGTAGACAGGGGGTTGGGCCGCATTAGGGAGGAAACACAAGTTCAACAGCAAGGCAGAGGAAGCAGTCCCCACCCCTGATCGGTGGGATAGGCCGCTAGAATGCTGAGGGCATTCATACCAGAGATAGTGTAGCTTCTATTACTCCACGTCAATGCAGGCTGTGGGTAGTCAACCTGCGTCCAAGCTTGAGGCCGACCGATGCCGACCGTGGGCAAGGAAAACGGATGGCACTCTTCATCCTACGGATTCCCAATTCTGAAGGATATATACAGGGCGTTGCATAATTGGAGTATGAAGTGAGGAGGTGTCGTGATGTAATGTCCTGAATGCGGTGGCACCCATATCCGTAAGAATGGGAAGAAGCAGGGTAAGCAAAATCACATTTGCGTGGCCTGTGGCCGTCAGTTCATCGACCGATACGAACCCCATCGAGGCTATCCCGA
>QLAH01000778.1_pt1 | contig 11963 bp, 8 predicted proteins | sample 4693081 | NCBI WGS metagenome assembly QLAH01 (sample SAMN09425401, study PRJNA476045) | Lake water metagenome, whole genome shotgun sequencing project.
GCGCGCGTGCCGGAGTCGCGGAGCACGACCTGCGTGTGCCGCGCGAGATCGTGCGCGGTGACGGTGCGCCCGAGCGCGTGCCGCCCGCTGCGATGCGCGCTGCGGTCGCCCGCATGCTCGAGGCGACCGGCGCCGTCGCTGCGATGCGCAGGGAGACGCGCGCCAATGCGCTGCAGCTCGCCGCAACCGGCGTCCTCGACCCCGACGACGCGATGCGGCGGATCGACGGCGCGCTCTGGCTCGACAGCCTGTCCTACCACCTCGCGCGCGCTGCATTCGATCTCGGCCACGAGCCCGCTGAGGTGATCGCCGCGGCGGCCGCCGCGCCGCGCATCGCGCCCGTCGCGCCGTCCGACGAGCCCGCGCCTCCAGCGGGCTGAGCGCGGGTCAGTCGCCGAGATGCCACAGCTTGCGCACGGCCGCGAGGAGCGCCTCGATGCGCGCAGACTCGAGGCCGCGCTGCTCGAGCACATGCCGCGCGAGCGCGACGCCCGCCTCGCCCTCCTCGAGGACCACCTTGCTCGCGCCCGCCCGCTCGAGCACGGCCTTGTCCGCGATGTAGCGCGTGCGCACGGTGATCGCGACGGTCGGGTTCAGTTCGCGCGCGAGGAGGACCAGCGGCACGCGTGCATCCGCGTGCGGAAGGCTGATCACGAGGTGGACAGCGCGGCGGATTCCCGCCTGCTCGAGCACGTCTCGCCGCGTGGCGTCGCCGTAGATCGCGGTGCGGCCTGTCTTCAGGAGGCCGTGCACCGTCTCGATGTTCATGTCCACGACGACCGTCTGCAGGCCGCCGTCGCGGAGAAGCGCATCGACGAGCCGCCCGACGGGGCCGTAGCCGACGATGATCGCAAGCGGCTTCTCGCTTGCGGCCATCGCTGCGACCGCGGGCGCGTTGAGCGCGCGCTCGCGCTTCGCGTGGCGGAAGTTGAGCAGCGCCCAGAGCCGCGGCCGCGCCGCGAGCGCCCGCTCGATTCGGTCGAGCGAGCGGAACGCGAGCGGATTCATCGTGATCGAGATCATCGCCGTCGCGACCAGCACGTTGAGGCCGTCCTCGGGCATGAGTCCATACTCGCGCGCGACCGTGGCGAGGATGAAGCTGAACTCGCCGATCTGCCCAAGTCCGATCGCGACCGTGAGCGCCGTACGCGGCGGGTGTCCGCAGACCGCCACGATCGCAAGCGCCGCGAGCGGCTTGCACACGAGGACGACGAAGAGGCCCGCCGCCACCATCCACGGCTGCTCGATGAGGAAGGCGGGGTCGAAGAGCATGCCCACCGAGACGAAGAAGAGCACGGCGAACGCGTCGCGCATCGGGAGCGCGTCGGCGCCCGCATGATGGCTGACGGGCGACTGGCCGACGACGATTCCGGCGAGGAAGGCGCCGAGCGCGACGCTCGCGCCGAAGAGGCTCGCGGAGCCGACGGCGATCGCGATCGAGAGAACGAGCACCGTGAGCGTGAAGAGCTCGGGCGAGCGCAGCCGCGCCACGAGGTTCAAGATCCAGGGGAGGACGCGCGCGCCGACGACGAGGAGGATCGCCGTCAGCGCGACCAGCTTGAACACGGCCAGCCCGATCGCCTCCCACGCCGAGCGCTCGGCCGCCACGACCCTGGAGACACCCGAATCATCCAGCGCGAACAGCGGCAGGATGACGAGCGCGAGCACCGTGAAGATGTCTTCGACGATCAGCCAGCCCACGGCGACATGCCCGTGCGTCGTCGAGAGCATGCCGCGGTCGAGGAGGACCCGCAGGAGGACGACGGTGCTTGCGACCGCCATCGCCATCCCGATCACGACGCCTGACTTCAGCGGCCACCCCATCCAATGGAAGATGACCATGGCCGCGATGGTGGCGACGAGGCTCTGCCCGACGGCACCCGGGATGGCGACCCAACGCACCGCCCAGAGCTCCGAGAGACGGAAGTGAAGGCCGACGCCGAACATCAGCAGGATCACGCCGATCTCGGCGAGCTGCTGCGCAAGGACGACGTCTCCCGTGAAGCCTGGCGTGTACGGGCCAATGACGACGCCCGCGAGGAGGTAGCCGACGATCGGCGACAGCCCCATGCGCTGCGTGATGATGCCCAGCACCCACGCCGCAGCGAAGCCAGCGGCGATCGTGGTGAGCAGCGGAGGAACGCCCACGGCCAGGATGGCGGGAGAAATGAGCGCGTTCCCGTCGACCATGCCGCAGTGTACTGACATGCCGATGCACGGCAATGGGTACGATCTCACGGCCGTGCATGACGACGACCTGCGATCCGACCCGCGCGCGCGCCCCGCAAGTGCCGCGCCGCCGCGCTACAGAGAGCTCGTGAAGCCCGTGGCAGCCGCGCCCCCCGAGACCAATGGGATGGGCGTCGCGTCGCTTGTCTTCTCGATCCTGGGATTCGTCGTGCTGCCCATCGTGGGGAGCGTCGTCGGGCTCGTGCTCGGGGTGATCGCCATGCGCCGCGAGCCGAAGGGGCTCGCGATCGCGGGGACGGTGCTTGCCGTCTTGGGGCTCCTCATCTCCTGCGCGACGATCCTGCTCTTCGCCATGGTGTTCGGCTTCTTCGCGAGCCTCGCGCAGGGCTTCGGCACGCAGGGCAGCATGTCCGCGACCGAGAGAGTTCAGCGGTGGGCAGCGGCCGGCGTCGCGGATCACTTCGCGGCGACGGGCTCGTGGCCTCCCGATCTCGAGACCATCTACGGTGGATCGCAGTCCTTCGATGGATGGGGAACGCCGCTGGTGCTGAAGGTGGTCACCGAAGGCGACGGCCCCGATGCGCCGACGCGCGCCAGCATCGAGAGCGCCGGACCCGACGGCGTGTTCGACACCGAGGACGACCTCTCGTGGCGCGTCGTGACGCCTGCTCTTGCTCCTGCAGCGGCGGGCGCGCCGAACGCTGCGCCGTAGGCTCCGCCCGAGGCTATCGGAGTGCGCGCCGCGGCCTCGCCTTCGGCATCACGGTGCGCGCCGCCTCCGCGTCGGCCTCGCGCACGAACTGCAGGAACTGCTCGGCGGAGGGCGAAGAGGTCCGGTTCTCGAGCTCGACGATCGCAAAGGTGCGGCCGAGCCAGGGCGCCTCGATCGGAAGCGCCGCGAGGGTTCCGGCCGCGAGTTCGCGCACGATGAGCGACATCGGCATCAGCCCGATCGCATCGCTCTCGGCGACGATCGCCTTCATCATGCCGGGCGAATCGCAGGTGATCGAGGGAAGCGCGCGCGCGGCGTCGCGTGTCGATTCACCCGCGGGGTGCTGCCCCTGCAGGAAGTTCGACAGGATGTCAGGTGGAACGCGCGTCGTCAGCGTCAGCGGGTAGCGCAGCGCATCCTCGAGCCTCGGTGCCGCAGAGGAGAGAAGCGGATGCCCCGCGCGCACGACGAGGTAGCCCGTGTGCCACGCCAGCGGCGTGGTGCGCAGGCCACGCTCCGCCTCGGCGGTCTTGAGGTCGCCCACCACGAAGTCGATCTCGCGGCGACGCAGCATCTGGAGCAGCATGTCCACGCTGCCCGCGATCGCCGTGAGCTTCACGGCAGGGTGCTCGCGCGCCATTCGCGCCATCGCCTTCGCCACGAACATCTCCGACGGGTAGACGCCCGCGCCGAACTTGAGCTCCCCGATCTCGAGTCCGCGGATGAGCCGCATCTCCCGCGCCAGTTCGCCTGCCTGCGCAAGCACCGCGCGTGCCTTCGCGAGGTAGATGCGCCCGACATCGGTGGGTTCCGCGCCGTCGGATGTGCGCGAGAAGAGCGTGGCGCCCGCGCGGCGCTCGAGTTCCTGGATGCTGCGCGAAAGGGCAGGCTGCGAGATGCCGAGCGACTTTGCGGCGCGCTGAAAGTGGCGGTGCTCCGCGAGCGCGATGGCGTGCCGATGGTGGCGGAGGTCGAGATCCATGCGCGGAGAGTATTGCCGTGACAATGCTCATGCATTGGACGCATTGACTTGGTGGCTATAACTTCTTTGAAAAATCCCTAGGGAAATCCCGGGACTGCACTCGACACCACAAGAGATCCCATGCGCCACGCACTACCTCACCTCATCCACCGCGTCCTTTCCTCCGCCCGCCGCGCGCTTCCAGCGTTTGCGGTCGCCGTGATCGGCTACTCCGGCGCATGCGCCGCGCAGGCCGGTTCGGTCGCCACTGCGGCTGCGCCCACGTCAACGTCCGAGCAGAAGGTTCCCGCGAAGAAGCAGCCCAACATCCTCATCATCTGGGGTGACGACATCGGGCAGTTCAATATCAGCGCCTACAACATGGGCATGATGGGCTACAAGACGCCCAACATCGACCGCATCGGCCGCGAGGGAGCGATCTTCACGGACTGGTACGGCCAGCAGAGCTGCACCGCGGGCCGCGCGGCGTTCATCACAGGCCAGTCGCCGATCCGCACGGGCCTCACGAAGGTCGGCCTGCCCGGCGCCCCCGAGGGTATGCGCAAGGAAGACCCGACGGTCGCCACCATGCTGAAGGCGCAGGGCTATGCGACGGGGCAGTTCGGCAAGAATCACCTCGGCGATCGCGACGACATGCTGCCGACCGCGCACGGCTTCGACGAGTTCTACGGGAACCTCTACCACCTGAACGCAGAGGAAGAGCCTGAGAACCCCGACTACCCGAAGGACCCCGCGTTCAAGAAGGCGTTCGGCCCGCGCGGCGTGATCCACAGCTTCGCCGACGGCCGCGTCACCGACACGGGCCCGCTCACCAAGAAGCGCATGGAGACCTTCGACGACGAGGTCAACGCGAAGGCAATGGACTTCATGGAGCGCACCGTGAAGGACGGCAAGCCCTTCTTCCTCTGGTGGAACTCGACCAAGATGCACATCTTCACCCACCTCGCCGATGGCGTCGACGGCAGGACGGGCCTCGGCATCTACGCCGACGGCATGGTCGAGCATGACCGACAGATCGGCGTGCTGCTGGCCAAGCTCGAGGCGCTCGGCGAGCTCGACAACACCATCATCATGTACTCGACCGACAACGGCGCCGAGAGCTTCACCTGGCCCGACGGCGGCACCACGATGTTCAAGGGCGAGAAGAACACGCAATGGGAGGGCGGCTACCGCGTTCCGACCGTGATCCGCTGGCCGGGCACGATCAAGCCGGGCACGATCGTCAACGACATCGCGGCGCACGAGGACATGCTCCCCACGCTGCTCGCGGCCGCCGGAAACACCACGGTCGTCGAGGACCTCAAGAAGGGCCAGACCGTGAACGGCCGCACCTACAAGGTCCACCTCGATGGCTACAACCTGATTCCCGCATTGAAGGGCGAGTCCGCGTGGCCGCGCCAGGAGTTCATCTACTGGACCGACGACGGCAGCGTCGCCGCGCTCCGCTACGGAAACTGGAAGGTCACCTTCCTCGTGCAGGAGGCCGAGGGCATGGATGTGTGGCAGCAGCCGTTCGTCGAACTGCGCGCGCCGCTTCTCACGAACCTCCGCATGGACCCGTTCGAGCGCGCCCGCGAGGAGAACGCGATGGGCTACCAGCGCTGGTACCTCGAGCGCATGTTCATGATCGCGCCGGCCGGCGCCTATGTCGGCAAGTGGTTGCAGAGCTTCCGCGACTTCCCGCCGCGCCAGAAGCCCGGCAGCTTCAACCTCGAGCGCGTCATGGAGGCGGTCACGAAGCCGCAGGGGCAGTGACGATGCGCATGCGCATCGCCGTGGCGGCGAGCCTGCTGTGCGCCGCGACGATTCCGTTCCTGATGACCGGCTGTGCCACGGCGCGTGATTCGCGCGCCGTGGCACAGCTGTCTTCTGCAACGCTCGAATCGTGGCGCGAAGGCCCCGCGCGCACCGCGATCGTGTCGTTCGTCGCGCGCACGACAGATCCATCGAGCCCCGACTTCGTGCCGGAGGCCGAGCGCATCGCCGTCTTCGACAACGACGGCACGCTCTGGGCCGAGCAGCCGATGTATGTGCAGCTCGCGTTCATCGTCGACCGCGTGAAGGCGCTGCGCGCGCAGCATCCCGAGTGGGAGACGACCGAGCCGTTCGCGTCGCTCCTGAAGGGCGACGCGAAGGCGGTGGCCGCGCAGGGCGAGCACGCGCTCGGCGCGCTCGTCGCGGCGACGCACGGCGGCATGACCGACGAGGAGTTCCGCGCCACCGTGCGCGCGTGGCTCGACACGGCGCGTCACCCGAAGACCGGGCTCCGCTACGACCAGATGGTCTACCGACCGATGCTCGAGATGCTGTCGTATCTCCGAGCGAACGGCTACCGAACCTTCATCGTGTCGGGCGGCGGCGTCGACTTCGTGCGCGCGTTCGCGGCCGAGGTCTACGGCATTCCGACGGATCAGGTGGTCGGCAGCACCGCGAAGTACCGCTCCGAGATGCGCGACGGCGTGCCCGTGGTCGTCAAGACTGGCGAGATCGACTTCGTCGACGATGGAAAGGGGAAGCCCATCGGCATCGCCTCGCGCGTCGGCATGCGCCCGCGCATGGCGTTTGGGAACTCCGACGGCGACTTCGAGATGCTCGCGTGGACGACGGCGGGCGACGGCGCGCGCCTTGGCGTGCTGATTCACCACACCGACGCAGCGCGCGAGTGGGCCTACGACCGTGCGTCGCACATCGGCAAGCTCGTGCGCGGCCTCGACGAGGCGCCCGCGCGCGGCTGGGTCGTGGTCGACATGGCGCGCGACTGGGCCGCGGTCTATCCCAGTACCGACTGAACCATCGGCGACAGATGCCCGCATGATTCACGCCAAAGGCGGAGGCCGCAAGCAGCCGCCGCTCAAGATTTGAGCGGTCGCCGCTGCGGCGGCTCCCTTTGGTGCTGGTATCGCCAAAGGCGGAGGCCGCGAGCAGCCGCCGCTCAAGCCACGTCACGGTGCTGGTATCGCCAAAGGCGGAGGCCGCGAGCAGCCGCCGCTCAAGCCACGTCACGGTGCTGGTATCGCCAAAGGCGGCTGCCGCAAGCAGCCGCCGCTCAAACTACGCCCCTCGCACCATCGACAAGACCTGCCGCGGGTCGAGCGTGCGTGCGGACTGCTCGATCTGCGGCTTGTGCTGGGCGTAGAGCCCCTTCGCGCGCTCGACTTCGCGGCCGAAGATGGCGCGCAGGTCGACCGACGACAGCTTCCGTCCGCCCGCGTAGTACTGCTTGGCGACCTGTCCGAGCGCGTAGGTCGTGGCGAAGCTCATGGCCGCACCCGTCGCCGTCTTCACGACCTTGCCCGCCGTCTTCCCGAGGAACTTCTTGGCGAGCCCGCCGAGGAGGTCGCGCGCAAAACCCTCGACGACCTGCGAGGTCATGCCCACGCCGACGGTCGCGATGAGCTCCTTGATGTGGCCCTTGTCGAGCGAGAAGCCGTAGGCCTTGCCGACGCCGTAGACCATCTTCATCTGAAGCGGCACGATCGCCATCGTCGCGAGCCCTTGCGGCAGGAGCTCGAGCGCGCCGTTGAGGATCGAGTACTTGAGGATGCTCGAGTCGACCTCGGCCGACACGTTCCGCGCGTCGGGCGGAAGCGGGGGAGCGCTGCGCGAGCCTGCGCCGACCGTCGCTGCCGCAGCACCGACGCCGACGGCCGCGGCCGCAGTCGCGGCGACAGGCGCAGTGAGGTCGATCTCCGCGAGTTCGTCGGCCTGGTCGAGCACGGTCGCAGCCTCTTTGCCCGAGAGGCCGAGTGCCGCGCGCAGCTGCTCGAGGAATCGCCCCTCCGCGTCGCTGTGGCGCCCGTCTGCATCGCACACGGCGACCGCCATCTCGTAGGCATACGCGCGCGCCTCGGGCGAGCCGAGCGCCTTCGCCTCTGCGTCGACGGATGTCTGCTTCATCATCACGCGGCGGTACGCCGTCGCCAGCGCCCGGGCCTCGTCGCCCGCGCTGTCCGAGAGCCCCTTGAAGATGCCTTCGATGCGCTCGCGCTCGGTGGGGCTCGTCGAGCCGTCTGCGAGGGCCGCCATCGCGCAGATGGCTCCGATTGCTTCGATGTGTCGGGTGTCCATGGTCGGTGTGCCTTGGGGATGCTGCGGCCCCGCTTACGGGTTCAGCGGATGGATGCGAAGGGTAGCCATGCCGCGTCGGGCGTGCGCGGGGGCGCTCAGATTCCGTCGAGGCGGCGTTTCGGGGCGAGCGCGCGGCGGATCGCCTTCTCGATCTCGACGAGGACGAGCACGGCGGCGCCCGCCGCCAGGATCCGCCACCACGCAGACGGGTGGATCGGCTCGCTCCCGAAGATCCGCTGCATCGGCGGCGCGTAGACGAAGAGCGCGTGCACGGCAAGCATGGCCGCGATGCCCGCCCAGAGCAGTCGGTTCGAGAAGAGCGGCACACGCCACGCCGCCTCCAGCATGGCGCGCGCGGGGAAGAGATAGAAGATCTCGCCGATCACGATCACCGAGATCGCGGCCGTGCGCGCGGAGGCTTCGGAAGCGCCGCGTGCGAGTTCGCCGTGGAAGACGGCCATCGCGCCCACGCAGAGGATGAGCGAGACGAACGCCGTGCGCATGAGGAGCTCGAAGCCGAGCAGCGGCCGCTTCGGATCGCGCGGCGGGCGCGACATGATGCCCGCGTCGCGCGCCTCGAAGATGAGCGGCATCCCGAGAAGCACGGCCGTCACCATGTTCACGTAGAGCGCGTGGATGGGGAGGATGGGCATCGGCCAGCCGAGCATGATGGCCGCAAGGATGACGAAGCCCTCGCCGCCGTTCGTGGGGAGTGTCCACGCAAGGAACTTGGTGAGGTTCGAGTCGACCGTGCGGCCCTCCTCGACGGCCGCCTCGATCGAGGCGAAGTTGTCGTCGGCGAGCACCATGTCCGCGGATTCCTTGGCCACCTCCGTGCCCGCGACTCCCATGGCGACGCCGATGTCGGCCTGGCGCAGGGCAGGGGCGTCGTTCACGCCGTCGCCCGTCATGGCCACGATGTGCCCGCGGCCCTGAAGCGCGCGGACAAGCCGGAGCTTCTGCTCGGGCGTCATGCGCGCGAAGACATCGAAGCGCTCCGCGACATCGGGGAGCTCCGCGTCGGGGGCCGACGCGAGCTCCGCCCCCGTGATGGCGCGCGGCGCAGCGCCCTCCGCGGCGTCGCCGATCCCGATCCTCGCCGCGATCGCCGCAGCGGTGCCGGCGTGGTCGCCCGTGATCATCTTCACGCGGATCCCAGCCGCCAGGCAGCGGCGCACGGACTCGATCGCCTCGTCGCGCGGCGGGTCGAGCATGCCTTGGAGCCCGAGGAAGACGAGTCCGTGGGCATCGCCCTCCCCCGCGCCGCGTTCGACCGAGTCGTGGGTGATCTTCTCTGTTTCCGTGGGAAGCTCGCGCTCCGCGAACGCGAGCACGCGCAGCCCCTCGCGGGCGAACCCGTTGGCCTCTGCGAGGACGGTGGATCTGTCGATCGGCGCGATCGCGCCCCGCGCATCGCGCGCACGGGTCGCGAGTGCGACGATGCGTTCGACGGAACCCTTCACGAACATCCTTCTGCGCGCGCCGTCTGCGTGGAGCGTCGCCATGTACTGTCGGGCGCTCTCGAAGGGAACCGCGTCGAGCCTCGGCATGCGGTCGGCGAGCGCATGCTCCCCGAGGTCCTCGCCGTCGAACTTCCGCGCCGAGACGAGAAGCGCCGCCTCCGTTGGGTCCCCCTCGATCGTCCAGAGCCCGCGGTCGTCCGCACCCGTCGCGCCGGGCGCGCGCAGCGATGCGTCGTTGCAGCACGCCCCCGAGAGGAGTAGGTCGCGGAGCGTGCGCGACTCCTGTTCGGTGAGCGGATCCTCGCCCTTCTCGCGGCGGATTGCGCCGATGGGCTCGTAGCCCGTGCCATCTGCCGCGAAGCGCACGCCGCCTGCGGCGAGGCGCGCGACGGTCATCTCGTTGCGCGTGAGGGTGCCCGTCTTGTCCGAGCAGATCACGGTCGTCGCTCCGAGCGCCTCCACGGCAGGAAGCCGCCTGATGATCGCGCGCCGCGACGCCATGCGCGAGACGCCCACCGCAAGCATGATGGTCACGGCGGCGGGAAGCCCCTCGGGAATCGCAGCGACGGCGAGCGCGACCGCTGCCTTGAACATCACGATCGGCTCCTCTCCGCGCAGCAGTCCGACCGCGAAGGCGATCGCCGCGATGGCGAGGATCAGCTTGAGGAGGAGCGCGCTGAGCGCCGCGATCTTGCGCGTGAGCGGCGTCGCAAGATCGTCGGCGCTCGCGATGAGCGCCTGCACGCGTCCGACCTCGGTGGCATCGCCCGTCGCGGTCACGGCGCCCTCCGCCGTGCCGCGGACGGCGAGCGTTCCCGCGTAGGCCATCGATGCGCGGTCCGCGAGCACGGTCTCCTCGGGAAGCGGCGCAGGGTCCTTCGACACGGGCTGCGATTCGCCCGTGAGCGCGGACTCGTCGACCTCGAGTTCCGTGGAACGGAGGAGGCGCAGGTCTGCGGGAACCTTGTCGCCGGCCTCGAGAAGCACGATGTCGCCGACGACGAGTCCAGACGCGTCGATCCGCCTCCGTTCGCCGTCGCGCCGCACCGTCGCCTGCACGCGGACGCCGCTCGCGAGGGCGTCGATCGCGCGGACTGCCTTCATCTCCTCGAAGAAACCGATGGCGGCGTTGAGGAGGACGACGCCGAAGATGACGGCTGCGTCGACGGGCTCGCCGAGAAGCGCTGCGACGATCGCCGCCACGGCGAGAATCAGGACGAGCGGCGCCGCGAACTGCGACAGAAGCCGCCGCCACCATGGCGTGGCCTTCGAGACGCTGATGAGGTTCGGGCCGTCGCGCGCAAGCCGCGCCGCGCTCTCAGCCGCAGACAGGCCGCGGGACTGGTCCGTTGCAAGGAGCGCCGCGACGCGCTCGGTGGCAGCGCTGTGGATCGCGGGGAGCGTGGTGGCGGTGGGTTCCACTGGAAGCCTCGAAGCCATGCGGATCTCCCCCTCGGTCGTCGATTCTGGCGGCGGTGGGGGCAGGATGCTGCCACGCCTCTGGAGAAACTACACGCCCGACGCGCACGGCGTGAGGGGCTTCCCGCCCGATTTTGCGCACTCCTGAGAGATAGGCCGGGGCCTGCGCGGACTCCTCTTGAACGCGCGCCGTCACACGACGGAACGCGCCTGCCGACCGACCCACAGACGAGCCCATCCGGGGGCATCCCGCAGCGCCTACGCGCAGCGGAACGCTGTCTCTTCGCCTTCTCTCTCTCTCTCTCGCTCTCGCTCTCTCTCTCTCCCACGCCCCACACCACACGAAAGGCACGCCATGCAGACCACTTCCCACAACGCCTCCCACCGCTCCTCGTTCACCTCCTTCACCACGATCGTCGCGGGCCTTGCGCTCACGGGCGCCGCGAACGCGAACATCCTGAACAACCCCGGCTTCGAAGTCGCCACCACCACGAGCGTGTCGAACGTGCTCGGGAACTTCACGGGTTTCCAAGGGATCTGGGCGCCTGAGATGGGCTCGATCACCACCGCCACGCTCGGGGTGACCCCCGCGGCAGGCGCGCGCATGCTCGGCATGACGGACGACGGCCTCACCGCAACCCAGGCCTTCCAGGCGCTCGATGTCACGGCCTATGCGGCGCTCATCAACTCAGGCACCGCGACCATGAACGCGAGCGCCCTCTTCAACACCAACGGCGGCTACACCGGCGCGCAGGGCTCGATCGTGGTGCAGTTCTTCACGACCTCGAACTACGGCTCCCTGATCGGGAACTCAGGGTTCGGCAGCCTTGCCCTCGACGCGAACCCGCTCACCTGGGAGACGAACTCGATCAGCTCCGCGATCCCCGTCGGCACCACCTGGATGCTGTTCCAGGTCGCGTACGGCAACGCCTCGATCGGCAACAACACGGGCTTCGTCGACAACGCCTTCCTCGAGATCGTGCCCTCGCCTGGTGCGCTTGCGCTCCTCGGCCTTGGCGGGCTCGTCGGGGGCCGCCGCCGCCGCTGAGAGCCGCACATCGCCCATCACCCCGCGGAACGCGCGCGCTGGATGCGCACCGCGAACCTCGACCCGCGACCCTCGACCCTC
>QLAH01000779.1_pt1 | contig 11938 bp, 8 predicted proteins | sample 4693081 | NCBI WGS metagenome assembly QLAH01 (sample SAMN09425401, study PRJNA476045) | Lake water metagenome, whole genome shotgun sequencing project.
GGTCTGGTTGATTAAAAAGGTTTTTACAACAATCTTTGGTACAGCCAATTTGTGGGGATCCCGCATCTTGAATGGTTCCTAAAACAATAATACTTGTTTGGGCCTGTAAAGATTGGAATACGATCAGGATACCAATAAGAGCGGTCATTTTCATGCTTTAAATATAATTGATTGAGCAGGAATCAATCGCTGTTAAATGCCCTTTTTTTTATAATTTCAAAGCAGATTAGGCCAGTATGAAAAAAACCTCGATTGTCATTGCGCTATTTATTGCTATTGTAACAGGCTTCATTTCATGTTTTAGTTTTGAGGGGGGGAGTAAAGCTGACTTGCCAGAACTGGTAAGCTATAATTTTCATATCCGCCCCATACTCTCCGATAAATGTTTTTCTTGTCACGGTCCTGATGCAAATAAGCGAGCTGCTAATTTAAGGCTGGATATTGCTGAACACGCATTTGCTCCACTTACGGAAACCAAGGGTGCGTTTGCGATTGTAGCCGGTAAGCCTGAAGAATCTGAATTGTATAAGCGCATCATATCTAATGATACCGCTTACATGATGCCATCTCCTGAATCGCATTTAGGGGCCCTCTCTGAAAATGAAATTGCACTCATAAAAAAATGGATTCAACAAGGTGCAGTATACGAAAAGCATTGGGCATTTATTCCTCCACAAAAAAAGGAGTTGCCTAAAATCAAGGCTTCTGATTGGGCAAAAAATGAAATTGATTTTTTTATTGCTGCTGCCATAGAACCAATGGGGCTAAAGCCGAACGAAGAGGCTGATAAAGAAAAATTATTAAAGCGTTTGTCTTTAGATATTACTGGTCTCCCGCCTTCTATTACTTTGATGGATCAATTCTTAAATGATCAATCGGATAAAGCGTATGAAAAAATGGTGGATGCGTTAATCAGTACTCCGCAGTATGGCGAGAAAATGGCCCTGCCTTGGTTAGACATTGCTCGATATGCGGATAGTTATGGATATCAAGATGACAATATTCGAACACAATGGCCATGGCGTGACTGGGTGATTCATGCGTTCAATAAAAATATGCCTTATGATCAATTTATCACTTGGCAAGTTGCAGGAGATATGTTGCCGAATGCTACAAAAGAACAAATTTTAGAAACTGGTTTTTTTCGCAACCATAAATACACCGAAGAAGGTGGGGTAATTCCTGAAGAGTACCGAATGGAATATTTGTTCGACAAAACAAAAACTTTCACAAAAGGTATTCAGGCGATTACTTTAGAATGTGCTCAGTGTCATGACCATAAATACGATCCTTTCTCTCAAAAAGATTATTACTCATTTCTTGCTTTTTTTAATAACACCAAAGAAAAAGGCTATGAAGGGGATGTGAGTATTTCCAAGCCAGCAAAGTATCCTATATTAAAATTGACTGATGGTGAAATCAAGCAGTTTTTATCTTTTATCAATAAAAAAGATACTGGGGAGATTACTATTTCAGTAATGGCCGAAGATACTCTTCGGAAAACCTATTTATTAAATAGAGGAGTGTATGATCAACCTACTGGTACTCCATTGGTAGCTTCTGCTGTTCCTGCAGTAATGAAGTTTGATGATAAAAAATTTGAACGAAATAGAATGGGGTTAGCTAAGTGGACAACGGATAAGAACAATCCGTTGACTGCAAGGGTTTTTGTAAACTTACTTTGGCAAGAAATTTTTGGTAAGGGCATTGTAAAAACATCAGGTGATTTTGGTATGCAAGGAGAATTACCTTCTCACCCTGAATTATTGGATTGGTTAGCCGTTGATTTCATGGAAAATGGTTGGAATATCAAGAATCTCGTAAAGAAAATCGTTTTATCTGCTACCTATCGACAGTCTGTTAAAACAACTGCGGAAAAACAAAAGGTAGACCCCGATAATATTTACCTCTCGAGAGGCCCTAGAAATAGAGTATCTGCTGAATCAATTAGAGATATCGTTTTAAGTACTAGTGGATTATTGGTCAAAACAATCGGCGGTCCCAGCGTTAAACCTTATCAGCCTAAAGGGTTATGGGAAGGAGCCACTTCAGGTCGGGGTGCATTATCAACTTATCAACAAGACAAAGGAATGGATTTGTATAGAAGAGGAATGTATACATTCATTAAACTAACCTTGCCGCCCCCGAGTATGACTTTATTTGATGCAAGTAACAGAGATCAGTGTGAAGTAAAAAGAACAAAAACAAATACTCCATTACAAGCATTGATTATGATGAATGATCCGCTTGTATTAGAAGCATCTAGGGTTTTGGCTCAACATTTAATGACAGAAAATAGCAGTACTGCTGAAAAATATAAAAAAGCATTTAGAACAATCATTTGTAGAAATGCTACAACTAAGGAATTGGAAATTCTTTCTTCCTATTATAAAGAGCAAGCCGATTTATTTAAGCAAGGTAAATTAGATGCTTCTTCCACAATAAAAGTGGGCGAATATTCATTCAAGTCAATTTCAGATAAAAATAGTTTCGCTGCATTAATGAAAACGATTAATGCCATTTATAATATGGAAGAATGCATCACAAAAAGCTAAACATGAATAAAGAATTATTAGAACATAGTTTAAGTTTTAACCGTCGCAAGTTCTTGTCTAAACTTAGTTTAGGTATTGGAAGTGTTGCACTGGGTTCTTTATTAATTCCCGATTTGTTTAATGGAAAACCAGATGAAGAAGCTTTAATGGCAGGACTTCCGCATTTTGCTCCCAAAGCAAAGCGAATCATTTATCTGTTTCAAAATGGGGCACCTTCTCAATTAGACTTATTTGATTATAAGCCCAAATTACAAGAGATGTTTGGTCAGGATTTGCCTGAATCAATACGTATGGGTCAACGTTTAACAGGGATGACTGCAGACCAAAAAAAATTCCCTTTAGCAGGTACGGTTTTTAATTTTAAGCAACATGGTAAAAATGGAGCATGGTTCAGTGAATTGTTGCCGCATATTGCTTCTGTATCAGATGATTTGTGTATCGTAAAATCTATGTACACAGAAGCCATTAATCACGATCCTGCTTTAACTTTTTTTCAGACTGGGGCTCAAGTGGGTAACCGCCCTAGTATGGGGTCTTGGTTGAGCTATGGATTAGGGAGTGAAAATAAAAATTTACCTGCATTTTGTGTGTTGCTCTCAAAGGGGAGTGGTAATGGACAAGGGGTTTATTCGAAATTGTGGACCAATGGATTTTTAGATTCGATCCATCAGGGGGTTCAATTTAGCAGTGGTGATAATCCCGTTTTATATTTAAATAATCCGGAAAGCATTAGCAAAGATGATCGTAGAAAAATGCTCGATAAAATTAATGCGCTGAATGCTGAATCATTTAAAGAGTTTGGTGACCCCGAAATCAATACCAAGATTCAGCAATATGAAATGGCATTCCGGATGCAAACGGCCGTGCCCGAAATTACAGATATGAGTAAAGAGCCGGAAAGTATTGTAAAATTGTATGGCCCCGAATGTTTGGTGCCTGGCACTTATGCAGCCAATTGTTTATTGGCAAGAAAGTTATCCGAAAATGGGGTAAGATTTGTTCAATTATATCATCAAGGATGGGATGGGCATAATAATTTACCTGGTGAAATTAAAGGTCAATGTAAAGATGTGGATCAAGCAAGTGCTGCATTAATTACTGATTTAAAACAACGAGGTTTACTTGATGAAACATTGGTGATTTGGGGAGGTGAATTTGGAAGAACCAATTATTGTCAAGGGCCATTGTCAAAAGAAAATTACGGTAGAGATCATCACCCAAGGTGTTTTACCATTTGGATGGCTGGTGGGGGAGTTAAGCCAGGTGTTTATGGTGAAACGGATGAATTTGGATATAATATCATTCAAGATAAAGTCCATGTGAATGATTTTCATGCGACCGTATTAAACTTAATGGGTCTAAATCATGAGGAGCTTACTTACAAACACTTAGGAAGAAGATATAGATTAACAGATGTTGCAGGTAAAGTTATTGACGGAATCATTGCTTAATTATTGGTATGAATAGAAAATCATTTCTTTTACAATCGGCTGTTTTAACCGCTGGCATTGCTGGCTATCCATCTCTATTGTCGGCATCTAAAAAATCGGACATTATTTTTGGGCATAACCAAAAGCGTTATCGACTTGATACCCAATGGGGGAAACTCGATTTTAATCGCTATCCAGTAAAAGATTGTCATGAAATGGTTCAGGATAAGTTGGGAAGGATTATTTTACTAACTAATGAAACCAAGAATAATATCATTATTTACGATAAAAAGGGGAAGTTGGTAACAACTTGGGGGAGTGAATACCCTGGTGCACATGGCTTAACGCTTTTTAATGAAAATGGACAAGACTGTTTATTCATAGCTGATAACAACAGGCATCAAGTAATTAAGACAACAATAGACGGAAGGGTATTACTGACGATAGGGTATCCTAAAGAAGTAGGTATCTATCAGAATGAAACGGAGTTTATTCCTACCGAAACATGCATTTCGCCCAATGGTGATATTTATATTGCAGATGGTTATGGCAAAGATTATATCATACAATACAATGCAAAAGGGGAATATATTCGGCATTGGGGCGGTAGAGGTGCAGCGCCAAAACATTTGAAAAATGCTCATGGTATTTGTTATGATGATAGGGATAAAAATAATCCATTACTCATCGTTACTTCTAGAGAAGAGAATGCTTTTAAGCGATACACTTTAGATGGGCAATACATTGATACCATTGCATTGCCCGGGGCATGGGTATGTAGGCCTGTAATTAAAGGAGATTATTTGTATGCGGCTGTACTACAGAGTCAGCATCGTCAAGGACAAGAATCTGGATTTGTAACTATTTTAGATAAGGATAATAAAGTAATCTCCAATCTTGCAGGAAGTACACCAACCTACCAAGGACAAGTCTTAACCGATATGTACCAAACGGTCAAAGCTTTTAAATATCCCCACGATGTTTGTATTGATGACGAAGAGAATGTATATGTAGCACAGTGGAATGCTGGGCATGTTTATCCTTACAAATTAATCCCTGTACTCTAATGGTTAAATTGATCCGTAGCGTAATCTTATTATTTCCTTGTGGCTTATTTGCGCAAGATAGTTTACAGTTAACCCCACCAATCATTAAGTATCATTCTATTTTCTTTTCGAAGAAGACGCAGGTAGAATTGGCATTTGCATATCCCAATACTGCCATTCATTATACGCTTAATCAAGAAGCACCCGCTATTGCTGATCCAACTTACAAAAAGCCAATATTGGTTCGAGATAACTTAACAACCATTAAAGCAAAAGTTTTTGGAAATGGTTATATAGCATCTGATATCGCCACTGCCACTTTTATTAAAGAAGGGAAAAAAATTTCCATGATTCACCAAACTGAACCACATCCAAAATATGCAGCAGCGGGACCTTTAGCGCTATTTGATTTGAAAGGAGGAAATGTAGATATTGGCACAAATACATGGCTGGGATATAATTGTGATACAGTAAAAATTCAATTGTCATTATCGAAATCAGAACGGGTAGGGAAACTGCTGTTTAATTTTTTGCAGAATGAAAATGCTTGGATATTTCTTCCTGAAGAAATATCCATACAATGGTATAATCAACAATTAAATACTTATCAGTTTTTTGGAAAAGAGTCAATTGAATCGAAAGCTCAGGTTAATGGGGCTAATTGTAATTTTAAGATGGTAAATGCAATGAATAAAGTAATCACAGATAAGTTCTTGATAAATATTGTGGTTAAAAAGAAAATCCCCGATTGGCATCCAGCAAAAGGTTCACATGCTTGGATGTTTATAGACGAAATAAAAGTGTATTAGTATGATGGCTCTTCAACGAAATATTTTTAACCTTGTTTTTGGAATCAATATTCTGCTGGTTTTCTTATTGATTTTTGAAAGTAATCTAGTAATCCCTGCATGGTTGCAAGTAATAGGTCGTATGCATCCATTGTTTTTACATTTCCCCATTACACTAGTCTTAGTATTCATTTTTTGGCATTTTGTTGTAGTAAAGAAAATGATGGAGAATGAATGGGTCGTTCATATTGATCGTTGGTTGTTGTTGCTAACCGCGTTTACTGCCAGTCTTACGGCATTGATGGGTTTGTTCTTATCTAAAGAGAAAGGGTATGATGTTAATGCATTACAATTACATAAATGGTCAGGAATAGCTATTGCAATAATCACCACTATATGGTATGGGAACAATGAATGGGTACAAAAAAATCCTTGGTTACATTATTCAATCGCTGGTTTAAGCACAGGCATTATTCTATTTACTGGTCATCAGGGTGGAACAATTACCCATGGTCCTAATTTTTTATTGGCCCCCATTGAATCTGTCTCAGCTCAACAAGAAGTGTTATTGTCTGAAGCTGAAATATATACTCATTTGGTACAACCCATTTTGCAAACCAAATGCTATAGTTGCCACAATGATAAAAAATCGAAAGGAGAATTAAGAATGGATACGGAAGCCCTTTTACTCAAAGGAGGAAAGAATGGTAAATTATGGGATAGTGCTGCTCCAGATTTGGGCTTGTTAATGAGTAGGGTTCATTTGCCTTTAGAAAATAAAAAACATATGCCACCCATTGGTAAACCTCAGTTAACTGAAACAGAGATTCAAATTTTAGAAGCATGGATTAAAAAAGGGGCCAATTTTAAAACCAAACTAACCGACCTAGCAATAAATGATGAACTGAGAAAAATCGGGCAAGAAAAATTTTCTAAATCCTCTATTGATGAATTCGATTTTGAACCCGCTTCTACATCGTCACTAAAAAAATTAAATACAGACTACAGAGTAATTACTCCATTGTCAAAATCTTCACCTGCTTTGCAAGTTGATTTTTTTAGCCCTGCTGCTTTTTCTTTAGATCAATTAAATGAATTGCTTGAGATTAAAAATCAAGTGGTGAGTTTGAATTTAAATAAAATGCCCCTTAAAGATGATGCATTAAGCATCATTGCTCAATTCGCAAACCTGCAAAAGCTGAATCTATCTTTTACTCAGATTACGGGTAAAAATTTAGACCAACTTAATCAATTAAAATCCTTAAAACAATTATTACTCTCAGGAACCAAAGTGAGTAAAGAAGATTTGATGACCATAGCTGGATTGAAAAACTTAAATGCGTTATATGTATGGAATACGAAGCTTACAGACAATGAAATCATCGATTTAAAAAGGAGTTGGAAAACTGTATTTATTGAAAAGGGTTTTACAGACGATACTTCCATTATAAAATTAACCCCGCCTATATTATTAAATGAAGAACAAGTAATCACTACCCCAATCAAACTGAAACTAAAACACTATATCAGTGGGGCGTCTATTCGATACACATTGGATGGAGCAGAACCCGATAGTATCAATGCTAAAGAATATTCAGGAGATATCATATTGTCAGGTAATACCACGGTTAAGGCAAAAGCTTTTAAAAAAGGTTGGATAAGCAGCAATACAATAGAAACCTATTTTTTCAGTTCCAAATTTAAGCCCGATTCGGCAGTGAATATTTTACGTGCAGATGATAATTATAGGGGAGATGGTGCAAGTACTTTAATTGACTTAGCTAAAGGAGAGGTGAACAATTTTAAAAGTCTGAAATGGTTGGGATATAAGCTGAATCGGATGGAATCTTTGTTGTTATTTAATTCATTCGTGAACATTAAAAGTGTAACCCTTAGTACTTTAATAGATATCGGTAGTTATATTATGCCTCCAACATCAATTGAAGTTTGGGGTGGTAATGAGTTGAGTCAGTTAAAATTATTAGGTCGCTTAACGCCGCCACAACCAACAACAGTTTCGAAAGGGTACCTAAAGGGATATGAAATCAATTTTGTCCCCACTAGATTAAAGTATATAAAAGTGATTGCTGTTCCTATTGCTGTTTTACCTAAATGGCATCCAGGAAAGGGAGACAAGGGTTGGGTCTTTGTGGATGAAGTGTATGTGAATTAATAAAATGCGTTAATCAGACTTTCTTTGAATCAAAGATGATTGGAGGATTTTTTTAAGAATTTCCTCTTTATTGGTTCTGCTGATGGGTAATTCTACATCGTTTAACCAGATACTGTCGCCTACTATCTTTTGAATATGCTTAGTATGAATGATATAACTTTTGTGGATTTTAATGAATTGATCAATAGGAAGCGCTTCTTCAGCGTTTTGTAATTTGAGATAACTAATTTGTTTGCCAGTGGTGGTATGAAATACTACATAGTTATGCATGGCTTCTATGAATAGTATTTCTTCATATGAAATTTTGATAAAGCCTTTGTCTGTTTTAATAAAACAATAAGCTTGTTCTGTAGATTTAATTAGGTTGATGGGTATATTATGCTGACTGTTTTTTAGTTGATATACATCAAATGCTTTTGACACTGCTTTAAAAAATCGGTCAAAACTGATTGGCTTAAGGAGATAATCTACAATATCTAATTCATAGCCTTGCAATGCATAATTGGGGTATGCTGTGGTAAAAATGACCAACGGTGGATTTTTTAATTGTTTCACAAATTGAACGCCATCTAATAAGGGCATTTGTATATCGCAAAGCAATAGATCTATTTTTTCGGTTTTTAAAATTTCCATCGCCATCACAGGGTTGTCTGCTTCAGCTACGGCGTTCAAAAAACTGATTTCTGCTATATATTCTTTTAAGCCTTTTCTGGCAATGGCTTCATCATCTACAATTAGTACATTCATCATCATAATTGGCTTAATGTTAAGTGGATGGAATAGTCATAAGAATTTTGTTGAATGCTCAAATCATACTGTTTATTGTACAAGATATCCAATCTTCGTTTTGTATTGGCAACCCCTATGCCGCCATAGTCAATGATATCAGGTTTGGCGGTTTCGTCGGTAGTGTTAAAACAGGTGAAATGTACTATGCCATCTGTTTTTGTTAATGAAAGTTTGATGTAGTTTTCACCTGAAGATTTGTTGCTAACATATTTGAAAGCATTTTCTATAAAGGTAATTAAGATCAACGGGGCAATTTTAAATCCAGTAAGATTATCACCTACTTCAAATGATATTTTGTATTTATCGCCCTTTCTCAATTCTTGTAAGGCTATATAGTTATGAATGAAATTGATTTCATCTTCAATATTGATGCGATCAACATTGCAATCATACAATTGATAGCGCAACATTTCAGTGAATTTCATTAGTACATTTCTGGCCACTGAATTTTCTTTGTCAATTAAGAAATAGACGCTATTTAAAGAGTTGAATAAAAAATGCGGATTAATTTGGGCTTTTAAAAAATTTAATTCGGTCTGCAACTTTTCTTTATGCATTTTTTCCATATGCAGAATAGTTGTTTGCTGATTTCTGAAAATAGCTATAACAGTTGTGAATGTTGCAGCAAAAGCCAATGGGAAAAAATAGCTCAATATAAAACTGATTGGAGCATTGTTTTTAACGTTCAAAATATAGTTGAATTGACCAAATGCAACTTGTAAGCTGAGCAAAATCATACCCGTGGTAAGAATCAATCCGATGATGCTTAATGTAAAAGCTTGTTTGCGCTTTTGGTATAGTTGGTTGGGAAGTAGTTTTGTTTCAATAATATATGCATTCATGGAAATGCCTATTCCATATAGTATTGCAGTAAAAAGATTTTGTTCCCAGTTAGCTGTATCCTTTGTTGCAATTAGCCAGCCAAAAAAGAATATAGTAAGAATTATAAAAAAATAGTGCAGTCGATAATGCTTTAGGTGTTTCCAGATTTGTTTCATAATCAAATATTAAACAATCGATAGATTATTCGGCTGTTTCTTGCTCAACTGCAAAAAAATCATGCTCAATCGCAATTGGCTTTTTAGCAAGTAATTTATACAAGTAAGATAAATTTTAAATTTCAAAAATACCTACTTGCGAATTTTGATTTATAAAATAATCAATATGAAACATACTTACAACCTGAAAACAATTCTATTACTGACGGTAATTACAATGCAAATGCTACTCTCATCTGGTTTTGCACAGTCCGGCAAAGACCAATCAGTTGTCATTATTGAAGAAAAAGCAGTTTATAGTATTCCAGAAGTATATGAATTAATGCAAATTGCCATTGCATTAACCGACACTAGCATTGTTACCAATCAAGTTAAAATGCATGCCAACAATGTTCGTTCAAATACAGCATATTATCAGTTAATCGTAAATCAATTTGGTAAATATCGAGATCATGATTTGGTGAAAAAATTAAACAAGTCATTTGCTAAGACAGCCATGAATTATGTTTACCAATTGCAAAATGCTTACAATGCGGCTTTTGATGGTAATCAAATTATTAAGGAAAAGAAAATGCCAACTGAACGATTGTTGTGGATTGGCTTAAATAGTGTAAGTAAGGAGGAAATTGAGCAATTTGGTTCAGCTATTGGCTTTAGAGCATTTTATCAAACCCAACTTCCTTTTTATGCTGCATTATTGCAGAATGTGCAGCAGAAATTGAATGTACCTCAAATTCAACGCTGGCTTGAAGACCGATTTTCTACAAAATATGATTTATATCAAATTGTGGTTAGTCCTTTGTCAGGTGGTTTTCATTTTACGCAAAGATTTACCATGAATCAACAAAAGACGAATGTGATTTGGATTTCGGCGCCTTACCAATATGATACATTGGTGTATTCTCCCCAGCAAATTGCTGCATTATATACCAGTGTGGCTTTTACGGAGATTGACCATAATTATGTGAATCCAGTAACTGATCAGTATAAAGCTTCAGTCAATGCCATCATGGGTGGTGTTAATCGAGGCAAATGGATTGACGATCGGGGTGATGCGTCCATGTATGGTAGCGGATATGCGGTTTTTAATGAATACATGACACATGGGGTGTATTTGTTGTACGTGAAAGATTATTTTGATGCTGCTGCTTATGCAACAGCATTGAAGTCTAAAACGAATAGTATGGTGAATGCTAGAAAGTATATTCAGTTTAAAGCGTTTTATGAAATGCTGTTGAAGTTGTATGAAAATAGAATGAAGGGCCAAACAATTGAAGATTTATATCCAGCTGTGATAGAGTGGTGTAGGGGGCAGGTGCGGGGATGAAATGTGTTGAGAATGATATGATAGAATTTCATATATAGTTATTATATTTATATATGAAAATTATCCAAGTCCTTTCATGCGCATTTTTGATTTTCGCAACACTGCATTGCAATTCTAAAAAAACAGTAGACAACCAAATGACGATTATTGGCGATTTAAAGAATTGCCCTGATGGCAAAATTTATTTGGTGCAACAAAATGTGCAGACATTCAATAGATCTAATGTTGATTCAACTTTATTAGTGAATGGGAGATTCTCGTTTAAAATATCAGTAAAAGATCCATTGAGTTTTTACAGTTTTAATGTTGTTGACAAAGACGGCAATAAACTACTCTTTCATTTCAAGACGAACAAAACCTATAATGGGGGAAATTATTTGTCTGAAAACTTTATGCCAGCAGATTCTGTAGTGGTCAAAGGCAAAATGGAAATTTTCGAACCAAAGGATATGATTCTGCCAAATAAAATAAGATTGGTTTATCCAGATACAATGATTGTAGCAGGTAAACAAACAGATGTGATGTTTAATATAACCTTGCCAATTGGTAGAGAGATGTCTGATGATTCGTTTCAAAAAATAACAGAAACAATCTCAAAGTATAATTATTCATATTTTCTTCTAAATGAAGTTTACAATTACCGAGGAAATTTTTCTAAAGAACAGGTTAACACTTTAATCAATCTTTTTGATAAAGCAGTGCAGACTCATGCAATGGTATCACAATTGAAAAAAAGCCTTGAATTAAGAAACGGAAGAAGTTTAACCAATGTTTCATTTATCAACAGCAATGGGAGAATAGAAAAGCTTAATTTAAGCCAGTCAAAACTTAC
>QLAH01000780.1_pt1 | contig 11920 bp, 10 predicted proteins | sample 4693081 | NCBI WGS metagenome assembly QLAH01 (sample SAMN09425401, study PRJNA476045) | Lake water metagenome, whole genome shotgun sequencing project.
ACCGTATGGAGGATCTTCATGGGTCGAGGGGGCTGGGGCGAACCTACGCCGCAGCCGGGGCGGTGGAATAGAGCAGGGTCATGCCCGGCAGGCTGAGCCCGGAATGCACCGCCTGGAAGCGGCCGGGGTAGGCGGCCAGGGACTCCTCGACGGCCTGGCGGGGGCCGATGTTGTAGCCGGACTCGGGGGACTGGAGGAAGGTGTCGTGGAGCAGCAGGACCGGATCGGGGACGGCCGCCAGGATCCCGTCGATCTCACGGATGACGCTGGCGTGGCTGTGGTCCCCATCCAGGAAGAAGAGGGGGGAGGGGGGACGCCCCGCCCGCTCCCACAGGCCGAGGGAAGTGGTCAGGCCATCGCCCTGGTGGAGCTGGACGCCCTCCAGGCCCCGCACCATGGCGCCCCGCTGGGCATGGGGGTGTTCCACGTGGTCGACATCATCAGGAAGATCACAGGAATGGATGCTGGTACGGATATGGAAATACTGGGCGATTTCATGGAAGATTCGCGCCGACTTGCCGATGTTGGTGCCCCATTCGAAAATCAAAGAGGGCTGGAAGCGACAGACGGTCGCCGTCATCAGCATCAGTTCCTGGAGGGGAAAGGGATGGACGCCGACAACGGGTACCAGGGTCCGGGCCACGAACGCTGAAGTGACCCAGCCGTCCACCTCAAACTCCCCACAGGCGGGATTGCGGGAGGGGTTGGCCGTGCTGAGGAAGGGATCCAGGGATGTCGAACGTTCGGCGGAGGACCCACGCAGATCCAGCAGCCGAGTAAGGAGTCCCATGGTTGTCAATCGGGCGGGCAGGGGGAGTCCTCAGCTGGTGGAGGACGTCATCAGGGCATGATCCAACATCTCTGTGAGACCGCGCTGGAGAGATACAGCCGGGCGCCATCCGCAGGCGGAGCAGAGCTTCTGAGCATCCAGCACATTGGCCTCCACATCGAATCGCCGTGAGGGCAGATGGCGCACCTGAATGGTGTGGCCGGCAGCCTCGGCCAACGGGCGCAACAGGGCAATCACATCGAGATTGCTGGCTCCGAGGCCGGTGCCGAGGTTATAGATCTCCCCATCTCCCCCGAAGTCCAGGGCCGCAAGAATGCCGCTGGCCACATCGTTGACGTGGATGTAATCGCGGATGGTTCCCGCATCGCCATAGATCTCGATCTCTCGTCGCGTAAGGATGGCGTCGATGGCGGCGGCGAGGAAACCCTGCCCGGTCCGGGAACGCTGCTGGACGCCGTAGGCGTTGGCCGGCCTCACCACCACCACCGGCAGGTCGCGGGTGTTATGGAACATCAGGGCGTAATGGTCGATGGTCAGTTTGGTGATCCCGTAGGGGCTGATGGGGGCCGTCGGGTGGGACTCCGGGATGGGCAGGGCGCAGGGCGGGCCGTAGACCGTGCCCCCGGAGGAAACGAGCAGCAGACGGCGGACCCCCACAGCCATCGCCTCCTCCAGCAAGCCAACGCTGCCAGGCAGATTGGCGAGCAGGTCGAAGACGGGGTCGCCGTAACTGGTCTTGGGGACGGTGGCGTAGGCCAGATCGATCAACTCGCAGCCCGGCTCGAGGATCTCCCGCATCTGGGCCCGGTTGCCGAGATCGGCGCAGCGGTAGGCGCACGGCAGGGCAGCCGTGTGGGCACCGGGGGGACGCCGGCCCACGACGGTCACCTCACGGCCGGAAGCGATCAGGGCCTGGCTGACCAGGGAGCCGATGAACCCGGCGCCACCGATGACGATGGTCTTCATTGCGGCCCCCTGAACCGTTGAGCCAGCCGCCAGATCCGCTTGGCGAGACGGCGGAAGGGTCCTGCCCGGTGCAGGAGGTCATAGGCCGGTGACTCTCGCACCATCCAGCCGGCCTGCATCGCCTGGACGCGGGCCAGGGCGTCCTGGCGCAGGGACGCGGCAAGGGACGCGGCCGCCGAAGGCTGAATGGCGCCCAGGAGGATGGACTGGATACGGGAGAAGTCGGGCCGTGCGGAGACCTCCTCCACCCCCCCGTGGGTGAGGGCCGCGATGGCCCGGATGTCGGGATCGTCAGCGGAAAGGCCTGAGGCAGCAGCGAGATTCTCCGAACAGATCGTGATCAGGCGACGGCGGAACGGGGCCGGACCGACGCGCGACATGCTGCCGGCGATCTCCCTGTAGGCGAGCAGAACCTCGCCGAGGTTCGCAATCCCTCCCACACGGGCAAGGCGGGACCAGAGCTCGAAGTCCTCCGGAGGTTGTCGATCCGGATCCGTCGTGTAACCGCCAACCTGTGCGAGTGCGGACCGACGGAGCATGACGGAGCTGTGGACGAACGGATTGTTGAACACCATCAGATAACGAAGCTCCGCTTCATCGACAGGGTGGCGATGGAAACGGTTAACAACACGGTCAGTCTCCATGATCTGCGCCCAGGTGCCGAGCAACACACAATCGGGATGGGCCTCCATGTAGTCGACCTGTCGAGCCAGCCGCTCGGGATAGGAGAGGTCGTCCTGGTCCTGGCGGGCGATGTACTTGCCAGTGGCCAGAGCGATGCCTCGATTGAGCGTGGCGGCCAGCCCACAATTCTCTTGCTGGATGATCCTGATCCGCTGATCCCTGAAGCCAGCCATCACTTCAGAAGATCGGTCCGTGGACCCATCATCGATGATGATGAACTCAAAATCAGAAAAAGTCTGGGAAAGGATGCTATCGATAGCGTCGGCGAGATAACGCTCACAGTTATAGACGGGAAGCAGAACGGAAACGAGGGAATCAGCCAATGTCCTGCCTCAGAGCACGATGCGGATGACGTCGTCCTTCACGGAGAAATCAGCCTTAGGATAGGCCCCGTGGACATAATCCCTGAGCGAGGAGAGCGTGGGGTAATCGTGGGTGCCATCAAAGTTGCGGGCATCATCGATCAACACGACATGGCCGCGAACGGGATGGTTGAGGATGGCGTCCATCTCTGCAGAAACGGGCGTTTCACGATCACCCAGCGCCGTATTGCCAGCCGAGTAATGGCCGTCAAGCCAGAAGAGCGTAGGAACCTTCAAGCCATCAAGAATGTCGGGAAGAACCTCGGAACTATCTCCCTCGATAATGGAGACATGGGGGAACTCACGGAGACGCTGCTGGGCCCGCACACAGAGCTCAGAGCTGAGCTCGATGGAAATGATGGTCTTGAAGCGCTTGCGCAGAGAAAAGACCATGTCACCGAGATAGGTTCCTGTTTCCACCAGCGTTGACAGTCTGTAGCGGGAGGCATAGCTGGTCAGCAACTTCTGCTTGTACAGATGGGGTGGCGGGACCGGACTGCCCGAGCGCCGCCAGGCCTGAATCAGCGCACGCTCCTCCGCCCGTCGATGCAGGTGCCGAAGCAATCGATCCACGAGGCGATAAGGGGGCAGGGCCGTGACGAAGGAGACCGCCTGATTCCAGAAACCGGTGAGGGTCCGTTCCAACGTCGCCAGCACCCGTTCCTTGAGGCTCCGGCGCCGAAGCAGCGACTCCAAGACCAGACTCACCGGATGCAGCCCTTCGGCCGGAAGGATTGTTTCGCCCGCACCAGAGAAGAGGTTCTGCTTCAACCGCTCCGACCAATAGGCATAGGACGCCAGCGGCAAGGGCCGGGAGTAGACAGGCTTGGTGGTCAGAAACGTTCGGCCGTCATAGGCGTTGATCACATAACACAACTGGCTCCTGTCAAAACCAGCGCTTAAGTCCAACTCAGGGATGCTGAGGGCGGGGAAGTCGTCCCGATGCACATAGATGCAATTGGTGGCAGTGCAGGCTGCCAGTCCATAGCCCTTGTCCCTGGCCAGGCGCGTCAATGCTGCAGCAGAGGCACCGAAATACTCCCCCTGGCGTTGCACAAGGTCCAGCTCGGGCGGGATCGTTGGGTTGTATTCAACAACAACGACCCTGGGTCGATACGTGGTCAGAGATGACCAGACATGATAATCGTCACCATCAATATCGATCGACAGAAGATCCACACCATCCGGGGACACCCCCTCCCTGCCCAGCAGGCTGTCCAAAGAGCTGGGACCAGAGGCCGCGACGAACGCGTGGACAGCCTTCACCGACGGAAAGCTGGTGATTGACTTCTCAAGCTGCAGGAATCGCTCACGGTCACCTTCGATGAGCACGGCAGACCAGCCCGACTCATGCCAAAGCGCCCATGTGTTGCTCAGATGCTTGCCGTCCCAGGCACCAAATTCCACACACAGCCTGGATCGTGGCTCGATACGCCGAAAGATTTCTGCGAGAATGCCATCCTCGCCATTCTGAGAAACGATATTGCTTGCGTGCTGATCCAGTAGCGCCATGTATTCCGCTGGGGGCTTCCTATCGATGATGGTACTACCTCCAGGGCTCATGCCATCCATCAAGGCCTCGCTCCACTAGTCAAGAAATACCCCAGCGGAACTGCTGATATCTGCGCCTAGCAACGTAAGTCAATAAAGATAGCACTACGCCAGATCCAGCCTCAGCCACCGAATGATCAAGGGCAGTAGGCGAAAAAAGAAAAGGACCGTCGACAACGAGTTTGAGTCTGGGGCCTTATCCATAATCCGCAGATAGGTCAGAAAGTAGTTTAGATGGCTTGCCATCAGCTGCCAGCGCTGAGACTTGCTCCCTTGAGGCAACGTCCCGGCCTCATAAGCCGAGAGTGCGGCAGCTTGAGGTTGAATCCCAACGGAATACAGCTTTTCCGCCACGAGACTGAATGACCAGCGGGACAAGACATCACAGACAACCAGCATATCTACTCCCCAAGCCTTGGAATGAAAATACTTGATGACAGAGGCATCAATCAAAGCCTCCCTACGAAACAATCCATAAATCAGGTTGGCCTTACCCCGCTCAGGCTGCTGCAGCGCATAGTGGGTCACTCGCTTGATGCCATCGTCGTGGAGAAACTCACGATACGCGTGATAAAAGGATCCATAATCACGACAGAGTGAGCCATCCGGATAGCGGACATCGAAATCACAGAAGTACAACCCGCACTTGGAATGGCTTAGAAGGGGCTCAAGCAGCTTCTCAACGAAGGTTGGATGCCATTCATCATCATCCGCAGCCCACATAAAGAAGGCGCCTCTAGCCTGGCTCAGAACAAATGCAAAGTTGCCAGCTGGACCAATATTACTCTGTTGGCAGAAGTGACGAATACGTTGATCCTCGGAGTACGCCGTAGATATCAGCTGGCCCACCCTGGGATCGGGTGATGCATTGTCAGAGACGATAATCTCAAGATGCCGATAGGTTTGCGCCCGAATGGAGTCAAGTGAGCGCTGAAGCGACGCTGGCCTGTTGTAGGTCGGCATCCCAACAGTAACGAGTGGGTGCTGATCCATCGGTAGGCCCAAACGCAGTTAAGCGTAACATTGAGGATGTCATTGACTCAGGCGGCTGAGTCAAGGCGGATCAAGCAAGCCGCGTTCCGCAGGGCAAGGAATAGGGCCGGCCTGACCAGAAGAGAAGTACAGGAGTGCTGCAAATCGTAGGAGTTCCGAGAATCTGATTGATGCAGCCGGAGACAAGATGTCAGCAGACCCGCTTGAGATACCCATCCGGAGCCACGCTGATCAACAGCTTGTTGTCTATTTCATTGTCGATATGAAACTCAGGATGGCTCTTTAACCACTCGTGAACAGCCGTTTTTGGATTGTTTCCCACATCCCAGGGACGGTCTGGGAAAGAGCCTGGAGGCAAGTCCTCGATCGCGGTATCGAAAACGATGCAGTAGCTACCAACGGAGACAAGATCTGCATAGGCATTGAGCTCGGCGAGGACATGCTGGTGGGTGTGATTCGAATCCAGGGAAACAAGTACGTTCTCAGCACTGTCAGCATAGCCACGAGCTTGCTTGATAATTTCGGGATCAATGGATGATCCCTCAATCAACTGCATTTTGAAGCGTAACGGATGCTCATCGAGAGCCTTGCGGTTATGGGGTCGAATATCGATGTCGATACCAACGACTTGGCGAGACGAGTGTCGAGGATCGAGGCCATCCATCACATCCAAGAGGCACAGCAAAGAAGCCGAGAGTGCCAGGGAACCACCATGGGCAATTCCAGTCTCAAGAATGAGGTCCGGGCGCGCTCCAAAGACGATCTCCTGAAAGGCGAGGATATCCTGGGGATACTGAATGATCGGACGCCCCATCCATTCAAACTTATAGGTATAGCCGATAAGGTTGGTCATCATCGACCATGAGCGGGCCTGCAATTTAAGCCCTTCAACGAAAAGAGATTCGCTAATTTGATTTGACACGTTGGCTGGATGCGTGAGGAACGAAGGAGACTGATGCCTCGATTAAAAACCAATAAAGGCTAAGGAATCATGCAGGTTACATGCAAGACATTGCACAGCTCCGGATAGTCTGTTCCGATCCTGTAACTTGCCTCACAGAAGCGTTCTTTCCAATCAACGGAGGTATCGCCGGACCTCCCCCATCCATGCTCCGCCGTCTCCCACTGGGGTGCAGAAAGCAAGTGATCCATCTGAGGAGTGGACAAAGTCTTGAAGAAGACTCCACCCTGATCAACTGGAACCAAGCCAGCACACGCAACGTCGTCAAGGAGTGAGGTCATGCAGTAGGAGCGACGGTGACCTGCGATCTCAGTATCAAATGGAGACAGCTCTTCACAGTGAGTAAGACTCCCCATCAAGACATTCATTTGTCTGTTGATGGCCTTGGCGTTGGGAACATGAACGATAAGGACACCGCCAGGCTTCAAGAATCCCTTAAGATGCTTCAGGAGATCAACCGGTGATTGCACATGCTCAAGCAAGTCGAGAAGCGTGACAACACTGAATAGATCACTGGAGGCATACTCCTCGGCCAAAGCATTATGGAACTCAGCGCCAGGAATGCGCTGCCTGGCCATCTCCACAACGTCGGCATTGGCATCAACACCAACAACCTTTTCGAATGAACTGGCCAACTGTTCAGTAATGTATCCATCTCCACAAGCGATATCCAGGAGAGATCTGCTTTCCGCGTCATCGCGGCAGTGGCGAGCCACCTGCTCAAGACAAGAAACGACCTTATACTTAGCGAGCTGTTTATTGTACTCTGGATGATATCCTGTTCGCGTCCACTTGAATTGTTGTTGGCGTAGAAGCTCTTGGTTCATCTGCGCTCTCTCGTGTGGACTCGAACTTTATCACGGCATCTGTGCTTCGGGATAGCCTATGGACGTGCTCTCCTATGCCATATTCTAGATGACAATGAAGGGACTCAGTCGCTCAGCGAAGAATGCCTAGATGTCCTGATGCAGCTCTGTACATAGTCCATTGGATCAAACTCTTCCGCAGGAACGCCAGAAGGTGACAGACTGTCAATAGAATGATATTGGCTATGAAAACTACCTGTAAAGGCGTTACGTTCAACAGGGGTCTCGAAGACATTCACCCCGCAGTCCCTGGCGATTTGCCTACCCAGCTCAGCCACCGAGATCCTGCATGAATGGCGACAAACATGGATGATGTCATCGCCCACAACAGGGGACAGCATCTGTTGCGTCAATTGGCAGACAGCAACCTCCAGACTCATCATTGGAACGACGGGATAACCGTTGCTATACCGATGAATGTAAACATCCTTTCCCGATGAAGCCGTATGGGCGAAGTAGGTCAGGAATCGCGGAAGAATCGAGTCCCTTGAAAGCAGACAAGGCAGTCGGTAAATCTTAAAGCGCAAACCGCTTGACTGAGCCGCATAGATCAGTTGCTGCTCCTGCAGGCATCGGGCCTGGGAATAGAGAGAGAAGGGGGCGGAGCGGGAAGATTCGACAACCTCATGGTCAGTAGAAGCTTCGAAAACACTCCATGACGAGACGTAATGAAAAACGCAGTTTGCAGCGATGCAGGCCTTAAGAATATCGACGAACTGAACGTATGATTGCTTTGAGCTAAGGTATGAGTTTGGAGGATCCGGATATGCGGAGTGAATGAGGTCTGTAATTCGGTTCAGACTCAAGATATCTTCATACCTCGTGGATCCTTTGTCTGCATCCCAAGGGTCGTCAAGACTGACGGGAAGAAGGCCGCCATTCATCTTGTGGACACTTTGAAGCAATAGAAGGCCCAAAGGTTGATCAGCACCCGTGATGGCGAAGGCTCTTTGGCGTATATCTTCGCTGGAATTGCCTATCAGGGATCGGAGCAGGCTGGGCTTGATGCATGACTCGACATGCTTCTCTTTGATGAGGGTGATCGCATCACCTAAGGGAATGGAACCATGGCGGCTGATTGCCAATGCAGCCAAGCAGTTACTGCGTGAATGGCCATAGTCACAAGCAAAGCAGACCTTGCTTCCAAGATTGAGTTGGCCTAGGCCGACAGCAAGAATACCCTCGACCAATTGCATTGCATTCCCATCGCCATCAATCAGTGGCCTGCAATCTACAACTAGCCAGCTCGGAGGGATATCGTCAAAGACACTCGCAACAGCAATGGTGTCGTTATAGACAACAGAGAACATTAGCCGGCATCCACTTGAGATGGCACAAAGCACTCAGCGAAAGACCGAAGAGCCAGACCTTCAGAAGGAACAGGGTATCTGATGGGTGATCCTGACAGAAGATGGTTCAGGAAGAGTGAGACCTCGTTAACTCCTGCCAGGGCCCTGAGGTATGTAGATGCCGAGAATCGGGGGTTGATCTCAAATGGCATAATCACCCCATTCTTCAGGCGACACTGGATGTTCAATGGGCCGCTACTCCCCACGGCATCTGCAATTTGCATCGCTGCAGCTTCTATGTCGCCATCTCGAAAGAACTCACCCTGGGATGATCCAGAAGAGATCAGATGCTCTTGGCCGCGGTCGTGCACTGAGAGCATGTTTTGAAATGTCCTTCGAAGCAATATTGATCCAGCGGCAGTTCCATCTCTTTGGGACAACACGCCAATCGTCAATTCGTTTGTTGAATCCTTGAGATACTCTTGGCAGATCCATGAATTTGCGTCGTCAGCATGCAACGAGGCAAAACTGTGGAGGTCGTCGGCTGTATAAAGAATGCTGATTCCACGGGAGCCTCCACTCTCAATTCGGGGCTTCACAATGATGGGATAGGTAGCGTCATATGCAAAAGCACCAGTCTCTGAAAGCAAATGGGTCGGCGGGCATGGAATCCCCTGGCGAGTCAGAAGATCAAAGCACAGGTACTTATCCGCACAGGTCTTCACGGTAGCCTCATTGTTACCGACATAAAGAGCACCTGCTGCTTTCACATCTTCCTCGATTCCGGCGCAGACTCTTGCCACGACGTCACCTCCTGCGATCAGGAAGTCGATCTGCTCTCCAGAAAGAATCTTGAATACGTCTGAGAGGAAGGACACCCTGTTCAGAACAAATGTTTGCTTGAATAGGTCAGAATAATGTCCATAGGCCTGCGGACTGATATCGGCACCAAGTACATCAAAGCCGCCATCCTTAGCCAGGGATTTCGCTATCTCCAATCCAAGGGAGGCTCCCGCCATTCCCCAAATCAAAACTTTCGGCCGGGATGAACTCATAGGTTGTCAGCGCTTGCGAGAGAAATAAGAGTGGATCTTGGCGCAGATAAACGAAGCATCATCATCCGAGAGATTGTGATGGGAGGGAAGATTGAGCGCTCGCAGATGGATGCCATCAGCGAGATAGGGAGTCTCAAAGGCCTTGCGTCCACCCGTGGGCGTTGAGCTCAGAGGCCAGAAAAAGACTCTTGCATCCACTCCATTCGATTGCAGCTCTCCGATCAAGTCGTCACGTTGGAAAGGAGTTTCATCGTCAACCACAAAGGTAGGCATCCAGTAGCCGTTGATGCAGCCATCCGGTTCCGGATTCATCCTGAGCGGAAGATCCTTCAGTGCCTCTTGATAGAGCATGAAGATCCTTCGTTTGGCGGCAACAAGTTCATCAATCCGCTGGATCTGTGCGCAGCCGATTGCGGCTTGGACATTACTCATCTTGTACTTGAAGCCCACCATTTCAGGCCAGAACTGTCTGGTCTGGCCACGGGCACGCCCATGGTTGGAAAGCGTCAGCACCAGCTCGTAAAGTTCCGGATCGTTAGTGACAAACATGCCACCTTCGCCTGTGGTGATGGTTTTGGTGCCATGGAATGAGAATGCACCGAAACGCCCCATACTCCCAGCACGCCTGCCGTGAAAAACCGAACCAATGGCCTCAGCGGCATCTTCAATCACGGGGATGCCATGGCGCTCTCCAGTCGCCAACAGAGCATTCATGTCGCAAAGGTTGCCATAGAGGTGCACAGCCACGATGGCCTTGGTCCTGGGCGTGATCGCAGCCTCCACCTGCTCGGGATCCAGGCACCAGCTAGCCGACAGGATGTCCACAAACACCGGTGTAGCCCCGAGGTGAACGATGGGGGCGAGCGTCGCAACCCAATTGGTATCTGCCATGATCACCTCATCGCCTGGCCCGATACCGAGGCCGTACAGGCCCATGTGCAGTGCGCCTGTGCAACTGCTAGTGGCGATGGCATAGGCCACACCCAAGTGGCGTTTGAAGGCCTCCTCGAAGCGGACGATGTAGTCGTAGCAATGCTCACCCCAACCATTGCGGGCTGCATCGGTGGCATAGGCCACCTCCAGCTCCGTGATCGACGGCCTTGTGTAGGGAATTCTGGGTGGGGAGAAGTCGTCCATGACTCAGATGGCCGAGAGGATGGGGATCGCCACCTTCACAGGGACATCGATCCTGCCTCTGAGCTGGGCCTTCACTTCGCCCGCCAGGTTCCATGGAAGCACAAGGAGCTCATCAGGCTGCCGCTCCAGAAGATCATCAACATTAATGATGGGAATGTGGCTTCCTGGCAGCCATTTTCCAATCTTGCTGGGGGCCAGATCGGCCACCGCTTCCAGCAGGTCGCTGCGGATGCCGGCGAAGTTCAGCAGGGTGTTTCCCTTCGCCGCGGCACCATAGGCAAGCACCCGCTTCCCGGACCGGCGAGCAGCCAGCAGATACTCCATCAGCGCGAACTTGGCTTCCAAGGCACGCTTCTGGCAGCGGACGTAGGCCTCCAGGGACGTAAGCCCGGCTGCGGACTCCTCCGCAAGGACCCCCTCCACAGCCTGCCGTTCCTGCGGCGTCTGGGCAGCAGCCGCAGGATCTCCGCTCCGGGCAAGCCATACCCTCAGGCTGCCGCCGTGGGTGGTGATCTGCTCAGCGTCGAGCACCATCAGCCCGGCATCCTCCGCCATTCGCTGCAGAGTCGTAAGGCTCAGGTAGCTGTAGTGCTCATGATAGATGGTGTCGAACTGGTTTCCGTCAAGCAATCGCAACAAGTGGGGAAACTCCACAGAGGCCACACCAGATGGCTTGAGAACACGGGAAATGGCCGCCAGGAAGTCATTGATATCGGGGACATGCGCAAGCACGTTGTTGGCCACCAAAAGATCGGCCCGGTAACCCTGGGAAACCAGCTCGGCGGCAAAGTCGCCACCGAAGAATCGCTCGTGGGTATCGATACCTTTGCTCCTCGCGGCCTCCGCCGTGGCACGGGTTGGTTCGATCCCTAGGCACGGAATCCCTTGCGCCTTCACGTACTGGAGCAAGTAGCCATCGTTGCTGGCCACCTCCACAACCAGACTGCCTGGACCGAGCGAAAGACGATCGACGGCCGCCTTGACGAACCGCTCCGCATGCTGACACCAGGTGACGGAAGTGCTGGAGAAGTAGGCATAATCCGCAGTGAACAACTCATCCGCTGGTGCATGCATGGGCAGCTGCACGAGCCAGCAGTTCGAGCACACATACACGCGCAGGGGAAACGTGACTTCCGGCAGACTCAGCTTCGCCTCGCACAGGTAGGCATTGCTGGGCGGCTGATGGCCGAGATAAATGACTTCATGCTGCAGTGGAGTTCCGCAGTGTCGGCAGTGGTGGGTCACGGCAGGCTCTCCAGAAGGGGC
>QLAH01000781.1_pt1 | contig 11894 bp, 11 predicted proteins | sample 4693081 | NCBI WGS metagenome assembly QLAH01 (sample SAMN09425401, study PRJNA476045) | Lake water metagenome, whole genome shotgun sequencing project.
CGGCAATAGCGGCAGTTTAACCATCAGCACGGAACGATTGCGGATAGAGAATGGTGGTCAGCTTGGTACGGCCAGCGCGGGTCGCGGCAACGCGGGCGATTTGAACCTGAATGCTGCTGAGATTGTCGTTTCTGGTCGGACAGATTCTGGCCGGAGCGGCCTGTTTGCCAGTGCTTTAGGCGCAGGGGCGGGTGGGAGTATCAATATCACGGCCAATCGTTTGGCTCTAGAGGATGGAGCCACGATCAGCGTCAGCAATTTTTCCAGCGCTGATGCCAACCGTCCAGCCGGACAGGGCGCAGTTGGGGATATAGCGGTCTATGCTGAGCGAATCCAACTGGATAATCAGGCCAGCATCACAGCCAACTCGGCGGCTGGCGATCGGGGAAACATTGATCTAAACGCTACTGCGATCCTGCTGCGCCGACAAAGTGCAGTGGTAACCAACGCTACGGGCAGCGCCAGAGGTGGCAACATTGACATAGAGACTGGTATTTTAGTGGCAACAGAGAATAGCGATATCACCGCCAACGCAACGAACAACTTTGGCGGTCAGGTGACAATTGCAGCAGAAGCCGTCCTGGGAACACAGGTTAGAACCCAACTGTCATCAGCCAGCGACATTACCGCCTCCTCAGAACTGGGTGCCCAGTTTAGCGGCACGGTGCAGCTCAACTCGCCAGACGTGGAGCCAAATCAAGGTTTGGTGGCGCTACCTACTAACTTGATTGATGCCAGCAGCCAAATTGCCGCAGTCTGCGCTGCCACAGAAGGCAATAGCTTTGTCGTGACCGGTCGCGGCGGTTTGCCGGAAGCCCCCACCCAAATTCTGCGGGGCGGAACCGTCTGGGAAGATCTCCGCTCAGCCGAATTGGTTTCTAGAAGTCCGGATCCTCACTCTGATCGCGCTCTGCAAACGAGTTCTGACCGGCATCAGGTCGTCGAAGCCCAGAACTGGGCGGTCAATGCTGCTGGTCAAGTGATGCTGGTGGCTCAGACTCAAACCCAGCCGCAGGGCCTAGCTGCAACCGCCATCGACTGTGCCGCTGGGCAGGATGGGCTGAACCGATGAAACTGGTTTCCTGGCTCAGGCAGTTGATTCAGTCTATTCTGCCGATTCTGCGGCAGCGCAGGTCGTTGGTTTGGTTTCTGGTCTGGTTTCTGGTCAGCCTGATCGCTGCTGTCGGCCTGAATCAACCTCAACTTTCACAAACTGATTCCGCTTTAAATCGATTAGCCCTGCTGTTTAATATCAATCCGGCTGCACAAGCTGCCATAGCCTTTGCCCAACCCCCTGCTTTTGTCGAGCAGGGACAGCAGCGTTACCAATCCGGCCAATATGCTGAAGCGATTCTCCTGTGGCAGCAGGCCGCCGCACAGCTCGATCCAGGAGATAGCCTCCAGCAGGCCCAAATCCTCAACTATCTGGCCTTGGCCCATCACAAGCTTGGCGACTGGCAGCAGGCAGAGGCGTTCCTAAATCAGGGCTTGCAGCGGCTCCAGGCCAATCAGCCTCCCCAACTGCTGGCCCAGCTGTTGAATACACAGGGGCAGATCCAGCTCAGCCGAGGCCAGCCCGAAGCCGCCCTGACCAGCTGGCAACAGGCCGAAACCCACTATGCCGCTGCTGCTGACCTCCTGGGGCAGATTGGTAGTCAGATCAACCAGGCTCAGGCCCTGCAGACGCTGGGGCTATATCGCCCTGCCCAAACGTTGCTGGAGACGGTTAACCAAACCCTGCAAACCCAGCCCGACTCTCTGCTGAAGGTGCTGGGGCTGAGAAGCCTGGGCAACGTGCTACAGGTGACAGGCAGTTTGAGCGCATCCCAGCAGGTTTTACAGCAGAGTTTGGTCATGGCCGAACAGCTTCAACTCCAGTCGCAGATCAGCGACATCCAGTTCAGTTTGGCTAACACCTTACAAATTGCTCAGGATACGGCAACGGCCCTGCAACTTTACGAACAGGCTGCTGCCACTGCCCTCACCCCAATTGGTAAACTGCAAGCCCAGCTCAACCGGCTCAGTCTGTTGATCGAAACTCAGCAGCTCACAGCGGCCCAGCAGCTCAGCGCTCAGCTTCAGCCCCAGATCCAGCAGCTTGCGCCGAGTCGGGATGCCGTCTACCTTCAGGTCAAGTTTGCCACCCAGCTCAGCCAGCTTCCAACTGGGTCAAACCGGCAAGCCGCCCAACTGCTCAGTCAGGCGATGCAACAGGCGCAAAGCCTTTCTGATCTTAGGGCCGAATCCTATGCGGTCGGGCAGTTGGCCCACCTCTATGAGCAAACCCAGCAGTGGGAACAGGCCCAGAGGCTCAGCCAACAAGCGCTATTGCTGGCCCAATCGGCCCAGGCCGACGATATTGTCTATCTCTGGCAGTGGCAGCTGGGTCGAATTCTCAAACGCAGCGATCTCACGGATGCCAAAGCGGCCTACGGTGCGGCCCTCAAAACCTTGAACCTGATTCGGCGCGACCTGCTGGCCACCCATCCTGAATTCCAGGTTTCGTTCCGCGAAGATGTAGAGCCGTTGTATCGCGAGTTGGTCGAACTGCTGGTACGGCCCAACGCCAGCGCCAGCGACCTCCAGCTAGCCCGTGAAGCGATCGAGGCCTTGCGGATCGCAGAACTGGAAAACTTCTTTCGTTCGGCCTGTCTGGAACCGGCCCAGCAAATTGACCGCATCGATCCCACAGCCGCAATTCTCTACCCGATTTTGTTACCCAATCAACTGCTGGTGATCGTCTCGCTGCCCGGACAGCCCTTGCGCTACCATACAACGATCGTTTCCCAATCTGTTGTCGAGAATGTAACCAAAGCATTCCGCCGGTCGCTGATTCTGCCCTACACCTCTGCCCAGGAAATTCAACCGCTGGCCCAGCAGCTCTATGGCTGGATGATTCAGCCGACTGCTGACCTCTTGGCTGCCCAGCAAATCGAAACCCTGGTGTTTGTGCAGGACGGTGTGCTGCAAACTATCCCGATGGCGGCGCTCTATGACGGTGAACGCTATCTAGTCGAAACCTATAACATTGCGTTGACGCCAGGGCTACAGCTATTTGAACCCAAGCCGCTCGATCAAATAGCGCTCAAGGCGGTTACGGCAGGCTTGACTGAGGCGCGCCACAGCTTCGAGAATCTGGAGTTTGTTGAAGTAGAGCTGGCCCAAATTCGCTCTGAGATTCCCACCGATCTGCTGCTCAATCAAGACTTCACTAGCACGACCCTCTCGCAGCAGCTTACCCAATCCTCTGCCCCAATTCTGCATATTGCAACGCACGGACAGTTCAGCTCCCAGGCCGATCAAACCTTTATCCTGGCCTGGGATCAACCCATCACCGCCAGTCGCTTCAGTCAATTGCTACAAGCGAGAGGGCAACAGTCCAATGCCTTAGAGCTATTGGTGCTAAGCGCCTGTGAAACTGCCGTTGGAGATAAACGAGCGGCTCTAGGGCTAGCCGGCATTGCCGTAGAATCGGGTGCGCGCAGCACAATCGCCTCCCTCTGGCTAATTGATGATCAATCAACGCCGCTTTTGATGACCGAATTCTACCAGGAGCTAAAAACCGGCATCAGCAAGGCGAAAGCACTCCGAAGAGCTCAATTAGCTCTCTTGCAGGGGGACTATCGCCACCCTCGCTGGTGGGCCGCTTTTGTCCTGCTGGGAAACTGGCAGTAGTTAAGATTGAATGTGCTAAGTAGTTATACCAATTTTGAGTGAAGTTGCATAGAGTAAAACGGTTGCGGTATCTGGCTGAAGATGAGACTAGAATAGGACCCAAAGCCTGGACAGGCAGAGTAATTACCAGCTTTGGGGTCAAGTCCATTGCTCCAGTGAGTTGGGGGACGTGATAACTTTTGGGTCTACGGGGTCTACGGGGTAGTAGAATCTTTCATCGGACCCCTGTTTTTGGCGTTGTGCAGCTAAACAATAGGAAAAGCGGGTGTCAGCGGGCAATTTTGTAGTTTTTGATACAGATTTTCTATAGAAAAGATAGGTCAGTTGCCTTTAGGGATTCTATCTTTTCTAGCTCGCCTAGCGCCACCCCAACTAAACGCAATCCAGCTTTGTTGTCACAAACCGCAATGGGGCTGACGCGGTCGATTGAGATAATTTGCAGGTTTTGATTGCTGTAGTCCAGAGCCAGTTTTGGGTCTGCGCCAATGTAGCGAACCCAATCTCCAGGATTCAGCCGAGCCGATTGCCGGAGCTGAGTCAGGCAATCAAGTTCTACCATAGTGCTGTGCAAAGTCCTGTGCCGTCAGAAATTTAATCAGAGATGCCGTTAGAGATGCCGTTAGATCATGCAATCAGAGATGCAATAAAAGCATCACTCCGTCTCGATTGTCAACAACTGGGCACAGGAAATCCGATCTGTCAGCATCAAATCAGGGGTTGGGCTGGTATAGATGTCGAGGAACGCCATTGATGTTGCGTAGAACAGGAGTCGTTCGCCTGGGAAAACAACCTTCTCAAAACGCGGTAATACCTGGTCGAGACGCACAATTTGCACCTGGCTGGTGGTATTTCGATAATAGAAAAGCTGGGTGGAATCTGAATTAAGCGCAGGGGTCGCTACTGAGGTTCCAATCACAGGTCAATCCTTTTCCTCTAAAGTTTGATCAAATCTATCCAGCTTGTTTGGCTAGAGTCTGCCTCTAACAGACAGAAACAATTAACTAAACTGGTGTTTAACAGTATCGATATAGCGATCGATCGAATTCTCTAAGGCATTCCGCTCGTCGATGTGCAGCAGCAAAAATTGGCGTTTGCCGTTCAGGAAGGACGTTAAAGCCAGACGCACAGTTTCCAAATCTGCCCGGAGCCTGCCTGCCCGCAGCGCTGCTTCAACTGTTGCATAAAACTGGCCGTCGCTGATTCCAGTCTGACGTTCTACCATCCAACAGTAAAATCTGAAGCCGAGCTGGTCTTGAGCGATTTGAATAATCCAGCCCTGATAAAACTCGTCCTGAATCTCAGCCATTGTTACATCTCAGTTGCAGCGGTTATAGAGAAGTAGCGGGGGTAGAGACTGATCTTCAAGCAGGATCGATCCCCTACCCCCAATTTGATCCCCGGTCTAATCAAGTCCATCTGCCTATTCATGAGTCAGACCCCTTAGACCTTTGAACTGAGAATACTGCAGAAGAATGGAGCTTTTGTGCAGGAAAAATGCAGAAATCGTGCAGATTGGTCAGGTGTTCTTGAGCCGATAGCCCAAGCCATGTACGGTTTCAATCAGGTCATCGGGTGCCCCCAGCGCTTTTAACTTCTGGCGCAGACCCCGCATGTGAGAATTCACCGTTTCGGCAACGGGCGAATCATCTGCTGACCAGAGCTGTTCAATGATGCCTGAGCGGCTAAGAATCCGTCTGCCGCTGGCAACCAGCAGTTCCAGCAGGGCATATTCTTTGGGTGTGAGGGACAGGGGCTGATCGGCGTAGCTGGCTTCATGGGTGCTGGGGTTGAGCTGAAGACTGCCCCAATAGAGCTTAATCTCGCTGGAGATCGAGCCCCGCCTCAGCAAAGCCCGAACCCGCGCCATCAGTTCTTCCAGGTCAAAGGGTTTGGTGATGTAGTCGTCTGCGCCCGCATCCAGGCCCATAATTTTGTCTGCGACGGTGTCTCTTGCCGTCAGCATCAAAACCGGAGTCGCCCGCCTCTGGTTAGGTTGGCGCGATTCTGTCAGCCGGATCTGCTGGCAAAGCTGAATCCCATTGAATTTGGGTAGGGTGATATCCAGGATCAGCAGATCGTAGGCAATCTGCTCCACCAAATTCCAGGCTGCTCCACCATCTCGCGCTACTTCTACCGTATATTGGCGGCGAGTCAGGGCTTCCGTTAGCACCTCTGACAGCTGGACATCATCTTCCACAATCAAAATTCGCATAGCCTATGTCACGATTAAACATGTCACGATTAAACAGTGCCTTTACGCCTGCCCTTTATGAGATGGTCACTTGAGGAGAAGGTGATTGCCAGCAGCTTAGGAGCGATTTTCCTGCTGCTCAGCCTGGTGAACCTGATGTCTCCTAAAAATACAACAGATCTGGTGAACAATGCGAACCGAATGCAATCGACCTATGACATCCTGCGCAATTTGACCGACTTCTATGCAGCCATGAACGTGGCTGAATCGGGGCGGCGCGGCTATGTCTTTTCGGGGCGGGCAGAAGAACTAGAGCGCTACCAGACTGCCGTGCAGGAGATGAGAACGGATCTGGACCAGCTGCAGCAATATCCTGACCTGAATTTGACTCAGAAGCAGCATTTGCAGCGCCTAAATGATTTGACTAACCAGCGCCTTGCCCTGCTCCAACAGTCGATTGACCTCTATCAGCGCGATCGCTCTGCTGCCGCTCTCCAGACCCAAAATTCGATTACGGACTACAGTGTGCAGCTGCGGGAAAAGATCCTGACGCTATTGGCCACGATTAGGAATAGCGAGAACCAACAGCTCCAGGCTTCCTTGACCCAAACGCAGGCTAATATCCGGTTTCGCTCGCTGATCGAAAGTCTCGCCATGCTGTTAAGTTTCGCTATCGCTGGCGGTGTCTTGTTGATCTTTTACTGGTCCCAGAAGCGGCGGAAAAAGTTGCAAGCCTTGACCCAATCGCTGGCGCAGGAGCAGGAACTCAGCCAGCTCAAACTGAGCCTATTTTCGATGATCTCGCATGAGTTTCGTACACCCTTGAGCGTGATTTTGGCATCTTCGCAGCTATTAGCTGAAATCCTAGAACCCCAAGTTATCCCAAATCAGCTCAAAAATCTTGATCGGATTCAAACCTCAGCCAAACTGATGAATCGCTTGATCACCGACATTCTGACCCTGACCCGCGCCGAGGTGGGAAAACTGGAATCCCAGCCGGCATGGATTGATATCGAAGCCTTTTGCCTGAACCTACTCGATGATGTACAGTCGTCGTATCCAACCGCCAGCAATAGTCCACCCGATCTACGTTTCATCAGCCAGGGGAATTGTCGTAAGGTCTATTTAGATGAGAAGTTACTGTATTCGATCCTGAGTAATCTTCTGCTGAATGCAATTAAGTATTCTCCGTCCGGTAGTCAAATTTATTTCAAACTGCATTGTCAGTCAGAGCAAGTTCTATTCGAGGTCCAAGATCAGGGCATTGGGATCGCACCCTCCGATCGAGAAAATCTGTTCACCCCCTTCTATCGCGGTCAGAACGTGGAAAATGTGGCGGGCAGCGGTTTGGGCCTGGCCGTGGTCAAAAAATGCCTGGAACTTTTGCAGGGTGAAATCTACGTCCTGAGCCAAGCGGGAGAGGGCACCACCTTTGCGGTTTCAATTCCTTGCTGATTCCAGAAAGCGTGAGCTGCGAGCAATCTACTCAAAGTTCTCCAAATTTGGGGGCTGAGTTGGTAAGATAGGCAGAATCAATTCCGAGGCGTTTGAGTTTGAGATGAGCGGCTCTACTTTTGTTGCACCTACTTTCGTTGCACTAGACTTTGAAACCGCCGATCGTGGCCAGGACAGCGCCTGTGCGATTGGCTTGGTGCGAGTCAGCGGCGAGCAGATCACAGACCGGGTTCACTACCTGATTCGGCCTCCCAGACGCGAAATTCTGTTTACTCATATCCACAACATCACCTGGGCAGACGTGGCTCAGCAGCCGGTGTTTGGCGAACTGTGGCACCAGATTCAACCCCTGCTGCAAGACGTTGATTTCATTGCGGCCCATAACGCACCCTTTGATCGGGGTGTGCTCTATGCCTGCTGCGATGCTCACGGGATCCCTCGCCCCAGAACCAGCTTCGTCTGTACGGTGCAGCTAGCCCGCAAAGCCTGGAAACTGTATCCGACCAAGCTGCCCAATGTCTGTGACTATCTGGGAATTACCCTAAACCACCACCAGGCGCTCTCGGATGCCGAAGCCTGTGCCCAGATTGTGATTGCGGCCCAGAAAACGGCTCAGATCAAACTCTAGTCCAGCCCCGAACCGTCTGCTTGAAGCCGGAGTTTCTCCAACTCATGCTGCCTAGAATCTGCCTTTTGAAGGTAGCTGCCCTGTAGCCCAGCTTCAACAATAAAAGCGTTGTGGCACAGGTTAAAAGGACTATCAAAATGACTCGCACCGGAATTCTCTGGCTCTTGTGGACTGGGTTTATCTTCTACATCCTGTTCTTTGCGCCCCCGCTGCAACCCGATACATTTCAACCGATTCAAACCCTGCTGGCCGGCCAAATTCCCTCAATCAATCCGGTGCTGATTTCTTTGTTTAGCTTTGTCGGCATCTGGCTGTTGATCTACAGTTGCTTGATCTTTCCAGATGGCAGAATGCAGCCGCTACCAGCCTGGGCTTTTATGCTGGCCTCGCTGGGTACAGGCGTGATTGGCCTGATTCCCTATTTGGCGCTGCGCGAACCCAACTCGCAGTTCACCGGCCCCAAAGACACCTGGCTCACCTGGCTCGAATCGCCTCTGACGGGAATCATCCTCAGCCTGAGTAGCGTCGGGCTGCTGGCCTATGCCCTGATTTTCGGCGACTGGTCGGCTTTTTGGCATGAGTTCACAACCAATCGGTTTGTGCATGGCATGAGTTTGGCCTTCTGCCTGTTTTGTCTGCTGTTTCCCTTTCCAACCCTGCTGGGCGATGATATGGCTCGCCGGGGTTTAAAGCAGGATGGCCTGTTCCGCGTCATTGCCTTTGTGCCGCTGTTTGGACCACTGCTCTATCTTTGCCTACGGCCACCGCTGCTCGCCTTCAGATCGGCATAGCCAGCATCAGTATAGCTAGATCAGCATAGCTAGCAAAACCTGGAGTAAAGGCCATTGGTCCTTGCTCCTTTTTGTTCCAAGCATCTGTCTGCAAGCAACTTCTGCCGGATCTATCGAGTGGCATCCGGGACAGAGGGGTCTTCAGACATTTTGTATTTTGTATAGCTGTCGCCGCCCTGCTTGTAGGGGTTGTTTTGGCCGCCCATCTGCACAGGCGGGTTGTAGGGGCGGGCTCCGCGAATATCGCCGTTGTTGCAGGCCGTCGTCAACAGCAGAGTAATGCTCAGCAGCATGGCGATCACAAGCTGCCGACCTTGTCCAGACATCAAAGCTGAAATCAATTTGCGCATATTACTATCCTGGGTAGGGTTCTGAGTTGGGTATTGCAAGACTTTTGCTGGTCTGCTGTAAAACCCGCTGACTTGATATTCAGAGCTGAAGCCCAATTGCACATCCCACTGCAGCCGCAACCTTTAATTGTGTTCTGGATTACAAATAATCTTGTTTTGGAGTACAAGATTGCAAGCGATCGAGGTACGAATGAGTAGGTGTAAGCTGCAATCACTCAGGCAGTATGGCAGGATCATCATCAATGGACAGCAGAAACTCAATTAAATCGGTTTGCTGCTGGGCCGTGAAGCCCGCCTCATCGTCTACCCAATATTCATGACCGCTGCCATCCACATGGGTGGCCTGAAGATCCGGGTTGGCCCGGTTTGCCGCAACGGCAACGATTCGCAGATCGCGATCCAGCAGGACGCGCAGGCTGGCGGCTGGGTCAGGCACGACCATCTGCATCGCGGTTCCAGCTAGCCCCATCTGATCCGGCTGCAAAATCTGATATTGATCGTTCGTTCCCAGCTCTAGCGCTGTGGCACTGGCCGCCACCCCACCATCGTGCAAATAGGGCGCAGTCACATGTAAACCAACCAGACTGGGCACCTTGTAGCCGCCCTCGCCGTCCAGACCATAGGCCAGCTCTAGCTGTTTAGCCGTAACGCGACTGGCAACCGGCAGCACCGGCGGATCGCTGGGCAGGGGCACCGACACATTGGCCGGGTAGGTTTCGGGCGGCACAAAGAGCTGCGGCATTTTGCTTAAGGCCAAGGCCCGCGAGGGCTGCGACTTGATTTCGGCCCAGGGCAGAACCTCGTGGTTGGTGAAATAGCGTCCGCTGTGGCACTGGGCGCAGTTGGCCTGTTGAAAGACAGCGGCTCCCCGCTCCAGCCTTGTTGAATCCGTTGGTGAGTCCGTTGGACGGTAGGGCGGCGGGGCCAGGGTATTTTGGTAGGCCGAAAGCCCGTTGATCTGGGCGGCAACCGGATATCCCGGCGAACTGGCCATTAGGCCGTCCAGAATAAACGCCGAGCCTTTGGGATAGCCCGGCATTTTGATCACTTCGTTGATGGCAGGATTGCCAGGAGTGGGGTCATGCTGCTGCAAAAACTCCGAGGGCTTCACCCCGTCGGGCAGCCGAAACTGGGGGCTAGCCGCATTTTGCAGAATCACGCCCAGGTAGGTTTCTTTGTCGATTCCCAGCAAGGCCCGGCTGGAGTAGGCTCCCGTCGTCGGGTCGGAGTTGGTGGCGTGAACGTTGTTGTTGAGTGTGGTTAAACCGTGGAACCAGCCAATCGAGGCGAAGCCGCTCCAGCCGTAGGGATAGGCTTCGAAGGTATAGGACGAAGGGTTCTGGGCAGGATTGTTGACGTTGTCGGGGCTGGAGTCAAAGTTACCGGGCGGCCAGGCCAAGAACTGGGCGTCCACGGCAGTTTCTAGCGCTTCGGCATCGGGAAGCTGGGCAATCTGACCGCTGGCGTTGATGTAGCGATGCTCGTCGGGCGGCACTGCGGTGGGTTTGGCCCCGGTCTGGCGGAACATGGCGGCGGAGTTAGTGCCAAACGCCTGCAGTAGACCTGTATTCAAATCATTGTTGGGTGCGCCTTCCAAAATCAGACCGCTGCTGAGATCAACGGAGGCATGGCAGAGGGCACAGGTCAGCCCCACCCGCACTGCTGCCCCCTGTTTGTGAATCTGCATTCCCAGTGGAATCAGCGAGCCAGCCGGAACATCCAGACCGGTATTGAGCAGCGTTCCGGCCTTGAACGCGCGACCGCCAACCGTGATGTCCTGGGCGAGTGGAATCTGGAGGTTGGTGGTGGGTTTACCCTTGAGGGCCAAAATGGCTCTGCTAACGCTGACCAGGTTGATCGGGCCGTTGATCGCCCCCAGCACGTCCGTAAAGAAATACTCGTTGCCAAAGGTTTCCCGGTAGAAAGCATCCCGCCCCAGCCGAATCAAATCTTCGCTAATTGCCACAGCTCCCTGTTCTGGAGCCAGCGAGGCTCGCCCGGCCTCGGTTTGCAGCCGTTCTGTAACCGTAGCCCGATCCAGGCTGGCATCTAGCAGTTCGTAGCTGCCAATCTCCTGACCCGTTGGCTGAATTTGGGGACTGTAAGTGCTGCTCAGTTGGGGTGCATGGGTAGGCAGAGACAGTTCTAATCCATAGCCGAGCAGACCAACCAGCAGCAGCGCCAGCAGGGCGATGATTGAGCGTTGCGGTTGCAGTTTCATTGAGTTGAGGGGGGGGGGCTGAATTTTGCAGATGCGGTTTTGAGTGGGTGAGTTTTGAATGGGTGACGTCTATCCGTTTATCGATTCGGGACCGTATCCACGTTTGAAATGGCAATAAAGCCGCAGTAGGCCGCCAGAGCAGTTGCACCCAGGTTTAGCAGCACGTTGCCACCAAACACAGGCATCAGGCCCAGCGTTGTTCCCAGCCCAGGCAGCAGACCCATCACCACAATCAGGCTGTACAGAATTGTGAATGCCTGACAGTAGAACAAAGCTCCTTTGTCAGAGCGGGCAGATGTAAATCCCCAAACACCGACGGCAACATGCACCAGGTTATGTACGATATTGGTCGGGAATAGACCAAACAGATAGCCATAGCCCGTTTCAATCAGCAATGGCGGATCGGTTTGATTAGACATGGGTGTAACGAGACCGGGAATAAATCCCAATATCCCAATCGCAATAAAAAAGATGCCGCTAATCAGCGCAAAATTACGGGCTGTCATAGATAATTCCCCTAGCGTAAATTCTGCTCAACAGCATAGGCAGTAGCGGCAGGATTTAGCCTCTGTCCTGTGGGAGG
>QLAH01000782.1_pt1 | contig 11870 bp, 10 predicted proteins | sample 4693081 | NCBI WGS metagenome assembly QLAH01 (sample SAMN09425401, study PRJNA476045) | Lake water metagenome, whole genome shotgun sequencing project.
GAGTGTTGAAAATGCCTGGGCGATGTTAGCGTTGCGGGTATTGCGACAAAATCAAGATTGGTCTGCTTACTGGTCAGATCTGGCTCAAAATGCTGCCTGAATCTGGCTGCCACTTTTAATTACACCCAGCAAGAGGAGCAAGAGCTGATGATGCAGTTGAGCGAAGCCTATCTAGAGTGGGAGCAGCGCACCGAGCAGCGCGGCATTGAACAGGGTATTGAGCAGGGTATTGAGCAGGGCATTGAGCAGGGCATTGAGCAGGGCATTGAGCAGGGCATTGAGCAGGGAGAGCGGTTGCTGGTCTTGCGTCTTTTGAACCGCCGGGTTGGGCCACTCTCTCCAGAGCTGCAATCGCGGGTTGAAACCCTCTCCTCAGCCCAGCTAGAGAACCTGGCTGAAGCTCTGCTGGACTTTGGGGCAATCGCTGATCTAGAAACCTGGCTGAATCAGGAGTAAAGCGTATTGGGCGGCAGCTTGAGCTTCAAGAAAGTTCAGAATTCTTGAGAATTGCTGTAACTGAGCCTTCTCTGGGCTTTCAATGACACAATAGAAACTTGGGAAACTGCAAGTCTTCAACTCGGTCTGCTGGCCTTTGAGCGAGCTGGAACCCGCTCCCCAACCGTCCTGCTTTACCCTTACCCTATGTCTGACTCTGCCCAGCTTGCTGCCACTCCCGAACCGATCTGGATCTACGACACCACTCTGCGCGATGGAGCCCAGCGCGAGGGGCTATCTCTGTCGCTAGAAGACAAACTGCGAATTGCCCGCCAGCTCGACCGGCTGGGTATTCCTTTTATCGAAGGCGGCTGGCCCGGTGCCAATCCGAAAGACGTGCAGTTTTTTTGGCAGCTCAAGGAAGAGCCGTTGACCCAGGCTGAGGTCGTGGCCTTTTGCTCAACCCGGCGCCCCCACCAAGCAGCAGACACCGATCCGCTGCTGCGCGATGTGCTGGCGGCTGGAACAGGCTGGATCACCCTGTTTGGCAAATCCTGGGATCTGCATGTCACCGACAGCCTTAAAACTACGCTAGAGGAAAATCTGGCGATGATTCAGGACACGGTGCAGTTTTTTCGGGAGCAGGAGCGGCGGGTAATCTACGATGCCGAACATTGGTTTGACGGCTATCGCCACAACCCAACCTATGCCCTGGAAACCCTGCGGGCCGCAGTAGAGGGCGGTGCAGAGTGGCTCGTGCTCTGCGATACCAACGGCGGCACTTTGCCCCATGAGGTAACTGCGATTGTCAACGACGTTGTAGCGTTTGTACGCGGTTTGCCGATGGCTCCCGGTCAGACCTCACCCCAGATTGGCATCCATACCCATAACGATTCTGGAACCGCAGTGGCTAACGCGCTAGCGGCGGTGATGCAGGGCGCCCGCATGGTGCAGGGCACAATCAACGGCTATGGTGAGCGCTGCGGTAATGCCAACCTCTGTACGCTGATTCCCAACCTTCAGCTCAAGTTGGGCTACCGCTGCGTTGAGCCTGAGCAGCTCGCTAAGCTGGCTGCCTCTAGCCGTTTGATCAGCGAAGTCGTCAATCTAGCTCCCGACGACCATGCGCCGTTTGTCGGTCTGTCGGCCTTTGCCCATAAGGGGGGCATCCACGTCAGTGCGGTCGAGCGCAACCCGCTCACCTACGAGCATATCCGGCCCGAACTGGTGGGCAATTTGCGCCGGATTGTCATTTCTGATCAGGCAGGGTTGAGCAATGTGCTGGCCAAGGCCCGCAGTTTTGGTATCCACTTAGATAAGCAAGATCCGGCCTGCCGCCAGATTTTGCAGCACCTCAAAACCCTAGAACATCAGGGTTACCAGTTTGAGGCCGCTGAGGCCAGCTTTGAACTGCTGATGCGCGAAGCCTTAGGCCAGCGTCCTTCGTTCTTCACAATTAAGGATTTTCACGTCTACTGCGACATGCTGCACGAGGTCAACCATCGCGGCAGTCAGGCGGTGGCAACAATCAAAGTCACCGTCAACGGTCGGGATATTTTAGAAGCGGCTGAAGGCAATGGCCCGGTTTCGGCCCTAGACGGAGCGCTGCGCAAAGCCCTCACCAGCGTCTATCCCGATATCGCCAGCTTTTATCTCACGGACTACAAAGTGAGAATTCTAGACGGGACTGCAGGCACATCGGCTAAAACCCGCGTTTTAATCGAGTCTAGCAATGGCTATCAGCGCTGGACGACGGTAGGAGTTTCCAACAACATCATCGAAGCTTCCTATCAGGCCGTTGTCGAAGGATTGGAATACGGTCTGCTGCTGCAAGACCATACGCAAAACTCGACCTGGGCCTGCCCGCTTGTAGATGTATAGTATCGTTTGCGATTGTATTCTCCATAACCTGTCAAATTTCCTGCGTCCGACAGACGTTTTCCAAGAATTCTGAGTCGGTCTATTTCATTCGTTTGAGCCAGCGCCGATTCGACTCGTGCCTTTCGGGAGAGGTTTTTTGAGACGGCAGCTCTTACGCTGATTGTCGTATACAGTTGCTCCAGTTAAAGGAACAATAAGATGGCGACGAGCAAATCAACCAACAAAGACAATCAATCCTCTAGCAAGGGCGAGCAGGGTTTTGCGGCGATGGATGAGGACAAGCGGAAAGCGGCTGCCAGTAAGGGTGGTCGCAGCAGCGGTAAAAGCGAGAGCGCTAAAGCCGATCAAGACAGCGAAGAGATTGATGAAAGCGAAGAACTGGACGAGCTGATGAGCCTGATCGAGAGCGAGGAACTGCTAGATCTCGATCCAGAAGAAGCCGTTGAAATGATTGATGAGTGGCACGAAATCCTGAACGAATCGGGTGACGCTAATCTGAAAGAGATTGGTAAGAGCCTGAAGCAGCTCAAGAAAGTCCTGTCGGCAAGCAAGTCGAAACCGACTGATATCTCCGAAGCGCTCGTGAGCTTGGGTGAGCAGGTGGATGAGTATGCTAACGATGCCCAGCGGGGTTATAAAACCAAGCTGCACAATCTTGGTAAAGCCCTCAGCCGCGCGGGTAAATCTGTTGAACAGTCTGACGCAGAAGACGAAGAATAGACGGCGGAATCTAAATCTGGCCTAGATATTAATCTGGCCTAGATATTAATCTGGCCTAGATATTAATCTGGCCTAGATACTAACCAGAGTTGTTGCAATTCGATTAAAGATCAGTTGAAATAACGTCTGAGTGATTCTACGGCAATCATTTTTAGGGTTTGAAGGGGTATAGGGGTAAAATTCCTGCGTGGGGCTTCGCCCTCACGTCCCCCGTTCACAACCTATCTGTAGACGCTGTAGATCTTGAGATTTGGTCGTAGTTCTAAAAACGAAAGCTCGGTTAAACAGGGTAGGTTCTGGCTTACCCTGCTTTTTTGTTTGCAGTCGCTGCACAGAGATTGCGTTAAATTGGGATTGCCGCTCTGAGCAGTTCAGCTATCTGTAGGTTCTGGCTGCCAGCCCTGATTTCATGTCTCAAGCTCTGCGCCAAGATACCATTGCTGCCATTGCCTCTGCCGTTGTGCCACAACAGGGCAGCGTCAGCATTGTGCGGCTGTCGGGACCGGAGGCGGTAGCTATTGCCCAAACGATTTTTGCAGCCCCCGGCAGGCAGCAGTGGGAAAGTCATCGGATTCTCTATGGTCACGTCCACCGTCCCCAAACTAGGCAGATAATCGACGAAGCGCTGCTGTTGCTGATGCTGGCTCCCCGCTCCTATACTCGCGAAGATGTGGTTGAGTTTCACTGTCATGGCGGCATGATGGCCGTCCAGCAGGTGCTCCAGCTTTGCCTGGTCGAGGGGGCAAGGTTGGCCCAGCCCGGCGAGTTCACCCTGCGGGCTTTTTTGAACGGTCGGCTAGACCTAACCCAGGCCGAGAGTGTGGCCGATCTGGTTGGGGCCGAGTCGCCCCAGGCTGCCCAAACCGCCCTAGCCGTCCTGCAGGGGAAACTGGCCCATCCGATTCGGCAGCTTCGAGCCATTTGTTTGGACATTTTGGCCGAGGTAGAGGCCCGGATTGATTTTGAGGACGATTTGCCGCCCCTTGACCAGGCCGAGGTTCAGGTGCGGCTGGGCCAGGTTCTGGCCGAAACCCAGCGCATTCTAGGTACTGCCGATCGGGGCGAGCTGCTGCGGTCGGGGTTGAAGGTGGCAATTGTAGGGCGGCCCAACGTGGGCAAATCCAGCCTGCTCAATGCCTGGAGTCGCACCGATCGAGCCATTGTCACCGATTTACCCGGCACCACTCGCGATGTGGTGGAGTCACGCTTGGTAGTGGGTGGCATTCCGGTGCAGGTGCTCGACACGGCTGGCATCCGAGAGGCGAGCGATCAGGTTGAGCAAATCGGGGTGGAGCGCTCACGGGCCGTGGCCCAATCTGCCGACTTGGTCCTGCTAACCCTGGACGCGACCCAGGGCTGGACAGAGGCCGACAGCGCGATCTATGCCCAGGTGCAGCATCGCCCGCTGATTCTGGTTCTGAACAAAATTGACCTGGTATCTGCGCCCCCAGGGTTGCCCTTGGATCTGGGCAATACCGTTCCGGTCGTCCAGACTGCCGCCGCCCAAAATCAGGGAATTGAGAGCTTGGAACAGGCGATTCTCAATCAGGTGCAGGCAGGGATCCAGGCAGCTGACCTCGATCTGGCCATCAACACCCGCCAAGCTGCCGCCCTCACCCGGACTCAATCTGCCCTGGAGCAGGTCCAGGTCACTATTGCTAACCAGCTACCGCTCGACTTTTGGACGATTGACCTGCGGAGCGCGATTCAGGCTTTGGGCGAGATTACGGGCGAAGAAATCACCGAATCTGTGCTGGATCAAATTTTTAGCCGCTTCTGTATCGGAAAATAGGCAAAGCCCTATTTTTGGCGCAGCTAAACGCCTGATTCCTATGACTATTCGTTTTTGTTTGCAGATGCATCGAGAGATTTCTAGCCTGCCTGACCGCACAGAAAGTCTGACTGGTGTAGGATTAGGGGTGATTACTACAGTGATTGCCACAGCGATTATCGCAGTGATCCCAACAACTATTTCGGCACAGTCAGCTCTGGCATCTTTGCCTGCTGCTCAGCCTTCGCACCCTTCTCTGCAAACGCAAGCTATGGCCGCACCAACTCAACTCTCTACTGATGCAATCAACACCGCCCTGACGGAACTGCCCGGTTGGAGCATTGAACGGGGCAAACTACATCGCCAGTTTCAGTTTCCATCGTTTGTGGAAGCGTTCGGGTTTATGTCGAGCGTTGCTCTGGTGGCCGAGTCCATGGGCCATCACCCGGAATGGTTCAACGTCTACAATCGCGTTACGGTCGATTTGACCACCCACGATGCTGGCGGCATTACCAATCTGGATGTGGATCTGGCCCGCAAAATGAACCAGCTGGCCCAATAGCCTGACTCGTGGGTGACTCCACCTGAGCGACTTTAAACCCTAAGTAGCTGAGAAAACCGGCAAGCTAACTGCGATCAATCGTGATCCGCACCACCAGGCCATCGTTGGCAACGGCCCGTCCCTGGGCAATTGCGGGCCGAAACTCCCAGGTTTTTACCAGGCAGGTAGCTAGCTGGTCATAGGCCAGACTGTCGCTTGACTCTTGGGTTGCCGTGTTGATCACCTGCCCGCTGGCGTCAGTCGCGACCTGTAGCGCCACAGTTTTGCCCAAAAACTGCATGACTTCGGGCGTCACACGACAAGGAAACGTTCTAGACACACGCTTTACCTCAATGGCCGGTTGGGCGGTTTCGTCCGGCGTCGGACTGGTTTCCGAAGGCAGGGCCGTGGCCGTCAGACTTGCTGTGAAATGGCTGGGCACCAACACCCGCTGCGGAATATTGGCAACCTCCGGCGAGCTAGTTGGCCCAGCTTCTACACCGGGGGGAATCGGTACATCAATGGGCTGGGTGATGATCTGGGGTGAAATTTGGGGCGAAGCTTGAGGGGAAACCTGGGGCGAAGCTTGAGGGGAAACCTGGGGCGAAATCTGGGGCGTAGGCAGCATCGCCTGATTGAGCTGCCGTTCGAGCTGGCCCCAGTCGCTGGCTGAACGCGCAGCAGGCTGTTGGGTTGGGTTGGGTGCAGCCGCTGGCGGTCGCTCTGGTGCAAGTCTGGACTGCGGTTCGGAGCTGGGAACCTGTGAGGACGCAACGGCTCGCTTCGACTCCGGCTGATCGAGCTGGGGACTGGGAGCCACCGCTAGAATTTGGGCCCGATCAACCGTTGGCATGGGTGAGGCTGGGGCTGCCTGGGATTTGGCTGCGGTTGCTCCTTTCGTAGCCCCTTTGCCTGAAGCAGGCGGCACAGCGACGGCTGTTTGGGGAGGCGCTAGCGATTCGGGTAGATTAATCAGCTCAATTGGTGTTGTAGCCTGAGCTGTTTGATTCCGCTGCCAGGTGCCGGTGCCCATCCAGGACAACATCAGCCCATGAGCCATAGCTGACCCTCCAATCAGGGCCAGCCAGAACCAGGGGGAGCGATTGTGCTTTATAGAAATGCTTTGCCTTCGCTTAGGAAGATGAGTCATTCGATCAAATTACTGGCAGCACCCAGCCTCGTCTCCTGATACCCGTCGATTTTGGGCTTATACCCACATAAGCAGCGGGGATCATTGAAAACTATAAGGGGTTCAAGCTGTTAAAGGCAAGACTAGGGCCTGGATTCAGGAAGTTTTTCTGAAGAGCTGGATCAGGATGCTGGCCCAGCTGTTTCGGCTAGCGTTTCGGTAGCTGTGGCAATATCTGCGCTGTCGGCGGTCTTGGGTCGCAGACTTTGGCCAATCCAATGGGTGACGATATGCGACAGCAGGCCCAGCGGTCCTGCAAACAGACAGAGAACCAGCGAATGTCTGGTCCAGATTCCGGTACGCTGCCCTTCCCAATAGATCCAGCGGCCCACAAATAAATCCATCACCAGAAAATGGACCCAGCCCGTGGCCATCACCCGCTCGTTGGCAAACAGCCCGGCCAAATCGGTCAAGGTGGGATTGGCAAAGGATTGGGCCGAATCCGGGTCAAGGCTGCTGCTAAACAGGTAGAGATAGAGACCTGCCAGCGCCACGTAAGGCAGGTAGGAAGCCATGACCCAGCGGGTGACGCGCCAGTTGGGCAAGCCAATCATCACCAGCCAGAACGGCAGCACAAACAGATTGGCGCTATCAAATAGCGAAGCAAGAGAAATAGACATAGCTCACTAAACCTACTAGCTGTAGCCTTTTGGCTTAGAACGGAGTGCAGAAGTAAATCCCCATTGGCTAGCGTTCACCAGCGATCCCTAGCCTCAGCTCTCAAATCTGCTCTGGTTTTTAACCAAATGTGCCACACCCTAAAAGCAGGGCAGCAATTTGAGGCAGCAATTTGGAGCGGCAACTGGTGACAGATGCTCGCCAGAACAATGCCAACAAAATCTTGATTTATCGGGCAGTTTGTTGATTTTTAAGCCCAGCATAGCAGAATTGCCGTAGGCAACCACGTTTCAATCGATTAGATTGAAACAACTTGAACCAGAATCCCGTTTGTTGATGCTGTTAGAACTTCTGCTGACCCTGTTCCTCGGACTGCTGGCCATCCTGGGGGGCATCCGCTGGGGCCGCCTGTTACTGCGACGTGGCGCGACGGCCAACAATTTGTTTACCGGTAAAAACATCGAGTCGATTGCCTTCCTAGGGCTCTATGTTGGCCTGCTGGTGTTAGCGCTCCACTTGCCCCAAATGCAGATTCTGCCGCTGGACTGGCGTGTCTCCGGGATGCGAATCACCTGGACGCTGATGCGGGTGATGCTGATCGGCTTTTGTGGAGCGGCTTTTGTGGTGAGTTGGCAAACGGCTCGCATCCAGGTAATTGCCGTCGTGCTGTTGGGGCTAATTGGCCTGGGCGGCTTTACCGTCAGCGAAGCCTATTTTCTTGCGCCTATTTATAGTTCGCTCGAAGACAACCTGCTGCCCAACGGCATTTTTCAACAAACCTCAAACAGTAGCTGTGCCCCAGCCGCCATGGCCACGGTGCTGCGCCGTTGGGATCTGGCCGAAACAGAGTCGAGTATTGCCAAACTGGCCGGAACCAGTCGCCTCGGCACCTCAATGCCGCAGCTGATCACGGCTGCCCGCGCTCTGGATCTGGATGGGATTGAACTTTCCTCCACCTGGGAGCAAATGCGCCAGATTAATCGCCCCGGTGTGTTGGCAACCTGGCTCTATTCCGAAACCGGGCGCGGTCCCCATGCGGTGGGTCTACTGGCCATGACTGCCGACACCGCCACCATTGCTGACCCGGCCTTGGGCAAGTTCTACCGGCTCAGCCCAACCCAACTCGACCGGATCTGGCGCAAACAATATGTCCCGTTTTTTCGCCCTGCCGAAGTGAATTTGACCTCGGAGCAGGTTGCCAATTATCTGAAGCAGCTTGGCTATTTTCAACCTCAGTCGGTTGGAGTTGAACAGGCGCTGAAGCAGTTCCAGACCGCAATGGACATTCCTAGCACCGGCAAGCTGGATACCGAAACCGCTCTGCTGTTAACCGGCCCTTTCTTGTCTGGGTCGCCCAGGTTAGACCAAGCCACCCTCGATCCGGATCTGCTGTCTAGCCCTTAGGTAAAATCGAGAGAGATCCTCCCATCAGGAGATTCGTCTTGAAATCCTTTGTAATTTTGTGGAACATTTTGCGGCAGCGAGCATTCGGCTTGCTGCTGGCTCTGGTGCTGATTGGCTGGACTACGCCAGTCTTCGCCCAATCTACCGTTGCATCTGATTCGATCTCTAGCCCCATCACCAATTCGATAGAGTCCTCTGCCGCAGCCGTATCTGATAGCTTATTGTCCGACAGCTTATTACCCGACAGCTTATTACCCGATAGCTTATTAAAGGCTATGGTGCCAACTGATTCCCAACCTGATTCACCAGCTAATTCACCAACCAATCTACCAGCCGATCAATCACCAACTGTTGATAGCACCCGGTTGTTTGAACTTCATTGTGCGGGCTGCCATATTCACGGGGGCAACATTGTCCGGCGCGGCAAAAATCTCAAGTTGAAGACGCTGCAAAAAAATCAGATGGATTCGATTGAGGCGATCGCTCAAATCATTACTTTGGGCCGGGGCAATATGTCGGCCTACCAGGACCGGCTAACGCCCGAGCAAATTCAGGAGCTGGCAAGCTATGTGCTGGAGCAGGCGCAGCAAGGTTGGCCCAACTGAGCAAATTTGTGGTTGTTTGAAAGAAACAAACTTCTAGGACAGCTCAAGGGGAGACAGAAGCTCATCCATCCAGGCTTCCACCTGAAGATAGAGCCGCAGTGTCGTTCCTTCATGGGGACCAGACTGGGCTAATTTTTCTAGAGCGCGTCCATATTCACCCGCAGCACAGTTCCAATCGCCGCGCAGATGATAGGTGCGTCCTCGTTCGGCATAGATATGGCCTTCCAGTTTGCCCAGGCACAGAGCCAGATCAAAACTCTCTAAGGCCCGATCGTACATTTCCAGTTCGCGGAAGGTGATGCCCTGGTTGATCCAGGCCCGCACGTTGGCTGGGTTGAGGTCGAGGGCAATATCGTAGTCCAGAATTGCTTCCAGAAATAGACCCTGCGAGGCATAGTAGTTGGCCCGGTTATTGTAGGCGCTATCCAGTCGCGGGTTCAGGGCAATCGCCCGGTTGTAGTCTTCTACAGCAGCGGCAGCTTGGCCGCTTTGAAAGTAAACCAGTCCTCGGTTGCTGTAATGATTCGCATTTTTAGGACTGCGGTTGATTAACTCATCGAAAATGGCAATGGCTTCAGCGTGATTACCCTGTTGAGCTTCTGACAGGGCGCGCTGACGCAGGATTGTATCTCGTTCGGCGGGGCTTAAAAGTAACACGGTCTGCTTCTGGTAAGGTGAACCAACTAATTTCTTTTGTCTGGGCTGCCAACGCTTCTGAAGATGGTTAGGTGCTTTACCTAATGATTTATTCGCAGAACAGGGGGCATCCGTACGCTTATTAGGGTTAATTGAACTGGTATCCATATCATCCTCACCATTACTCAACAGCCTGACAGTTTTTGAAGGGCACAGAGCTAGAGTCTTGTTTCACAGTCTAGTGTCCAAGTTGAAAGCTCCGAAAAAATCCTTCTATAGGTCACTTAATAAGCTGTCTGCCGGGCCGGAGTAAGGTTGAAATTACGGAACTGCCAACCCTGCAGCGGAAAGGAGCAGAAGGCCAATTGGAGGGAGGTTCAGGAAAACCCTGACTCTGCGTCCTTTTCATCACCCAGTTAGCATCTTTGCCCATGCCAGTAGTATCGCGGAGAAATCGTCGAGCAAAGGTGAAATTTTCCGAAACAATCCTGGCTTAAGCCCCCTTAAAGATTAAGGGGATGTAAATTTTTAGCTCACATCCCCTTGAAGGCTGCTCCTCTTGAAAGTCCATTCCTTTAAATCCACTTCCCTTAAGTCCACTGAGGAACAGACTGGTGAGGAACAGACTGGCCAGTTGGTCTAGCTAGAGCGATTATTTCTAGGGTTTGAAGGGGTGCAGGGGTAAAACTCCTGCCTGGGAGCGAAGCCCTCCATCCCCTGCTCACAATCCATCTGTAAACGCTGTAGACCGAGAGATTGTGAATCAGGGCGAGGGCCGCCAGCGACCAATCGTACCGTTGCCGATGTTGACGAAGTAGAGATTGCCATCCGGGCCGGTTTCCAGATAGACCAAGCCCTGCACCCCGGAGGCAAATCGCCGCACCGCCGTCACCTGGTTTTGGCTGTCCAGGGTGAGGGCATCAACCGTACCTTCGTTGACATCAGCCACAAACAGCGCTCCGTTGTAAACGCTAGAGAAGGTATTGCCATCGTAGAAGTCGCCCAGAATAATGGCCCTGGCCCCCTCAGAGTGCCGACGACCGTAGATCGGAGCTGTTACTGCCGGATTACTGTCTACGAAAGTTTTAATCTGATTCACGTTGTTGTAGTACTGGCTCTGCACCTGACTAGTGCCATTGCCGCCCTCGTAACCCGGCCAGCCGAAGTTCGCACCACGCGTACCGACGTTGACCTCTTCCCAGCTGTTCCAACCCACATCACCAATGAACGGGGTGCTCGTCCCCGGCTGCATGGCGAACCGGAAGGGATTGCGCAGGCCCAAATTCCAGACCTTGGAGCGGTTGGCGTTCAGATTGCCGTTAAAGAACGGGTTATCGGCCAAGCCCTGTCCCGTGAGTGGATCGACCCGCAGAATTTTGCCCGACAGACTATCGGGATTCAACACCGAAGCTGTTCTCGGATCGACTGCGTTGTAGGAGGTGCCGTCGCCAATGCTGACATAGAGCGCACCATCGGCTCCAAAGGCAATCTGACCTACGGTGTGGGATTCGCTGTCGGTCTTGATGTAGTCTTCGATATAGCTGCCGTCCGGATTGCGGCCCGATTCGGGAATCGTCAGGTTGGTTGTGCTGTTGCCGTCGGGACGGCTGGTATTGGCCCAGGTGCTGTTTTTACCTAGAATCACGACCTGGCGATCCGGATCGGTGGTCGGCGCGGCGCGTCTGAATCCAGCCGAGGCATCGGCCTTGATCCGCACCACCCGTACAGGCCGGTTGCCAAACTGGTCGGGGTCGTCCAGCGTGGTGCTGGGGTTGGTATTGAGAAATGCTTCGGGTGGATCGTAGGTGTAGGCCAGGTAGACGTAGGGGCTGCCGCTATAGAAGTTGGGATGCACGGCGATGCCTAGCAAGCCTCGGTCACGCACGTTGTTGACATCGCGCGACAGATCAATAAAAGGCGTTCCTGCCACGCTATTATTTTCGGCCACCTTAACCAGTCCCGACTTCTCAGCGATGAACATCAGGGCTGGCCCCCCATCCGGCGTCCGGGCAAAAGCAGTAGGCGCATTCAGGCCAGAAATTACCGTTTCACGCACAAACTGGCCCGGAT
>QLAH01000783.1_pt1 | contig 11861 bp, 9 predicted proteins | sample 4693081 | NCBI WGS metagenome assembly QLAH01 (sample SAMN09425401, study PRJNA476045) | Lake water metagenome, whole genome shotgun sequencing project.
GCCCGCCGGCTCGGCTGCTGCAAGCTCACCCTGGAAGTGCTGGAGGGGAACGGGGCGGCCCAGGCCGCCTACAGGAGTGCCGGGTTCCGTCCCTATCAGCTGGACCCCGCCATGGGCCGGGCCCAGTTCTGGGAAAAGCCGCTCCCCGATGGAGGCTGAAGCCTCAGGATTCGGCCAGTCCAGGAAACACCATCAGGTCGATGTGGCCGCCGGAAGGTTGACGCCACTCGCGGAATTCCGCCGCCAGGGCCCTGTGCTCACGGTCGAGGGATTGCGACTCCAGATCCAGCAGGCGCTGATGCACCAGATCGAGCGTGTTGTCGATGAGCTGGGCGGCCTGTTCGGAGGTCATGGCATCGCTGCGATGGAGAAAGCCTGAGCTTCGCGGTGTTGTAGAAGACGCCGCCAGGGTCGGCTGTAGCCCCTGACACGGGCCGTCTGCCGCGTCGGCGGACCCGCACCGGTCAGCCCCCCGCAGCGGTCTCGCCGGACACCGTCCGCGCCAGCCACCGCTGCAGCGGCGTCCAGTCGTCCTGTTCATCGATCGCCGCCCAGATCCGCTCGATCACGGGGCGCACCGGCGTCTCCGGCAGGTTCCAGCGCTGCAGGCCGGCGCTGATGGCGGCCTCAGCGGTGGTGCCCTCCGGGGAGGCCACCGTTTGGCTCCAATGCCACCAGCTGTCCCGCCAGGCGAGCCATTCGGCCCGGGGCGGTGCCGGGGCCTCCACCACGAAGGGCTCCAGGTCCTCGGCGGTGGCCGGCAGGCCGCCCGTGCGGATGCGTTGGGCCAGGGCGGCGAAGAAGGCCCCATAGGCCAAGGGCCAGCCGGCCAGCAGCCGCAGGGTGGGGGGCACCGGATCGGGCAGATCGGCCAGCGCCCCGACGGGGAGGGTGGCGGCCTCGAAGCCGAGGCGGCGGAGCAGGCAGCGGCGGTAGTGGGCGTCGTAGACCTCGCCGAACGGCTCCAGCGCCGCCTCCAGGGGCGCCCGGGGCAGCAGCATCGCCAGGGGCTCCTGCAGCAGCCGCAGGTTGTGCTGGCAGACGAGCGGCTGGCGGCCGTAGGCGTAGAGGCCGTCGTGGTCGAAATAGGCGGCGGTGAAGCCCGGATCCCAGGTCTCGAGGAAGGCGAAGGGGCCGTAGTCGAAGCTCTCGCCAGCGAGGGACATGTTGTCGGTGTTGAGCACCCCGTGGGTGAAGCCCGCCGCCATCCATTCGGCCGCCAGCCGCGCCACCCGCTGCACCAGCTCGGCGTAGAAGGCCACCAGCCGTTGCTCGCCGTCGCTGTGGATCGCCGCCAGGTGGGGGTAGTGGACGGCCACCACGTGACGCAGCAGCCGCTCCAGCTGGGCCGGCTGGCGCCGGAAGAGCAACCGCTCGCAGGTGCCGAAGCGCAGGTGGGTGCGGGCCAGGCGCACCATCACCGAACTGCGGGTGGGGGAGGGCTCATCGCCGCGCCAGAGGTCTTCACCGGTTTCGATCAGTGCCAGGGTGCGGCTGGTGGTGACGCCGAGGCGCTGCAGGGCCTCGCTGGCGATCACCTCCCGCACCCCGCCCTTCAGGGTGAGGCGGCCGTCACCGCCCCGGCTCCAGGGGGTGGTGCCGGACCCCTTGGTGCCCAGGTCCTGCAGCTGGCCGTGGCGATCGCGCAGCTGGCCGTAGAGAAAGCCGCGGCCGTCCCCCAGCAGGGGGTTGTAGCTGCCGAACTGATAACCGTGGTATCGGAGGGCCAGCAGGGGGGCTCGGCCCTCGAATCGCCCGTAGGCCGCCTCCAGGTCGTCGTCGCTGACACCGGCCGGATCGATCCCCAGCTGGTGCAGCAGGGGATCGTTGCGGAACCGCAGGCGCGTGAGCGGGAACGTCGCCGCCTCCACCACATCCCAGTACTCGGGCCCGAGATCCTCGATGGCGCCCTCGAAGGGCAGCCCCAGCAGGGGATTGGGGCGGGCGGACATGGACAGGGACCGTGGCCGGGCCGACCCTAGGGAACGGGTCCAACCGGCAGCGCGCCCCGTCGCGCCAAGGGGCACGGCAAGGGCAATGTCCGCCAGCTGAAGGCGCTCCTGCAGGTCGTGAGAACCTCGGCGAGTGGTTCTTTCTTCCGGGTCGATGGCGTTCGCCTGGGAATGGCGGGCCCGTGCCAGATGCTGCCACCCCGCTATACGACAAAGGTGATTCTTTTCCTGAAGTCAGAAGATTTTCTGTCACTTGTCAGAGGACTCAGCTTTACCAAGCTGTCGAAACGATCGCCATGGCCTCCGCCTGAACAATCAACTGCCGGAATGCAGCAGATTTGCTGTGTCACCATCCATCAGGGGATTTGTGCATAGGGTTAATGGGAGCGACAGATCCGAAGCAGGAAGGTGAAGAGATGAGAATCGCGCAGATTTCCACCCTTCATGAGAGGGTTCCGCCCGTCGGCTATGGGGGAACGGAACGGGTTGTTCACTATCTCACCGAAGAACTGGTGCGACGGGGCCATGACGTGGTTCTGTTTGCCAGCGGTGACTCTCAGACCAGCGCCAAGCTCTGCGCCTGTGTCCCTGAGGCCCTGCGCCTGAGCGGTCAGGTGGCTGACGCCAGCGTGCACAACGTGATCCAGCTCGACCGCGTCGTCGAGCAGCTCGATAACTTCGACATCCTCCATTTCCATAACGGCCACACTCACTATCCCCTCTCCAATCTGCTGGGCATTCCCCATCTGAACACCCTGCACGGCCCCCTGCATGCGCCCGAGCAGAAGCTGCTCTACACCCACTTCCATCAGGTGCCCCTGGTCTCGATCTCCGAAACCCAGCGCCAGCCCGTGCCCGGGGCCAACTGGCTCGGCAATGTCTACCACGGGCTGCCCAACGACCTCTATCGCTACCAGGCCACACCCAGGCCCTACCTGGCCTTCATCGGCCGCATCTCACCGGAGAAGCGGCTGGATCGCGCCATCGCCATCGCCACGGCCGTGGGCCTGCCGCTGAAGGTGGCCGCCAAGATCGATCCGGTGGATACCCCCTACTTCCACGATCACATCGAGCCGTTGCTGAAAAACAACCCGCTGGTGGAATTCGTTGGCGAAGTGGATGACGCCGGCAAGCAGGATCTGCTGGGCCATGCCCTGGCCCTGCTGTTTCCGATCGACTGGCCCGAACCGTTCGGTCTGGTGATGATCGAGGCCAATGCCTGCGGCACACCGGTGATCGCCTGGCGCAACGGCTCGACCCCTGAGGTGATCCGCCACGGGATCAACGGCTTCCTGGTGACCTCGCTGGAGGAGGCCATCGCCGCAGTCGGCGAGCTGGAACGGCTCGACCGTGCCCGGGTCCGCAGCCACTTTGAAGTCAGCTTTTCAGTCAGTCGCCAGGCCGAGGACTACGAACAGCTCTACCGCCACCAGATCCAGGCCCGCCGCTGCCACACCCCTGCCCACCGAACACCGGTGCATGCCTGATCCGCTGCATCCCTTCGTCCTCAAGAACGAGGAAACCTTCGCGATCCTGGATTCCCGTGGCGAGATCTGCCCGGACGTCCAGCAGGATGTCGGCATCTTTCACCGCGGCACCCGCCACGTCAGCCGACTGCAGCTGTTGCTGTGGGGACGGCCACCACTCGTGCTGAGCTCCACCGAGCGTGGGGCAGTGGGCGTGCTCGTGAGCCATCTGAGCAACAACGACGGCACCATCGGTGGCTCCCCGGCGATGACGATCCATCTGGAGCGCAGCACCGTCCTGACCGCCACCGCCTGCCTGCAGCAGTTCTGCTTCACCAGCTACGGAGACGGGCCCGTTGTGATGCCGCTGACCCTGCGCCTCGATGCGGACTTCCGCGACATCTTCGAGGTGAGGGGGTACGACAGGCCGGAGCGGGGCCGCACGGTGCGCCGTGGGGTGGATGGCACCCTGGAGCTGATCTACCGGGGGCTGGACGGGGAGGACCGGGTGACGGTGCTGCGCCTGAGCGATCCCGTGGAGGATGTGAGCGAAGGGCACATCAGCCTGCAGATGACCCTGCAGCCGAGGCAGACCCGACGGCTCTTCCTGGTGCTGGACTTCCATCCAGGAGCAGTGCCGCTGGGTGCGGAGGAGCACTTCCACGCCGCCATGGCGGCCACGATCCAGCGCTTCCGGGACGCCCGGCGCAGCGCCGCCTCCGTCATCAGTGACAACCCGGCCTTCAACAGCTGGCTGATGCGCTCCTTCTCCGACGTGCATCTGCTGGCCAGCCAGGTGGAGGATGGCCTCTACCCCTATGCCGGGGTGCCCTGGTTCAGCTGTCCCTTCGGCCGGGACGGCCTGATCACGGCGCGCCAGATGCTGATGGTGGAACCACGGCTGGCCCGGGGCGTGCTCGGTTACCTGGCCAACCGCCAGGCGGTCGTCAACGATCCCACCCATGACGAGGAGCCCGGCAAGATCCTGCACGAATCGCGGCTGGGGGAAATGGCCGCACTGGGGGAAGTGCCGTTCTCGAGGTATTACGGCGCCGTCGACTCCACCCCCCTGTTTCTGATGCTGGCGGGGGACTACCTCTGCCGCAGTGACGATCAGGATTTTGTCGCCGGCCTGCTGCCGGAGCTGGAGGCGGCGATGGCCTGGATCCACCGGGCCGAGGCCAGCAGCTTCGATGGCTTCCTGCGTTACCTGCGGGTGGCCGAGAACGGCCTGCATAACCAGGGCTGGAAGGATTCCGACGACTCCATCCACCACGCCGACGGCCGCCTGGCGGTGGGCTCGATCGCCCTGTGCGAAGTGCAGGCCTATGCCTACGGGGCCCGCCGCGCCCTGGCGTCGATCCTGCACCGCCTGGGACGGTCCACCCCCGCGGAGGCGCTGCTGGAGGAGGCCGCCGCCCTGCGCCACCGCTTCCACCAGGCCTTCTGGACCCCCTCGATCGATTCCTATGCCCTGGCCCTCGATGGCGAAGGCCAGGCCTGCAAGGTTCGCGCGTCCAATGCCGGGCACTGCCTCTGGACCGGCATCGCCACCACGGAGGCGGCGGCGGCCATCGCCCGGCAGCTGATGGCGCCCACCAGCTTCAACGGCTGGGGTGTCCGCACCCTGGATGAACGGGAGCACCGCTACAACCCGATGAGTTACCACAACGGCTCGGTCTGGCCCCATGACAACGCCCTGATCGGCATGGGTCTGGCCCGTTACGGCCACCGCTCCGAGGCCCTGCAGATCCTCACCGGCCTGTTCGAGACCGCCAGTGCGGTGCCGATGTTCCAGCTGCCGGAACTGTTCTGCGGCTTCCCGCGACGGGAGGAGGAGGGGCCCACCTTCTACCCGGTGGCCTGCAGCCCCCAGGCCTGGGCCAGCGCCAGCGTGTTCGGTCTGCTGGAGGCGGTGACGGGCATGGCAATCGAGCGCGAGCACGGCAGCAGCCGGGTGCAGGTGCGCCTGCACAATCCCTGCCTGCCCAGGGCGCTCAACCTGCTGGACATCAACGGACTGCGGCTGGGGGACGAGGAGATCAACCTGCAGTTCCACCGCAGCGAACACGACGTGGGAGTGATGGTGCGGGGCCGATCGCCCGGGGTGGATGTGCTGATCATGAAGTGACGGCCGGGCCCAGGTCCCCCCGGTCACGCCGCGACGTGATGGCGGGACCAGCGAAATCCGGCGCTTCATTCGAGACTGCACCCCTTCACCCCGGGAGCCATCCTCCATGACCGCCTTCCGTGCCGCTCTCGTACTGCTGTGGCTGGCCGTGGCCGGTTACACGCTGGTGGTGGTGGCGCACCATGGCCTCGACCTGGTGAGCGTCTTCTTCTCGGACGTCCGGGCGATGGGCTGGCCAGGGCAGTTCGATCTGGATTTCCTCGGCCTGCTGCTGCTGACGGGCCTCTGGGTGGCCTGGAGACATGACTTCTCCGCCAAAGGACTCGGGCTCGGCCTCCTGGCCGCGGTGGGCGGGATCCTGGTTCTCGCCACCTATCTGCTGGTGCTGTCCTTCCAGGCCAACGGCAGCATGAAGCAGGTCCTGCTGGGCGCCCGCCGGGCCGGCGCCTAGCGGTGTCAGGCCACCCGCGGGTTCAGCCGATGCCGGTGCGGCAGAGGTCGAGCACGTCGGCCATCGAGCGGATCTGGTCCATGGTGGTGCGCAGCTGGGCGGCGCTGAGCAGCTCGACCCGCAGGTCGATGCGGGCCGGCTTGCCGGCGCTGGTGCGCACCCGGGCATCGCTGACGTTGATGCGGTGGTCGGAAAGGCGCATCAGGATGTCCTTGAGCACCCCCACCCGGTCGAGCACCTCGATGCGCAGCCGCACCGGGTAGCGCCGCTGCTGGGCCTCCCCAAGGGGGTTCCAGCGCACCGGCAGCCGCCGCTCCACCGGCACCTGGGGCACGTTGGCGCAGTCCTGGCGGTGGATGGTGATGCCGTGGTTGCCCAGGGCCACGGTGCCCACGATCCCCTCGCCGGGCAGGGGGCTGCAGCAGCCGCCCAGGCGATACTCCAGGCCCTCGAGCCCCAGGATCGGGCTGTTCGACGGGTGCCCGTGGGGGGCGTGCCGCGGCTGGGCCGCCGCCACCCCGGCCGCCACCTCCTCGTTGGTGGGGGCGGGGGCGGCGGCGGCGGTGCTCAGGCGCACCTCCTCCCTCAGCCGGTTGAGCACCTGCTGCAGGGTGACGCCCCCGAAGCCCAGGGCGGCCAGCAGATCCTCGGTGCCCACCAGGTTGCAGCGCTTCGCCACCCGGGCGATCGCTTCTCCGTTGAGCAGGGCGTCGAAGCCGTCGCGGCCCAGCTCCCGCTCGAGCATCTCCGTGCCCCGCTGGATGTTGTCGTCGCGGTGGCTGCGCTTGTACCAGCCCCGGATGCGGTTGCGGGCCGTGGGGGTGGCCACGAAGTTGAGCCAGTCGAGGCTCGGATGGGCGTTCTTGGCGGTGATCACCTGCACGAAGTCGCCGTTCTGGAGCGGGGTGGCCAGGGGGCAGAGGCGGTCGTTGATGCGCACGCCCTGGCAGTGGTTGCCCACCTCCGAGTGGATGCGGAAGGCGAAGTCGACGGCGGTGGACCCCTTGCGCAGACCCACCACATCCCCCTTGGGGGTGAACACGAACACCTCCTCATCGAAGAGGTCCTCCTTGATCGAGGCCAGGAAGTCGCTGCTGTCCTCGCCGCCGTCGTCCTTCTGCCAGTCGACCAGCTGCCGCAGCCAGTTGAAGCGCTCGGTGTCGCCGGCGGCCGGTGAGCCGCCTTCCTTGTACTTCCAGTGGGCGGCGATGCCGTATTCCGCCACCTGGTGCATGTCGGTGGTGCGGATCTGCACCTCGATCGGCCGGTGGCGGCCGATCACGGCGGTGTGCAGCGACTGGTACCCGTTGGGCTTGGGCAGACCGATGTAGTCCTTGAAGCGCCCGGGGATGGGGCGGAAGATGTCGTGCACCACCGCCAGGGCCCGGTAACAGCACTCCACGCTCGGGCAGAGAATCCGCAGCGCCGCCACGTCGTAGATCTCGTGGAAGGCCTTCTGCTGGCGCTGCATCTTGCTCCAGATGCCGTAGAGGTGCTTCGGCCGGCCGCTCACCTCGCAGTCCTGCAGGCCCGCTGCGGCCAGGCGATCGCGCAGCAGCTGCACGGTGGCCCCCAGCCGTTCCTCCCGTTCGCTGCGCTTGGTGGCGACCTGCTGCTGCACATCCCGATAGGACTCGGGCTCCAGCACCTTGAAGGCCAGGTCTTCAAGTTCCCACTTGAAGCGGCCGATGCCCAGCCGGTTGGCCAGGGGGGCGTAGATGTCGCGGGTCTCCCGGGCGATGCGCTGCTGCTTCTCGGGCTTGAGGGCCCCGAGGGTGCGCATGTTGTGCAGCCGGTCGGCCAGCTTGACCAGCACCACCCGGATGTCGCTGGCCATGGCCAGGAACATGCGGCGCAGGTTCTCCGCCTGGGCTTCGGTGCGGTTGGTGAAATGGATGCCGCCCAGCTTGGTGACCCCCTCCACCAGGGCGCGCACCTCCTCGCCGAAGCGGGCCTCGATCTCCTCGGGGGTGACCTGGGTGTCCTCCACCACGTCGTGGAGGAAACCGGCGGCGATCACCGCCGCGCTGGCGCCGATGTCGCGCAGCAGGCCGGCGACGGCGATCGGATGGACGATGTAGGGCTCGCCGCTGGCCCGGAACTGGCCGTCGTGGAGCTGGTAGGCGAAGTCGAAGGCCGTGGCCACCAGGGCCTCCGGGTCGACGGGTCGCGACTCCTCACCGGCGGGCTGCCGTTGCTGGAGGCTCTGGCGCAGCCAGGCCGGCAGGGGGACGCCGTAGGTGCGTTCGGGCGTTTCGAGGGCCTGGGGGGCGGCGGCCCCCTGGGCGGGCATCACCGGAGGAACCGCAGCTTCCAGCGCCCCATTCCCATCAGAAACCGGGACCGAGGCGTAGGCCACCGGAGGGGAACCTGGATCCGGCGCCACCTTCAGCATCACACCCTTCAGGGTCCCCCCATGGTATGGGGCAATCGTCACGAACCAGGGGATTTGCGCATTCGGCCATCCAGACTGGGCGCCGCCGGCCCGGTCCATGGCCCCCAGAGCCCCCTCCATCCCACCGGCGCCGGTGCTGCGGATCGGTGAGCTGCAGGTGCGCTACCCCGGCAGTGGGCAGCCCACCCTGAACGGCCTCGACCTGACCCTGTGCGCCGGTGAACGCCTGGCCCTGGTGGGCCCCTCGGGCTGCGGCAAGAGCACCGTCGCCCGGGCCGTGCTGCAGCTGCTGCCCCCCGGCAGTGTCTGCGAGGGGGAGCTGCTGCTGAAAGGCCAGGACCCCCGCCAGCTCCGGCGCGGCGCCCTGCGCCGGCTGCGGGGCGAAGCGGTGGGCCTGGTGTTCCAGGACCCGATGACCCGGCTCAACCCCCTGCTCACCATCGGCGAGCACCTGCGCGACACCCTGGCCGCCCACCGCGGTGGGGGCCGCCAGCGGGCCCGCGAGCTGCTGGCCCGGGTGGGCATCAATCCGGAGCGCTACGGCAGCTTCCCCCACGAATTCAGCGGCGGCATGCGCCAGCGCCTGGCCATCGCCCTGGCCCTGGCCCTGCAGCCGCCCCTGGTGATCGCCGACGAACCCACCACCAGCCTGGATGTGGCCGTGGCCGGACAGGTGATGGCCCAGCTGAGTGAGCTCTGCACCGAAACCGGCAGTGCCCTGCTGCTGATCAGCCACGACCTGGCCATGGCCGGCCGCTGGTGCGACCGCATCGCCGTGCTCGATCAGGGGCGGCTGGTGGAGGAGGCCCCCAGCCACCAGCTGCTCACGGCGCCGGCCTCACCCCTGGCCCAGCGGCTGGTGGGGGCCGCCCGGCGGCGGGAGGGCGGCCACAGCGAGGCCCCCGCCGCCGCACCGGTGCTGCTGGAGGTGGAGGAACTGCGCAGCTGGCACCCGCTGCCCTCCCTGCCCTGGCAGCCGCGCTGGATCAAGGCGGTCGACGGGGTGAGCCTGACCCTGCACGAGGGCGAGACCATCGGCGTGGTGGGGGCTTCGGGCTGCGGCAAGAGCAGCCTCTGCCGCGCCCTGATGGGGCTGGCGCCGGTGCGGGGCGGTGCGGTGCGGCTCCAGGGGGTCGACCTGCGGCGCCTGGGGGGGCGGCCCCTCCGCCGAGCCCGGCGCCGGCTGCAGATGGTCTTCCAGGATCCCCTGGCCTGCCTCAACCCCCAGATGACCGTGGGGGAGGCGGTGGCCGATCCCCTGCTGATCCATGGACTGGCCGGCCGTCCAGAGGCCCGCCGCCGCGCCAGGGAGCAGCTGGCCCTGGTGGGGCTGAATCCGCCCGAGTCCTTCGAAAACCGCCTGCCCCGCCAGCTCTCGGGCGGTCAGCAGCAGCGGGTGGCGATCGCCCGCGCCCTGATCCTGGAGCCCCAGGTGCTGCTCTGCGACGAGAGCGTCAGCATGCTTGACGCCGAGGTCCAGGCCGACGTGCTGGCCCTGCTGCGGCGCCTGCAGGGCCAGCTCGGCCTGGACATGCTGTTCATCACGCACGACCTCTCGGTGGCCGGCGGCTTCTGCCACCGCGTCCTCGTGCTCGACGGCGGCCGCGTCGTGGAGCAGGGGGCCGGTGCCGAGCTGCTGGCCCATCCCCAGGCGGCGATCACCCGCACCCTGGTGGAGGCCTGCCCGCGCCTGCCCCCCCTGCACTGACTCCCCTTCCACCCCTGCCCGCCATGCTGCGCCGCCTGCTCGTCCGCGCCCGCTACCTCACCCTGGTGCCGATCCTGGCGCTGCTGGCCAGCTGCCTGGCCCTGTTCATCCGCGGCAGCCGGCTGATCCTGGAGCAGTTACGGCTGGCACTGGTCAGCATCACCGACCTGGTGGACCTCAACCGCTTCGAGATGGACATCCTCGAGGGGATCGACCTGCTGCTGGTGGGAACGGGCTGCCTGGCCCTGGCGATCGGCATGTACTCGCTGTTCATCAGCGAGCTGAAGCTGCCGAAGACCCTCAGCTTCCGGAACTTCCACGAAGTGAAGGGCATGTTCGCCAACTTCATCATCCTGGCGATGGCGATCTCCTTCCTCGAACTGCTCAACAGCTTCGATGCCGAAGACCCCTCCCACGCCGTCGCCGGCGCCGACATCTTCTTCCCCGGCGCCGGCATGGCCGTGGTGACCCTGGCCCTGCTGGCCTTCAAATACTGGGGCGGCGAGCGGGAGGACCACCGCCCCGCGGCAGCGCCGGAGCGCGAGTGATCCCGACGACGGCCCCGGGCGTAGCGAGGGCCGGTCCGCTGTCCCTCAGAGCACCGCGCCCAGCAGGTCGGCGATCAGCAGGTTGTCGAGGGAGAGGAGGCCGCCGCCGGAGGTGATCAGCACCAGGCACATCACCACATACATGGCCGCCTTCTCCCAGCTGGGCGGTTCGCCGACGCCCATCGGTCCGGCGTAGTCCCCGGGGGGGATCTGGTAGGGATCCGGGGCGATGAACGGGAACCCGGAGGCCAGCTCCAGCACCATGGCGTAGGCCATCGACACCAGGATCGCCAGGGCCGCCAGGGGGGTGAGCAGACCGGGGATCAGGGCGATCCCGGCGCCCCACATCGAGGCCGCCGAGAGGAAGCAGAGCCATTCCGGCGTCTTCATCGCCGTCGACCAGGTGCGCAAGTTGCGCAGCTTCGGCCAGCCGTGGCGGATGAAGGCCACCCCCACGAACAGCCGCAGCACCAGCAGAGCGGCAGCGGCCGCCACCGAAGGGCCGCTGGGCACGAGCAGGGTGACGATCTCGAGATCCATCGGCGGGCGCACCAGCTGGAGGGCTTGCCGGCTCAACGTAAGCAGGGTCGGCGGACGGCGCAGCGGCGGTGCCGGGCGAAACCGGGGGTCCTGGCCATCATGCGGTTGGCGGGCCCCCTGTCCCCGCCACCCCTGCCGACGCCATGACCGCATGCACGGCGGCCCTGCCCTCCCCGGGAAGCTCTGCCCCCCTGGGCGCCTCGGTCAGCGAGGGCGGTGTCAACTTCAGCCTCTATGCCCGGCGGGCGACGGCGGTGGAGCTGTGCCTGTTCGATCGCGTCGACGATGCTGTGCCCAGCCAACGGGTCCGCCTCGATTCCGACCCGCATCACAGCGGCGACTACTGGCACTGCCGGCTGGAGGGGATCGGGCCGGGGCAGCACTACGGCTGGCGGGTCGAGGGGCCCCAGCTGCCGCAGCTGGGGCTGCGCTTCGATCCGGCCAACCTGCTGCTCGATCCCCACGGGCTGGCCCTGGGGATGCCGCCGGGCTACGGCCGCGCCCCCGGCCGCAGCAGCGCCGGCGACTGGGGCACCGCCATGAAGAGCGTCGTGGCCGACCCGCACGCCTACGACTGGGAAGGGGATCGGCCCCTGCACCGGCCCTCCCGCGAGACGGTGATCTACGAGCTGCACGTGCGCGGCTTCACCGCCCACCCCAGCGCCGGCCT
>QLAH01000784.1_pt1 | contig 11831 bp, 7 predicted proteins | sample 4693081 | NCBI WGS metagenome assembly QLAH01 (sample SAMN09425401, study PRJNA476045) | Lake water metagenome, whole genome shotgun sequencing project.
CACCACGCCATTGCCCGCGGCATAGGCCCAGCTCTGCCTGACGCCGGATCCTGGGGTGGTGAGGGTGCGCAGCTGTCCCACCAGCAGCAACGGGCTCACCGCCGCCCCGAGGGCGAGGGGCAGCACGTCGAACGGCGGGGTGGTCAAGGGGCCGCAGCGCGGGGGAGCGATCGTAGGCAGGCTCAGGCGTCCAGCAGGGCGGCGGCGATGGCCGGCAGCAGGCTGGCATCGGCGGCCCGGGCCCGTCCCTCGCTGAACACCACCAGCAGCATCGGCGCCTTGCCATCCACCTCCACATAGGCTGCGTCGTGGCGGGCCTGGCTCATCCAGCCGGCCTTGCTCCACAGCCGGGCCCCCTCAGGCAGGCCGGCGCCGAGGAAGCCATCCACCTGATTCTCGGGATCGGCGGCCCGCGCCTGGGGATCCAGCGAGCGGCGCAGCAGGGCCGTCATGCGGCGGCCGGCCGGCGGGGACACCGCCGCTCCGGCCATCACCGCATGCAGCAGGCGGGCCGTGAAATCGGTGCTGAGGCGGTTGCGGTTCTCCAGCTGGGCGCCGTAGAAATCGCGCTCACGGCCATAGGGTCCCTCCGCCCAGGTCTTCTGGCAGGCGTTCACCCCCGCCACCTCGCTCCAGCCGAGGCGCGCCAGCCAGTCGTTGACCACCTGGCGCTGGCGGCACCAGGCCGCCGCCCGAGCGGGGGGCAGGGACGGGCCGCTGGTGGTGCCGGTCAGCAGATCCACCACCAGGCTGGTGGCGTCGTTGCCGGAATCGCGCACCATGTAGGCCAGGGCCCGACGCAGCTCCGGCCCCTCCTCGATCAGCTGGCGTTGCAGCCAGGCTTCGGCCGCCACCAGGTACACCAGCTTCACCACGCTGGCGGGGTAGCGGGCCCTCTCCCCATCCCAGCCGGCGCCAGTCACGGTCTGGCCCCAGAAGGCCTCCTGGTCCAGGCCCTCGGCCCCGCCCACCAGGGAAGCCCCGTAGCGGAGCCAGGTGATCGAGAGCTGCTCCCCCAGCCCCGGGCGCCCCTCCTGCTCCAGTTGGCCGATGAGCTGGCGCAGGGTCTGGCCCATGGCCGGATCCGGGCTGTAGAACGCCATCAGCGGCGGCACCTTGCGATGGCGACCTTAGGCACCCTGCCGGCGCCGGGCCGTACCTGGACCCTGACCCGGCCGCTGCCGGCCTACAGCCGGCCCCGGGGCCCGGGGCTGGCCACCGAGATCCAGGCGGGCCGGCACCTGACGGTGCTGGCCGCGGCCCCCGCTGATTCCGGCGCCGAGACCCGCCTGCGGGTGCGGCTGCACGAGGACGGCTACCCCTGCTGGGTGGAGGCGGGGGCGCTGGAGAGCCACGGGCACCCCGCCCCGGTGCCGCCGTTGCCGCGCCTCGATCGCGACCGGATCGCCGCCCGCCTGGAGGCGGTGCTCGCCTTCGCCGAGGCCGCCCGACACCGCCCCAACCGCTACCTCTGGGGGGGCACCCTGGGGCCCGATTTCGACTGCTCGGGGCTGGTGCAGACCGCCTACGCCCAGGCCGGCATCTGGCTGCCCCGCGATGCCTACCTGCAGGAGCGCTTCTGCCGCCCGGTGGCCGTGGCCAGCGGCGTCACCAGCCTGCTGCTGCCGGGGGACCTGCTGTTCTTCGGCACCCCGCGGCGCTGCACCCACGTGGCCCTGCACCTGGGCGGCGGCCGCTACCTGCACAGCTCCGGGCGCCAGCACGGCCGTGACGGCATCGGCATCGACGACCTCAACCCCCGCAACCGGGATCCGGTGGCGTGCCACTACCGGGCCGAGCTGCGGGGCGCGGGGCGGGTGATGCACAGCCACGACGGCAGTCCCCTGCCTCCCTGAGCACAGGGTCCCGGGGCCCGGGGCGGGTACCGTGCAACCTGAGCGTGAAGGGGGCCATGGCGGAGTCCGCCAGCCTGTCGGTGGTGGTGCCCCTCTACAACGAGGAAGCCAGCGTGCCCCTGCTGGTGGAGAAGCTGCTGGCGGCCATCAGGCCCCTGGGCCGGCCGTTCGAGCTGGTGCTGGTGGACGACGGCTCCAAGGACGGCACCCAGGCGGTGCTGCGGCACCTGGCCCCGCAGGTGCCGGAGCTGGTGGCCGTGCTGTTGCGCCGCAACTACGGGCAGACGGCCGCCATGGCAGCGGGGTTCGATGCCAGCGGTGGCGGCGTGATCGTCACCCTCGACGGCGACCTGCAGAACGATCCCGCCGACATCCCGCTGCTGCTGGCCCGGCTCGAGCAGGACGACCTCGACCTGGTGAGCGGCTGGCGGCAGCAGCGCCAGGACGGGGCCCTGAACCGTCTGCTGCCGTCCCTTGTGGCCAACCGTCTGATCGCCCGGGTGACGGGGGTGCGTCTGCACGACTACGGCTGCTCCCTGAAGGCGTACCGGCGGGAAGTGGTCAGCGACATGAACCTCTACGGGGAACTGCACCGGTTCCTGCCGGCCCTGGCCTTCATCGAAGGGGCCCGCATCGGCGAGGTGCGGGTGTCCCACCAGGCCCGTCGCTACGGCCGCAGCAACTACGGCATCGACCGCAACTTCCGGGTGTTGATGGACCTGCTGACGGTCTGGTTCATGAAGCGGTTCCTGACCCGGCCGATGCACGTCTTCGGCTTCGCGGGCCTGCTGGCCCTGCTGGCGGGCCTGGCCATCGCCACCTGGCTGGCGGGCGAGAAGCTGCTGCTGGGGGCCGACATCGGCAACCGTCCCCTGCTGCTGATGGCGGTGCTGGCGATCCTCAGCGGGGTGCAGCTGTTCAGTTTCGGGCTGCTGGCGGAACTGCAGATGCGGACGTACCACGAAAGCCAGGGTCGGCCGATCTACCGGGTGCGGGCCACCCTGCGCGGGGGCGGGTGAACGGGGGGGGGCGCGCGCGGCGGCTGAACTTTTATGTCACCCCCGCTCGCCTGAGAAGCCAGGCAGGAAGGGGTCCTTACAGTACCGGCGGTTCCTATTGGCCCAAGCCATGACTGGTGAATTTGCCGTTGCCTGGATGCCGTCCGTGATGGTTCCCCTGGTGGGAATCCTTGGCGCGGCGGTGGCCATGGCCCTGCTGTTCAACGTGATCGAGGCGACCGACTGACGACGGCCCCAGGCCCCAGCGTCCTTCGCCACCTCCACCCCCGATCCGCCGACCCCCCGATCCGCTTCCCATGACCGTGACCCCCGTCGCCGACCCGACCGTCGGCAATCTGGCCACCCCCGTCAACAGCAGCTATTTCACCAAGGCCTTTCTGAACGCCCTGCCGGCGTATCGGCCCTCCCTCTCGCCCAACCGTCGCGGTCTTGAGGTGGGCATGGCCCATGGCTACTTCCTCTACGGCCCCTTCGCCTACACCGGCCCCCTGCGTGCCACCGAGTTCGCCAGCACCGCTGGCCTGCTCGCCGCCATCGGCCTGGTGTCGATCCTGACCATCTGCCTGTCGATCTACGGCACCGCCGGCAGCGGCCCCAACGTCCAGCCCCCCGACGCCACCATCGACAACCCGCCCGCCGACCTGTTCACCAAGGCCGGCTGGGCGGAATTCGCCAGCGGCTTCTGGCTCGGTGGCTGCGGTGGCGCCGCCTTCGCCTGGTTCCTCTGCAGCACCGCGATTCAATCGCCGCTGGCCAACATCGCCGGTGGTGTCTGGAGCGTCGGCTGAGCCAGCCCTCCCCACCGGATGCCCTTCCAAACCCTGCCTCGGCAGGGTTTTTTGCTGGCCATGGGTCCGGGCGGCCCGTGGGGGGCCGCCGGTCCGGGTTCAGACGACCTGGCTGAAGTTGAAGCCGATCACGTGGTCATCGAAGTCGCGGTCACCACCACCGAACCTGTCTTCCAGGCCGAACAGATTGGTGCCGAGGGTGCGGAAGTGGCTGATGCCGTCGCCGTTGGCCGCCCCGTAGGCGAAGAACGTTCTGCCTCTCACCTGGGCAAACGGGGCCAGGAAGGAGGATTCCGAGATGGTGACCGCCCTCTCGCTGGATCTGTTGTTCCCGACCCGAAGCCCCTGCAGCTCCGTGACGAGGTTGTCGGCGCTCAGGGCGGCGCTGCTGTAACTGGCCTCGCCTGGACGCACCAGGTTGCCGGCGGCGTCGCGGACGGTTCCCTGGGCATCGAGGGCGCGGTAGAAGCCTGTGATGGCATCGAAGCTGGCTTCGCGGCTGAGCACCAGGTTGCCCTGAACCGACTGGGAGGGGGCGAAGGCGGTGAAATCCAGGACCGGGGCCACGCCCTGCTCCTGACCGATGAGGGCATCGAGCCCCTGGTCGGCGTCGAGGAGCTCGAGACCGACCTTGACGCCGCTGGTGGAGGCGAGGTTCACCGAACGGTCGGAGCCGGCCGGAGCCACGGGGCGGAAGAAGCGCAGACGCCTGTCTGTGGCGCTGCGGAGACGATCAAGACTGCCATCGACCACCTCGAAGAAACGGACCGACTGGCCGTTGACCAGCAGGATCTCGCGATCGAACGTGGTACCCGGCGCCAGGGTGATGCCGGAGCGCTCCAGGGTGGAGAACAGGATCTGGGCACGGGAACGGATCGCCGTCAGGTCCGCCAGGAGGCTGTCGGCGCTGGCCACCTCATCGGCCTCGAGCACCACGAAGCCGATCTGGTTGGCGGTGGCGGAGCGCCCCGTCAGGGTCGCCTTCAGCACCAGGCTGGCTGCCGCGTCGCCGTTGGACGGATCCGCCACCGTGAGCGTGAGCGGATCGACGCGACGGAAGACAGGCGCCAGATCCACCGTCCCGACCGTCACCGACTGCAGGATCTCGCCATCCGCCGCCGGCCCCTGATCACCGGGGGCGCCATCGGCCAGGGAGAGGTGCAGAAACTCCGCGGCACCATCGGCGTCGAGGTCATAGAACCGGGCACCGCCGCCCTGGCGTGGGTCGTAGGTGAGCGGTGTGGTCACGCCGGTGCCTGGGTCGGTGGAGACGGCGACCCAGCGGCTGGACGGGGAGTCGGCGAACGGGGCCCCGACCGTCAGGGCGGCGAGCTCGAAGCTGACCGTTGCCCGGTCCACGCCCGGGTCCAGATCGATGCCGAAATCAACGGAGCTGTCCCCGAGAACGACACCGGGGGCCTTGGTCGGAACCACCTGGAAGGGCCGATCCCCCTGGAAGATTCCGCCGGTGATGGTGACGGGGATGGGGGTCGCATCGCCTCCGGGCGTGATCACCACCACGACCGGGTTGCCCGGATCGGAAGGGGGGACGGCACCGATCGTCAGCGCCGGCGTGAAGGCCGTGATCGCCGTTCCATCGAAGAAGCCCAGCCGCAGGTTGAGGCTGGCCAGGTCGGCGGGGCCGAAGCCGGCGGGGGCCATGAGGCTGAGGGTCATGCGGTCGGCCCGGATCCAGTCGGGACCGTCCAGCACAACGAGTCGCAGGCTGTCGCCATCGGGATCCAGGCCGAAGGCACCGAGGTTCTGAAGCACCTGCACGCCTGGAATGAGGGTGAGACGGGGCCCACCGGATGGCGCCGCCAGGTCCGGCGCCGCATTGGCCTGGATGCCGGCCGCGGCCAGGGCCTGCTTGATCTGCCCCCAGCTGCCCTGGAGCTGCTGACCATCGATGAAGGCCGTGTCCCTGCCCACTTCGAAGTCGCGGATCCGCAGCGGCGCGGCCGTGGTCACGGCAGCGGAGCTGTCGATCAGGAACTGATCCGCCTCGCGGTCCGCCAGGGCCGTGGTGGGCGCCAGCCCAGGAGTGGCGGCAGGGTCGATCAGGCGGCCGCCGATGACCACATCCCTGGCCTGGCCCAGGAAGAACTGGTCGCCGCCCCCGCCGCCCACCAGGACATTGCCGCCCAGGCTGTCGCTGTTGAAGAACTGGTCGCTGCCGCCCCGGCCCTCGATGCGGGAGCCCACGCCGACGTAGACGCTGTCCGGCGCCTCTGAACCGATCACCGTGACGTTGGCGAGCTGGATGCCCTGCTCGGGCACGGCCCCGTAGGCGGCCGGATCCAGCAGCTGCAGGTTGCCGCCGGTGTCTACGGCGGCGCCGAAGACCAGGTCGAGTTCCTTCCAGCCGGTTTGCCAGAGGATCGGGCCGCCCCGTTCGGGGGCCACAGCCAGGCTGAGGTCGGCCGAACCGGTCACCGTCTCGATGGCCCAGGCGGGCTGGTTGGTGATCGGGTCGGTGCCCGACAGCAGGTGGAACGCGCCGTCCACGCGATCGGTGCTGACGGTGAGATCGAGGAAGCCGCGCCGGTTCACGTCGGCGTAGGCCAGCCCGTTGATGTAGCCCATGAACAGACCGTCGAGACCATCGACGGCGGGGTAGTTCGCCCGGATGTAGGCATCGGCGCCGGGGAGATACTTCTCCAGCCCCGGCGAGGTGACCCCGGGGGTGGCGAACTCCAGGCCGGCCAGGCTGCCGGCGGGGCGGGTGCCCGCCGTCATCGTGTCGAGCACGCCGGCCCAGGCGTTGTGGGTGTCGCCGGCCAGGCTGATCAGCCGCTTGCCCAGGGCCAGGGCGCTCTGCAGGATCGTTTCCCGCTCCACCCCGTAGCCGTCCCAGGCGTCGAGGTTGTAAGGGATCTTGCCGGCTTCGGCGAACAGGGCTTTCTCCGCCGCGGAAAGCTGGGCGAAGGGGGTCCCGGTGGCGAGCTTCTGCAGCGGGGCGGCGTACTTGTCGAGCAGGGCGGGGTTGCCGGCATCCAGCAGCAGCTCCGCCGGCACCGCCATCGACTGCATCAGCACCGACTGGCCCAGCACCTGCCAGGCGGCGGAAGAACCCGCCATCCGTTGCTGCAGCCAGGCCATCTGGCTGTCGCCGAGGAGGTCACGGCCGGGATCGCCCCAGGCCTGCTGCACGGTGGCCAGCACCAGTTCCCGGGTGACCAGGGGAGCCAGGCCGGCGGCGAAGGCCGGTACCGCCGCGGGGGAGGCCGGCGGGGTGAGCCCCAGCTGGCTTGCATAGGCCGCCACCAGGGCCGGGTCGGCGAGGATCGCGCCGATGCGGGCCTGCACGGCGGCGGCATCGGGGTACTCCAGCTGCTCATCGCGGGCGGTGAGACGGGTTTCGAGGATGTGCAGCGCCAGCACGTCGCCGAAATCGAAGGAGCGGTAGCCCTGGGTGAGCGGCGTGAGGGCGGTGGCGCCGTCCCCGCTCTGGCGCAGGCCGGGTTCCCGGATCGGCAGCCACTCGTGGTACGCCTTCAGGGCCGCATCGCGTCGGCTGATCCAGTCGCCCTCGGTGGCGCTCTGGTGGTTCTGGGCGCCACCGGCCCAGCTGTCGTTGGCGGTCTCGTGGTCGTCCCAGATGGCGATCAGCGGCGCCGCGGCCCGCAGCGCCTGGAGATTGGCATCAGTGTGGTACTGGGCATAGCGGAGCCGGTAGTCGTCGAGGCTGACGATCTCGCGGTTGGGCAGGAAGCCACGGTCGCCGGCGGCATCTTCCGCCTCACCGAAGCCACCGGGGCCGTACTCGTAGATGTAATCGCCCACATGCACCAGGGCGTCGTAGGGGTTCACCGCGTGGACGGCGGCGGCCCGGCCATAGGCGAGGAACTCCTCGGCGGCGGTGAAGTTGGCGCAGGAGAACACGGCCAGCCGCACCGGGCCGCTGCCCACCGGCAGGGTCTTGGTCTGCCCCACCATCGACTGCGCCGCACCGGCGCGGAAGCGGTAGTGGTAGACGGTGTCGGCACTGAGGCCGTCGGCCTCCACCTTCACGGTCCAGTCGCGGGCGACGCTGGTGGTGAACACACCGCTGTCAACGATCGAGCCGGCCTCAAAGCCGGCGCTGCGGGAGACCTCCCACTGCACATCCACCAGTCCGGCGAAACCGGCGGGCGGTGTGATCCGGGTCCAGAGGATCACCGAATCGGCGTAGGGGTCGCCGGAGGCGACGCCGTGGGAGAAGGCGAGTCCGGCGGGCAGGGCCCGGCCCAGATCCAGGTCCAGCAGCAGGGGGTCGTGGTCGGAGGTGCGGTAAGGATCGGGCGCGAAGAAGTCGCGGGCCGCCGCATTGCCGTTGCTGTTGGTGTCGAGGTTGTAGTCGCGGAAGGCGCCCTCGGCGGCGTTGATGCTCCAGTCGGTCGCGGCCACCGCCTGGCCCACCAGGGAGGGGGAGATCAGCATGTGATCGAGGGCCCCGCTCATGTCGACCGGGTTGAAGAAGGCGTAGCTCGAGGGGGGCTCGGCGGTGAAAGTGGGCAGGGCGTTGCGGAAGCCCGCCGCCTCCAGCACCCGGATCGGGTCCTCCTTGGCGTAGGCATTGATGTCGCCCAGCACCACCCAGTCGCTGTCGCCGGTGCCGGTGGGGTCGGTGCCGATCCACCGGAGCAGCTCGGCGGCCGCCGCGGTGCGGGTGGCATTGAAGGCCGACTGGCCATCCCGCTGGTCGAGATCAGGGCCGGTGGCACCGCCGCTGCCCTTCGATTTGAGGTGGTTGACGGCCACATTCAGCACCTCGCCGCTGGCCAGTTCCCGGAAGCCCTGGGCCAGGGCCGGCCGGTTGAGCGGGCTGCCGGTGGCGAGGGGATCGGTGAAGCTGGCGGTGCCGAGCACCCGGGCCGCGCCGGTGGGGGCCACCGTCCGGCTGTCGTAGATCAGGCCCACCTTGATGGCGTCGCTGCCGATCAGGCCGGTGGGCACGAAGCTGTACAGGCGCCCCGAGCCACTGGGCTGGGCGGCGTTCAGCCGCGCCACGACCGCGGCCAGGGTGGCGTCGTCGGCGTCGTTCTCCAGCTCCATCAGGCCGATCACATCGGCCCCCAGGCCGACCAGCGCGGCGGTGAGCTTGGTGAGCTGGCGCTCCAGCTCCTCGGCCGTGTTGGCCCCGCGGGGGGCCAGACCGGTGTCCGTGAGGGCGCCAGCGGCGTTGAGGGTGGTGAAGGTGTTGAGCACGTTGAAGCTGGCCAGCCGCAGCTGCCCCGCCCCGGCAGGCGCCGGTGCCGGCGGGCGAGGGTTGCCGGCCTCGAAGCTGAGGGGCGCCGTCGGCTGCAGCCGGTACTTGCCGAAGTCGAATCCGAGCACCCCCTCCACGTCGGTGATGGTGTCGCCGCGGCGCAGCAGCTGGTCGCGCACCGGCGCCGCCGGGGTGGCCGCCGCCGCGGGCCGGTAGGCGCTGTTGCTGCCGTCGTCGAGCACCAGCTCGCGGCGGGCCGTGGCCTGCTCGGCGGCGAAGGCCGCCGGCCCCGGCTCCATCACGTTGGTGGGCTGGAGCGGCAGTCCTCCGGCGCTGAGCTCCACCTCGCCGAAGCGGAACTGGCCGAACAGACCGTTGACGCTGAGGGTTTCCGGGAAGCGCACCCACATGCCCTCGAAGGGCTCCAGATCAAGGGGGCTGCTGCGCTGGGCCAGCAGGTCGGGAATGTCGACCCGTTGGGTGTCGCCCAGGCGGCCCTGCCCCTCCACCGTCAGGGCACTGACAGCCGTGATCGCCGTCTGCCCGAAGCGCTCGGCCACCGTCCCGGTGAGCCGCACCCGGTCGCCGATCACCACATCAACGTTGGAACCCGAGAGGGGGTAGGCCACATAGAGCCCCTCCGACGTCAGGGCGCTGCTGTCCCAGTCGGCGGTCTCCTCCTGCAGAAAGAAGCCACCCAGCTCGCCGGTGGCCTGGAAATCGCCCACCACCACGGCGCGGAGGGTCACGCTCTGGGCGAGGAGGGGGCTGGTGCTGCCGCCGCCCTGCACCGCCGAGATCCGGCTGATGCTGTCGTTGTCGGCGATGGTGATGGTGGCGCTGCCCGCCGCCCCGGCAACCGTGTGGCCAGCGGGTGCGGCCAGCTCGATGCGCAGGGTCTCGGGGCCTTCATCGAGGGCGTCATCGAGCACCGCGATCGCCAGATCAACGCTGGCCGCCCCCGCCGGGATCAGCACCGAGGCCGGCAACGGGCCGGCGAGGTCGCCGGCCTCCGCCAACCCGGGGCCCGCAGCCAGGCTGATCGGCACCGTCAGGGCCGCCAGGGTGGAGCCGCTGCGGCTGATGCGCAGGCTGGCCCCATCGCCGGATTCGCTCGCCACCGCGTCGATGGCCTGGATCGAGACCTCGGGCAGCGCCGGTGGCGTCGCCGCCGACAGGCGCAGATCGTCGATGGCAAGGCCGTGGTCGTTGCCGGGATCGTTGATCTCGGCCCAGCGCAGCCAGAGGGTGGCCCCGGCCGCCAAGGGGCTGGCCGAAAGGTCGAGGCTGCCGCCCACGCCAGCCACCCGGCCAGCGCTGTTGCCATCGACGGCACCGGCCGTGCTGCCGGTCACCGGCGAGGTCCAGCTGAAACTGCCACCCGGTGTGGACCAGAGGCTCACCTGCTCGAAGCTGGCGCCGAGGCCCCACTGCAGCTCCATCGTGTGGGCCGTGGTGTTGCCCCCGTTGCGCCACTGCTCGCCGCTGAAGGTGAGATCGAGGTTCGCGATCGCCGCCCCGGTGTTGTTGCTGAGGGCCAGGGCGAACCAGCCGGCCACCGACCCGCTGGCGGGCGAGCCGAAGAAGGCACCGCCCGAACCGAGGCCCCCCAGGGCGCGGTCGGTGCTGCCCGTCGCCCCGTAGCTCAGGACGGCGCCGGCATTGCCGGTGCCGCTGTCGGCGTTGTAGGTGGCCAGGGCGAGGGGGGCGGCCGCCGGCTGCCGGAACAGGTGCCAACCGGGCAGGGTCACATCGTTCGACCAGCTGACCCCGGATCCGGAGGCCGCCAACGCGTCGAAGGTCTGGCTGTACAGGCCTGTGAAGAGGGCTGGCATGGTCCGGGGGGGTGGGCGAGGGAGGAAGACGAAGACGCGAGGGATCCCGGGGAAACCCCAGGGGCTGGTGGAGGCCCATCCCCGGAAAGGGGAATGGGCCCCCAGAACGTGCTCAGACCAGGGCGAAGTTGGCCTGGTTGTTGAGCGCGGAGGCGCTGATGTTCGTGAAGTGACCCACGGCCACCCCCGACACACGCAGCAGGGTGTCGGCGCCCACCTGGGAGAAGCCCAGGTCGGCGAAGGCCACCCCGCGCAGACCCACCAGGTCCTGGCCGGCGGTGAAGTCCATGACGAACTGCTTGGCCGCGGGGCGGTCCCCCGGCTCGCTCACCAGCCAGAACTGGTCGGCACCGGCACCACCATTGAGGTGGTTGGTACCGGCCCCTCCGAGGATGGTGAAGATGTCGTTGCCAGCGCCGCCGAGGGCCCGGTTGCCCGAGCTGCCGATGATGAAACGCGCGGCGGAGGGAATGACGACATCCTCCCGGATCTTCAGTTCCACCGCCACGCCCTGCATGTCGGGGAGCACGCGGGGGTTCTTCTCGACGTAGCCGATCCGGGCGCCACCCAGCAGGACATCCGCCCCAGCGAGCAGTCCGCTGGCGTTCGGAAAGTCCAACTGCACATCGTAAAATTCCTGCAGTCCTTGGCCGAGACGTCCGAAATAAACAACGGTCGCGGCCACCACGGCGAGGCCGAGGATGAGCCCGCCGGGGCGGCCGTGACCTTCTCGGGGATCGCCTTGGCGAGCGCGAGGAACACCGCCTCCGCGATCCGCTGCGACACCTCCGCCGCGCAGCCCGATACCGGCCGCGGGTAACGCGCATCGAGGAACGTCCCTTCCGGACGGACGATCCGCAGCGGCTCGAACGCGCCGGCGTTCAGCGGCGTGTCCGGGAAGACGTGGCGCACGGCGAGATAGACGGCCGAACAGGTGGTGGCGATCACCGAGTTCATCGGCCCCTTGCAGGGTGGTGACGAATCGGTGAAATCGAAATTGAGTTCAGTGCCTTGCACCGTGAGCTTCAAGGCGATCCTGAGCGGCTCGTCGACCACGCCATCGGAATCGACGAAGGCCTCGGAGGCATAGATGCCATCGGGAATGGTCGCGATATGGGCTCTCATCAACTCGGCCGCGCGCC
>QLAH01000785.1_pt1 | contig 11815 bp, 9 predicted proteins | sample 4693081 | NCBI WGS metagenome assembly QLAH01 (sample SAMN09425401, study PRJNA476045) | Lake water metagenome, whole genome shotgun sequencing project.
CAGTCGAACAGAAAAAACTGGTTGTTCCAGTAGGCAATGTTGCGCAGGTGAATGTCGCCGTGGCATTCCCGAATCCGGTCGGCCTGCACCCGCTGTTGAAACAGGGCTTGCTGCTCGCTAAAAAACCGGTCGCAGTAGGCTTTGGTATCGTCAAACTGCTGCTGGGTTTGGGGGCCGCCAATATATTGGGCTGTCTGCTCGAAGTTCTCGTCAAAGGCTTGGCGAATTTGACCCACCTCGCCAAAGCTACGGATGTAGTCGTTGGTGGTAGTTTTGCTGTGGAACTCGGCGATCACCCTGGCCAATTCCTGCACCAGCTCCGGCGTCAGCTCGCCCCGCTCAAACAAATTGGTTAGCAGGCTGTTCTGGGGGAACTGGCGCATCTTCACCGCATATTCCACTACTTCGCCCGCACCATCGAGCTGGTAGCGGTCGCCCTGCTGGGTGATTGGCAGCACCTCCAGGTAAATCTCAGCCGCGCCGCGCTGGTTCAACCGCAGCTCTTCTTCTGAAAAATGGCGACGGGCTTCCAGGGTGGAGTAGTCCAGAAAGCCAAAGTTGAGCGGTTTTTTGATTTTGTAGGCAAACTCGCCCGTTAGCAGGACGTAGGAAATGTGGGTTTGGATCAACTGCACCACGGCCTCTGGTGGCGGGTAAAACTCTTCGGGATACTCCACATTGGCACTGGCCGGACTGGGGCTGGACTGCTGCACCGGGTGAGGATAAAACTCGGGGCTCAGCATCTGTTGAATCAAAACAGGCAACGTAGAGTCGGTCATGGAATTTGTTGAGTTAGGGGCGCTTGGTGAGCAAGAGTTTCAAATGTTCCAGCGATGGAAAATCACCTTGAGGTAAGCAAGGAGCTGAGGCAAACTGCTTCTTTCTACTTTACGACTGATGCTTTCCCAGTCATGAATAGATCCTGAAAAACCAATCAAGTCTTCAAAAAAGCGGCTATTCAGCAAAAAGCCAGGGCGAACCCCGGCTCCACAAAATTCGGACTTGCTGCGTAATTTAGGCTTCGGAGGCTTCGCTGCTGCTGCCGCCGCCCGTACCCAGGACAGAAACCACAACCCGATCGGCTTCACCCATAACCGTCACCCCGGCGGGCAGCGGCAGTTCGCTGACGTGCAGGGCATCACCCACGTCCATTTGAGACACGTCGATCTCGATTGTTTCGGGCACGACGTTGGGCGCACAAACGACTGAAACCTCGTTCAGGACGGCGTCCAGGGTGCCGCCATTTTGCTTAACGCCGATCGATTCACCGACAAAGTGCAGCGGCACGGTCACTTCAATCGAGGCTTGGCTGCCCACCGAGAAAAAGCTGAGGTGATAGAGACTGCCGCGCCAAGGATGCGATTGGACTTCCCGCAGCAGCGCTTTGCCGCTCCAGGGCAGCTCGGGCACCGAGAGATCGATCATCGTGTTGTTAAGCACGGCCTTCCGAACCAGGGTTTCGGCATTGCGGGTAGCCAAAACCAGCTCAACCGACTCGGCTCCGTTGTGGCCATAGAGCACGGCTGGCGTCATCCCCTCGCGACGCAGGGCGTTGGGTTTGCTGCCTTCAGGGCGCTTCTGACATTCAATCGTGAGTTGCATAGATCTACCTGTGTCTAAATTTGAGTAACTTTATGTGCGAAACTTTGCGTGCGTAACTTTGCGTGCGAAACTTTGCTGGAGAAACCGTTTTAAGGGGCTGAACCATTTGAGCCAGGTCAGGCTGCCGCTCCTCGACCAGATTAGAGTCGAGGTTGAGACTGGGTGATCGTGCTGCCGGTTTGCAGCTCGGACTTGCCCTAGGGGATACTAGGTTTTTTGCCCCGCGACGCCCAGCTCTTCGCCTCTAAGCCCCAGCTCAGGATGGGCTGAATTATAGAGAAGAGCCCGTTTAGGCCCGTGGATCGGATCTTCCACAATAATGGTTTGATCCCGGCTAGCGCCTAACGAGACAATAGCAATCGGCACCTCCATCAGCTCGGCCAAAAACTTGAGGTAGTCTAGGGCAGCCGTCGGCAAATCTTCCAGGCTGCGACAGTCGGCAGTAGACTGCTGCCAACCCGGCAGGGTTTTGTAGATTGGGCGGCAGTTGGCAAACTGGCGGGCGTTGGTCGGGAGGTCGAGGCAGCGTTCGCCGTCTAGCTCGTAGGCCACGCAGACTTTAACCTCCGGCAGTTCGTCCAGCACATCCAGCTTGGTAATGGCCACACAGTCCAAGCCGTTGATTCGTACAGCATAGCGGCCAATCACGCCATCAAACCAGCCGCAGCGCCGCTCTCGTCCGGTCGTGGTGCCAAACTCAGCGCCCCGGTCGCGCAGCAGCACCCCCATTTCGTCGCCCAGCTCGGTCGGAAACGGCCCTTCCCCCACCCGAGTCGTATAGGCTTTGGCCACCCCAATCACCCGGTCGATGATCGTTGGGCCAACGCCTGCCCCAACACAGGCCCCGCCCGCCACCGGATTAGAAGAGGTGACATAGGGATAGGTCCCGTGGTCGAGATCGAGCAACGTTCCCTGAGCGCCTTCAAACAAAATGTTACGCCGCTGCCGCACCGCCTCGTGAATTCGCAGGGAGCTATCGACCACATGGGGACGCAGCCGCTCCGCGTAGGTGAGGTATTCGGCAATGACGGCTTCTGGATCGAGCGGCGGCAAATTATAGAGCCGTTCCAGGACGGCATTCTTTTGAACCACGGCCCACTGCAACTGCTCCCGCAACTGCTCTGGCTCCATCAGATCGATCACCCGAATCCCCGTGCGCTCTGACTTATCAGCGTAGGTGGGGCCAATTCCCCGCTTGGTTGTTCCAATTTTGTGGCTGCCCCGCTGCTCTTCGGCGGCTTGGTCAATCAGGCGATGGTAGGGCATCGTGACATGGGCAGTGCCTGAAATCAGCAGATTTGCGGTCGAGATGTTCAGGGCCTCAAGCTGATCCAGCTCTTCCAGCAAAACTTTGGGGTCAATAACTGTACCCGAACCAATGATGCACTCTGTATTGGGATACAAAATTCCGGAGGGAATCAAGTGCAGTTTAAAGGTTTGGCCTTGGACTACGACCGTATGCCCCGCGTTTACACCACCCTGGTAGCGAACCACCATATCTGCCGACTTGCTCAGCAGGTCGGTAATTTTTCCTTTCCCTTCATCGCCCCACTGGGCACCGATGACAACGACGTTAGCCAAGGTTTTTTCTAGGTCTAAAGTTCACACAAACTCTAATTATCAAGAAAACAGGTCACAAGTGTCAACCTGATTCGATGGGTTTAAAACAGGGTGCAATCTTGCTCAGGGTGCGATCTTGCTCAGGCCGCCTTCTAGCCCTATCCCTTCTAGCCCGATCAATGAGTTCAGGCTGTTAATACAGGCAATCCTGCTTCACAGCGATTTTCAACCACAACAAACCCGCAAAGTCTCAGGCCAGCCCAACATCCCTAACCTGGCCTTTGCGCAGCCTGATTCCAGAACCCTAAACGACGCTAAGTTGCTTTATCTGGGCTTAATTCCGAATCGACTGAAGTATTCTGTGATCGTCAACGCTAATGCAAAGTGATATAAATCACAGACAAATTGAGATACGACCGACGAATTGAGTAGTCAACTCAGTATTTTTGCAGTTAAGAAAAATACAATATAATCTTGTCTACTACCGTAATATTTCGGATATAATCGTGGGAGATTCCGTGGAGCGGTCTTTGGGTGTAATGCCACATTAGAAATCATCTCAGCCTATGTATCAAAACTCACAGCATCAAAACTCACAGCATCAAAACTCACAGCATCAAAACCCACAGCATCAAAACCCACAGCATCAAAACCCACAGCATCAAAACCCACATAAATCGCGAGCGCATATGAATCTGGAGGAGTTTGAGACTCAATCGCGGGAAGCGCTTGAGCAAACCCTAAACCAACTACATACTGCTTCTCTCTTGGTAGGGCAGTTGGAAACTCAAATCGCCGAAACAGGAAAATCGTTACAATCGCTCAGTCAGTTAATCGAAGCATTCGTGGCTCAGCAAAAGCGCCAGTCTTCTAACTAGCCTGATCAACCTAAAAGTACCTCCAGTAAGATCTGGCAGGGTTAAACGCCATATCAAAACTTGAGGCGGCATAGCTTGATTGAGCGACTAAGTCTCGTCCAGAACAGCCTCGTCCAGAACAGCCTCGTCCAGAACAGCCTCGTCCAGAACAATGAGAAGAGCCGAGAAATCAGTCTCTAGGGCTCTAAAAAGCTGGGCCTTGCCAAATTAGACTTAACTGTGCAGCTCTACCGAATAAATTTACTCGGATGCAGCCCAAGATCCGGGTTCGAAACGTAATTCAACAGGTGGAAAATTCAACAGGTGGAAAACAGCCTAAACTGCCAAGCCAGCAGACAAAGCTAACTCACTTCGAATTGCCTGTTTGAGCTGAGGCAGACTAACGGGTTTTACGAGATACTGGGAAGCACCTAGTTTAAGCGCACGCTGCTGATCGGCTTGAAAAGCAAAGGCAGAGATTACGATCACCGGCACCTGTAGCCATTCCGCTGTCCATTGGCGCTGTTGCAACAGGCTGTAGCCATCAATGTCAGGCAGTTTCAGATCGAGCAGGACCAAATGGGGCCGAAACTGCACCATTGCCGCTGCAAAGGACGCACCTTTGGCCAGAGCCACCACTCTGTAGCCGTAATGTTCTAGATAGTCGCTCATGAGCTGGCGACTCGCCTCGTTGTCTTCAACAACCAGGATGCGAGCGCCCGAATGCTGGTTTAAGTCTGGCGTTTGAGTCATGCTTAATTCCATCTTGCATTATCTGACAGCTAACCCAATCTTCAAAACCGCGCAGCGATGCGGCTAGAGCAGGTCAACACAGAATCGCTTACATTGCCACTTGATATTGCTACCAACAAAAGCACCTGTGCCTCTGCCCTAATCATCTAGGAACACAGAAATTAGCTCCTAAAAACTGCCAACGCCCAGAACTACCGTTGGCTTGAATTCACTAAGTGGTCACAGAATTAGATGGTCACGGAAGCTGAAAGACTAAACTTACAGGCTAAATCTATTCAACCAGAACAGGCTAATTACAACAGGGAAGGGGAGGGAATTGGCTAGCCAAGTTAATTAAAACAATTGATACCGATCGTAAGAGTAAATCTCACTAATCTCGCTGTTTTAATTGTAATGCTTCTGTAAAGATTGAAACTAGGCCAGAAAATCAACCGAGATAATAAAGAGCTTATTCAATCCAGCCTATTTGAAAAGTGGTTCGCTGTCACCTCTCCTGTTGCTCAGTAGAGCCAATCTCATCTATAGCCCGCAACAAATGCAAAACTGAGGGCCTACTGGTATCTTATCCACACCAGCAAGGCATTTGTTCCTCAGCATGTAGCCGCTCATTCAGTTAAACCAGTTAAACCAGTTAAACGAACTAAATTCTGCTCACAAGCAAAAGGGCTGTGGAGGTAAATCTGTTCTAAAACCCACAGCCCTTTTATTGATGAATTGCCCAGGATTGCCCTAAGGCCAGGTTTCTACGCCAGCTTTTTACTCTAGGCCGTAGGTCACACTAAGACTATAGGTAAGGCGTACGGTTGCTGGGCTTGCTGGATCGTAGTAGGGCAAAGAATAGAGATCGGCGAAAGTCGCTGGGTCGTTGGTAGAAGGGCAAACACTAGCGTAATTGTTGCCCCAGGAGATAGATTCGGAAATCGAAATCATGTCGCCCAGACTTGTACTAGACACAGTAGCCAAAGCGCCAGCCCGTTCGGTCGCATCTGCCATCGCAACGCGGCGGGCATTTGCCTCCAGCGCCTTGCAATCCCGAATTGCATAGCCAACTGTGACACCAGAACTGATGTAGCGATTGGTTTTGACAACCGCTGTGCTAACTGAGTTGAGCAGTTGTTCAACCCGATCCGACGTCGGTTGATCCAGCACCATGCGAACCCGCATCGAACCCGGTGAGCTGAGATCCGGAGAAACTTTTACATCGGTAGCGCCTGCTCTAGTTGCTGCTTCTGTGGCGTTAGTCATGTCAGTGGGCAGCACTTGGGGCTGGGCCGGTACAGCATCCGGGTTGGAGTAGTCAGTGGAATAGCTATTGGGATAGAAGGACAGCATGATCACCGCTTGATCAGCCGGAGCGCTGACTTGTCCCGTCCCTGTCACGTAGAGGGTGCGGCTGGTTGTATCACTGGAAGCTTGGGCTAGCTGTAGCGAGTTGGCTTCGGTAGCCTGAGCCGATGCAGGTGCTCCAGTGGCAGCATGGCTAGTTTGGGATAAACCTAAGGTGGCGCTCATCAGTGCAGTCAGGCTGAGCAGGGTTGAAAAAAGGCGGTGCTGGGACATATCGCTGTGTCTATTGACTATTGTACATTTCAGTATTCTGTACAATACTGCTTCACAGAAACTACGAAGAATTCCTGAAACTCACCGCTCTTACCTCCGGCAGGACCGTATATTCCGCGACTTGAATTTAGGTATCGCTTGAGTGCTTCTGCCCAAGCCGGGGTTCGGTGCCAGCCAGCAACCTCTGAATATTGGCCTGGTGCCGCCAAATCACAAACAGACCGCCCAATAGCGCCGTGAGCTGAAAGGCCAGAGGCTGCTGAAATGCGCACATCAACCCGACCGCCGCTAGCGCCGCCGCAATTGACCCCAGCGACACAATGCGGAAGATGGCCAGCGTTAGTCCAAACACCAGCAGGATACCCAAACCAACGGGCCAGGCCATAGCCAGCAGCACGCCCAGTCCGGTCGCGGCTGATTTGCCACCCGTGAAGCGAATCCAGATTGAACGGCTGTGGCCCAGAATTGCCATTAGGGCGGCCAGGGTGATAATCCAGGGCAGCCAAAACTCTAGATTGGGCAGAGCAGCGGCAACCGCAGGCAGGCTGTAGAGCCAGCGGGCAAAACCGACTGCCGCCGCTCCCTTCAGTACATCAATCAACAGAACGACGATGGCTGGGCCTTTACCCAGAGTTCGCAGCACGTTGGTCGCGCCCGTGGATTTGGAGCCATGCTCACGAATATCAATGCCCTGAAGCAGCAGCCCGGCCCAATATCCAGTCGGAATTGAACCGCACAGGTAGGCTACGGCCACCACCAGCGCCAAATGCGCCATCCAAATCATCGTTCTGCCCTCAATTTCAGCAGGAGCAGTCCTAGTTTATCAGGATTGACTTAGCAGGACTGACTTAGCAGGACTGGTTGGCCGGACTGATTGCCTGACAGAACTCGAACTGCTGACGGCTAGCCACGCCTGCGCTGACTGAGTTTGTATAGGCAGCGGGTTATTTTGCGAGAAGCCGCTCCGCTTCTATAACCGCCAGAGCAAAAGATTTGTCAATCACGGCTGGTCGGGCTGCCCAACCCAGGTTGCAGACACGTTGCAGATTAGTATGCTCAGCAGAATAGTATGCTCACCGGCTAGTACATCGGGGCCGGAGGAGCCGTTGGGTCGGGGGCAAAGGCCAGCCAGAGGGGGAATTGCAGCAGGGCGACGCTGACATACTCCTCAGTCTCATCGATGATGATCAGGGGAAGCTGCTTTTGCTTCACCAATCGCTCGGCGCGCTGGGCCAGGGGTTCCGGCGCTTCAAATAGGACAATGCCCTCATCAATGCCAAAGTCAGCCCGCGACACGCCCAGACAGTCTTGCAGGCCGCGCCGCCATTCTCCCAAACGTTCAGGCGAGTTGCCGAGAATCAAAGGCCGCAGGCGCTCGCCGTAGATTTCGTTTAGCACCGAGATCGTAGCCGAGGCAATCAAGATATTTTGCAGCCGTGAGCCCATGGTGCGAATCGCGCCTCTCCCTCCCTGATTGAAGAACCAGGTGGAAACCCGCTCGGCATGAACAGGTTCAAAGGTGCGCCGCAGCTGCCAGGGCGGCCCGTAGTAGTCCGGCGAGGCCCGGTACTGATCCAGCAGTTTGCGGATTCGCTTGGCCTGCTCCTGAAACCGGGATTCGGTGAAGCGAGGCTCAGATATCTCTTCAGTTCGATTCGCGCCAGCTTTAGCGCCGGCATCGGGGCGCTCTCGCAGGGTTTCCCGTCCATCTCGTCCCGTTTCGCGGATGGTTTCGCGGGCCGCTTCGCGGGGTGGCTCTGACCGAACCTCGCGAGATTCAACCGTGAGCTGAAGCTGCTCAGCTGAAGTGGCCAGATCCTGCAAGCTGCCAACCAGGTAATCTTTGAAACCCTGCACCCGCATAGCTAGATCCTGAGAAGAACCGGCAAACGTCGTGCGCATTTCGGCCTTAATCCGCTCTTGGCGTCGTTCTAGCTGCTCGATCGCCACCTGAAGCGTTTGTTTGCGCTGTTCCAAATCGCTGACGCCTTCCTTGACGAGGCGGCCAATCGCCATCTGGGTTTCGGCAACCTGCTTTTGCAGCATGGCATTGTAGGAGGACTGCAACGAGGCAATCTCCTGACGTAGGGCTTTTTCCTGCTGCTGCAAGTCGGTTACACGCCGCGTTAGGTCTTCTTCTGGCCCAGATTTGCCGGTAAAGCTAATCGGCTCACGGGGCGGCAGATTAATCGGAATATTGGCCGGATCGGAGGAAGGCGTTTGTGGCTCGTCTGGGTTCATGGCGGATCAAAAAAAGAAGCCTGCTTCAGGGCAGCAAAGAACAATGATAGGGGAACTCGGCGAAAACTGCCGAAGCCGCTGCTGGTTCAATTGCTCGTAAACCAAATCGCTCAGGAATTCCGATTTGTAGAGCAGCGCTGCTCCAGACAGCTGCGGAGCTGGCTGGGATTGAATAAAATCGGCAGAAAGTGGATGCTGTTGATTTCGCGAAAATACAGTAAAACCGGAAAATTAGACCAGAAAATCTGCCAGTTTTGCCAGTCCTGATAGGGGAAATGGCGAAGACAGGTTTCCCCCCGGCATACCTCCAGCGCTTTGTCAGTAAACCGCAGCCTGAGCGTCGCCGTTTGAAACAGTAAAAACAGGCCAAGCAATAGGACCAATCCTCCAGCCCACCGCTGAATCAGGATTAGGGGCAGGGCGAGCAGCAACAGCACAGCCGGAATGACATAGCTGGGAGACAGCTCAACTGTTTCAGTTGGAATAGGAGAATTAGAGGCAGCAGGAGTAGTTGTCACTGAAGTTAGCGCCTTTCAAATTTTAAAGGGTTTCTTGACAAAGTTGTTGAAGTCAAGCCTGCTCCTATTTTAAAGCCAGAAGCTGCCCAGAAGCAGCCTGGAACAGTGGCGCGAAGAATCTACCTTCAGCAGGCCGAGGGCGAGAAGCAGCAGAACCGCTACTTCAGCACTGTGAACATGAGCCAGGAGAGAAAGAAATTGCTGATAAAAATCATCAGCAGGGCCGTAACCACTGCGGTTGTGGTCGATTGCCCCACGCCTTTGGCTCCGCCAGTTGTAGTCAGCCCCCAGCTACAGCCAATCACCGCAATCAACCAGCCAAAAACCAGCCCTTTGATGACGCTACAAAACAGGTCGCGTGGGGTGAGCAGCGTCTGGGCCGATTCTAGAAAAACAGAGTTCGAGATGTTGTAGATCAGATCAGCCAGAATCATGCCGCCCAACATGCCCGTCACAAAAGACAGCACCGACAGAATTGGCGTCATCACGCAACAGGCAATCACGCGCGGAATCACCAAATAATCAATTGGGTCAGTTTTGAGCATGTAGAGTGCGTCGATTTGCTCGGTCACTTGCATCGTGCCCAGCTCAGCCGCAAAGGCCGACCCAACTCGGCCAGCCAGGATCACAGCAGTAATCAGAGGCGCCATTTCTCGTCCTAGAGCCAGAGCCAGCACGCCACCCACGGCTGAACCGACCCCAAACCGCAGAAATTCTGCTGCTACTTGGACAGTAAATACCATGCCGATTGTGGCCGCCGTGATCAGGGCGATAGCCAGCGAATCGGGGCCAGCAATTTTCAGTTGCTCAAGGGTGTTGCGGCGATGGATCTGGCCCTTAAGCAAATGCACAACCACTTGACCAGCCAGAAAGGTGGCTGCCATCGAACGCTGGCTCCAGCGAGTTAACCGAGATTTACGCACCTCTTTTTTCAAGGGCAATTCATCGTCCTTGTCACGAATTTCGGTTGTAAATTGAGCTGATGAATTCGGCTGTTGAGGCCCAATCATGCAGCTAGACCATGCAGCTAAACCTAAGGTAGCTTAGTTCAGTTAAGCCGCTGAGTTCTGCAAAGCCTGATCTTAAGGCACTTTAACCGATCTCCTCCCCAAAATCGGCAATGTTTATGAGACTGGGATTTACGGCTCTTCAAAAAGCTTTTTTAAGGTTAACTTAAGATTTTTCACAGTTCAGCCGATTTGTAGGAGACGCCTTTATTGTGGTAGTGGGCTGGCAAGGACCGAGTTAAAAGTTGCCATTGCGGCTGGAAACGCCCGACTGGAAACACCCGGTTAACAATGTCCGACTGGAGACTCCCATTCCAACTTGTCGCCGCATGAATTGCTTCGGATCGCTAACTGTTCGGATCGCTAACTGTTCGGATCGCTAACTTGTGGAGTATTACCTCTGTGAATATGACCACCTTACCCAACTTGCTCCGCTCTCTGCTGCTGACAAGCATCTTCAGCTTCCTGGCTCCGGTTTCGCTGATTATTTTGCTGCTGCTGGGCGCGGTGACTCTGAGCTACACACCACTCGAATCCTTGGGCAACACTAGCCTCAGCCAAATCATCCAGTTTTTGCAGGTATTTGGCAGCAGCAGCGCTTGGCGCGGCACGATTGTGATTGGATTAGTGGGTAGCCTGGTGGGGGTTTTGTTTGACACCTACACGTTTTATCAGTCCCAACAGTGGCGCAATCATCGGCATTAACATTGGTATTGAATTGGCATTAGTCGGTTCCGTTGATCGGCCCCATTGATCGGCCCCATTGATCGGCCCCATTGATCGCCTGATCGGTGCTCATCCGTTTTCATGAAATCACCTGAATCTACTCAGAAGGCACTATCCTGGGATATTGGTACTGCACTGGTCAAATCCCATGCGCCTCTTTCAGGATTTCGTGAAGCTGCAACGCTTGATTTTGGTTGGCTTACTGCTCTGTTTTGTCTGGTTCCCAACCGAGGTCATGGCCCAGCCCAACGGCAGCAATCTTCAGCCCTACATCGATCGGGTAGCCCAACAGATTACTGAATTTCAGCTGAATAACGGCATGAAGTTCATTGTGATGGAACGGCACCAGGCACCCACCGTCTCCTTCATGACCTATGTTGATGTGGGATCGGCCTACGAACAGCCTGGAAAAACTGGTGCAGCTCATTTTCTAGAGCATCTCGCCTTTAAAGGCACAGATCAAATTGGCACCACCAACTACAGCGCCGAAGCGCCGCTGCTCAAACAGCTCGACGACCTGGATCAACAGATCCGGGCGGCTGAAGCAACCCAAAAGCCAGCTACGACTCTACAGCAGCAGTTTGAGCAAGTTAAAGCCGAAGCAGCCAGCTACGTGAAACAAAACGAGTTTGGCCAGATTGTGCAACGGGCGGGCGGGGTCGGCCTCAACGCCACTACCTCAGCAGACGCAACCCAGTATTTCTATAGCTTTCCTGCCAACAAGCTGGAACTTTGGATGTCGCTTGAGTCAGAGCGCTTCCTGGACCCCGTCTTCCGCGAATTCTTTGAAGAGAAGAACGTGATTTTGGAAGAGCGGCGGATGCGGACGGAAAATAGTCCCATTGGTCAAATGGTGGAAGCCTTTTTGGGAGAAGCTTTTACCAAACATCCCTATAAACGTCCCGTCATCGGTTATGACCAGGATATTCGCAATCTGACTCGTCCCGATGTGGAAAAATTCTTTCAAACCTACTACGGCACCAGTAATTTA
>QLAH01000786.1_pt1 | contig 11786 bp, 10 predicted proteins | sample 4693081 | NCBI WGS metagenome assembly QLAH01 (sample SAMN09425401, study PRJNA476045) | Lake water metagenome, whole genome shotgun sequencing project.
CCACAACCGGGACCCTGAACCCGCCATCGCCTCTCGGAAGCAGCATGAGCAGCGCACCTATCAAATTGAGTTCAAAATACACACGTACCGCTATGCCGCCGACTAAGTTTTGTCAGTCAACCAGGCTGCCGCCATAGACCTCTCCTCCCAACCTGTTCCATCTCGGTCATCCCCTCGGCCCTGGCGCAGGCGGATGAGGTGGGGGGCTGGAATTGTAGCCCTAGGTGGTCTGGGCTATGGGCTGTGGGCCTGGCTATGGCGGCCTCCCCTGCGTCCCTACGTGCTCGATCTATCGCCCTCCGCCAGCCAATACGCCATTACCGAACAGCAAAACCCACTGCTGAACTGGCAGATTAGCTATCCTCACCAGGTCAAAAGACTGGTGGTGCGTACCCTTACCGCCGAGGGTGCCTTGGTGGGAGAACCCCAGTCCTACGATCTATCAGGCCCGTTGCCTGTGGAGTTGCTGGCCTACTGTAGCCAAACCCGCCAGCGCCTGACTTGCCAAAATGTGCCCACCCAGGTGCGCCAGCCCGGTCAATACCGCTTTGAAATGACCCTGCTCCCCAGGGCCTGAATCTACCGCCCGTACAGGCCACCAGCAGCCTCGTCACCATCACCGACCGTCCCATGCCCGTGGCCCTAGAACTGGTGCCGCAACAAGTTATCTATTCCGAGGCGGGTACTACGGTTGCCGCTAACAGGCCCACCCTAGCCCCCCCAGTTACGGGCCAGGGCATTCGCCTCAGTTGGATTGTCAACCATCCAGAGATGGTGCAAGATTTGCTGCTAGTGGTGCGCCAGCCCGGAGGGACCACCCTCGGTGGCCGTCGATTTTCCCTGCGCGATCCCAACAACCCCACCCAAATTAGCCTGCCCGAAGAACTGCAACCCTTCTGCCAATTGGGTCCTCAGTTGGTGTGTCAGGGCGTACCCACGGGGATGACCCAGGTGGGCCAGTATCAGTTTGAGCTAACCCCCATTCCCTTGGGCCTCAAAGACACCGAAGAACCCCCAACCAAAGTGAGTGAGGTGGTGGAAATTCAGCCCCGTCCTGCCGCCATCGCCGCCTTTCGCATCAATGGTCAAGAGGCCCAGCCCAAATACCTCGTCCCCGTTACCCCTGGCCCCTCCATTCCCGGCTTTCAGATCGATTGGCTGGTGGAGGGTGGGGCCACCACCCAGGTAGAACTGCTGCCTTCCCCCGGCACCGTTGGCAAGGCGGGTAGCCTGCGCCTGCCCCTGCCTCCCTCGGGCACCACCACCATCACCCTGCGGGTTAGCGATGGCAAAAATCCACCCATCGTGCGGGCTGTCACCTTTGAAACCTTCAACCCCAACCCCAATCCGCCCATTGTGATTAACCCCGAAGGCCAGCGCACCGCTCCCCCTCGCCAAGCCAGCCCAGGGGGCCAAACTCCACCTGCGGCCACGCCCTCCAGCCGATTAACCTCCCCCAGTCCTCGGCCCCAAGACGCCCCCGCTAGCCCAACGCTGCCCCCCTCACGCCCCCCCGATGCGCTGCCGGAGGATCTGCGTCACCGCGTCCCCGAAGACCTCAACCTCGGTTTTTAGCCCTAGGCCCACGGGGTAGGGGGTGATCTGCCCGTCGGATGAGGTTGGATCGGTGTTCAAGGAAGCAGCATTCAAGGAAGCAGCCCCCCACCTCTAAGCATCGGGCTAACGCCTTTATCGGGCCAACGGGTCAAACACTTGGCCACCTGCTGCAACATTTCGGCCTCTAGGGGTTGCCACGACCGCTGCTGACAGGAGTGAATGGCCAGCACCCCCAGGGCGTTAGGCTTTGGCCCTGGTCGCAGTGGCTAATGAATGGGGGCCACCATCACCGATTTCACCTGAAAGGCCCTCAGAAAGGTAGACACCTCTCCCACCCATGGCACTTGATCGATATCATCGACAGCACAGGGCTGGACTTGGCAAAAGCGATCCATGACCGTGGCGGGCAAGGTTTCTGGGAGCACATGGCCGTGGCGGGCAGGGTCTCTGGGAGCACATGGCCGAGGGAAATGGCCGTGTGGGGTGATCGTAGCGCCTGCTGCACCACCCGGCGCTGACCGTCGCCTAAGATAATGTAACCGCCGCTGGCTAGCCATGATACTGACTAAAGTTATGAACTGCATAAGGAGGGCCAGCGGCCTAGGGCAATGCTACGAATATCTACCAATATCCGCTGTTTCCCCTAGATGACGCCACCCTAGGCTCGTCTTGCCCGCTCGGTGGCGCTGCTGTGGGGCCAGCCCTAGGTAACCTCAGTTCGGGTTAGACATAGTGACCAGATCCCCTGGTAGACCTCACCCCCAGCCCCTCTCCCCAAGGGAGAGGGGAGCTAGAAAGGCTCAAAGCCCCTCTCCCTTGGGGAGAGGGATTTAGGGTGAGGTCTAAAGCGAAAGCTGGAAGCAGGTTTCTCAAGATTGTAGCGGCTGGCTTATCCCGAACTCAGGTTAGGTAGGCGCAAGCCCAAATTTCCAGGGATTCGCTACAGTGGAAGCGCCCCCACTGCCGTTTGGTTATGACCAAAGCGACCCGTTCCCGCACCTCCTCTAAAGCTGACGCTGACACCCCAGAGGAGGGCGTCCCGTCCCGTGGTAAACGGTCGAAGGGCAAACGGTCGAAGGGCAAACGGTCAAGCCGTCAGCGATCTAAGACGCCCCTTTCAGCCTCCGGGGAGCCCATCGATCCCAAGCAGGCGCGGCGGGAGGAACGGGCTCAACAGCGTCAGACCAAAAAAGCACGACAGGCCCTCCTTCGCTACCTCTCAACCACACTGATGATTGCGGGGGTGTTGGGGGTGTTGGCCACCCTGGCCGCAGGGCCAAAGATCGGCCTAGCGGTCCCAGCGGCCTTGGCCTGCATTGCGATTTCCTATCGCTATCCCCGTCCGGCCATCTACGCCTTTATTTTCTACGTCCCCTTTAGTGGCACCGTAGTCTATGCCCTCGGCGGTAGCGGCATTCTGCATTTGGCCAAGGACGCTATCTTCTTTCCGGCCCTGTGGGGGGTGGTGCAGTTTTGCCGCAAAACGAAACAGCGATTGATCATCCCGCCCGCCATCAAAGGGCCACTGATTGCCCTGCTAGTTCTCTGTAGCCTCACCCTGCTGGTGGTTAACGGCAGTCAACAACTGTCGGCCTCCGGCGAAATTCCCATCCTTCTAGGGGTGCTGGGGCTAAAGGTGCTGCTGGGCTATCTGCTATTGATTCCCTGCATCTACTACCTGCTACGCAATCGAGAGGATGTGTATGGGCTGCTGCGAACGCAGGTTGTTGTGATTTTGATCTGCTGTCTGCTGGGGTTTGCTCAGTTTTTAATGCTAAAAACGGGCATCTGCAAAGGCACCGTGGGCGAAGGGGTGGAGTTGTTCAAGGCATCCCTAGAAGCCCGCTGTTTTGTGGGTGGCTCGCTACTCTATTCTCCCTCCCAAGGGCAAATTCGGCTGCCCGGTACCTTCAACGCGCCCTGGCAATGGGGCTGGTTCCTCATTTCTAGTGGCTTCTTTGCCTTCGGCACCGCCTTTAGTGATCGATCCCCCCTCTGGCGCATTGTCGGCCTTGTGACCCTCGCGGCGGTGGGCGTGATGGCTGTGGTCTCTGGCCAACGCATTGCCCTCGCCCTGGTGCCCACCACCATCGTCGGGCTGCTCATCCTCACGGGCCAGGTCACTAACCTCAAGCGATTCTTGCCCATTGGCCTGGGTCTTATGTTACTCATAGGCATCTTCATGGCCCAAAATCCGGAGGTGGTCAACGAGCGCATCGCCAGTTTCCAAAGCCGCTGGTCGGCTTCCCCACCCCAGGAGTTCATCATCCAACAATTCCAGTGGGCACAACGCCAGCAGGAGGGCATTCTGGGCCGAGGGGTAGGCCGAGCCACCAACGCGGCTCGCATCTTTGGCCAAACGGAACTGGTGGAAACCTATCACCCCAAACTGCTCTACGAAATTGGCCCCCTAGGGCTGATCGCCACCCTTGTCCTCTACCTCAGCCTCACCGCCGCCACCTTTAAAGCCTATCGTTCCATCCGAGATCCCAACCTCAGGGGCTATGGTGCGTCGATGTGGGTGTTTGTCTTATTTATTAGTATTTTTCCCTACTACTATCCCCTCGACGTGGATCCCGTTAGTGTCTATTACTGGCTAGCGGCTGGCATTGTGTTAAAGCTGCCCGAAATTGATCGCCGCGAACGTCTCCAAAAACAGCTAGAATCCACCGAGCGGCCCCTCACAAAACGGGAGCAAAGGCAACTCAAGACGGAAGAGAATACCGTAATTTTTGAGTAGCGATGGCGATTCTCGATTATATTATGCCAAATCCCGGTTGCTGACCCCCGATTCAAACGCTGATCTCGCTCAGACCGCGCTTATCAAAGCCTCAAGCTGCTCCCACTCAGGCTGAGCTTATCGAAGCCTCCATTCGCTTAGGTTTTTTATTCAGATTTGCTATTAGAGAGAGTTGGGTTCCTTTGCAGTATGGTGTCAGTCGGCCAGGTATTGCCCAGTTCAGGCTGGACTAAGCTATAGCCAGCTTCGGTGGCTTTCCGATCAGCGGCCAAAACCTGACCGTGGGAAGTCTATAGCGCCTAATCGTCGCTCCAGGTTTCGCAGGGGAACAAATCGCCAATGCAGTCGCGCAGAAGATAGTCGTATTGCTCTAGTTCCGCTTCAATCAGAGGCCATTCGCGGGCGGCAATGTAGCCACAGAGGGTAAAAATCGGCTGATGACGACTCACAAGACCGCTTTCAATCAGTTGTCGAGCTTCGTCGCGGATCATGTCGATGGTGTAGTGTTTAGCCGTTGTTTTCGGCAGTGATGCTTTGGGGCCTGCCGTTTTCAGTAGTGTGGTGGTCATGGGGACAGCCTCCAACTCCGGGGCAATGATGCGGGAAGGGGAAGGGGCGGATCAACCTAGGGGAAATCCCTGAGAAAATATGCCGAATTCCACCTCCATCGTCCCTCTAATCGGTCACGGGATGGCAGATCCGCATCGTATCCTCACCTTTGTTTACAGGGGTGGATACAAAATTTTGTATTTTGCAATACTCTTTTGGGGCAAAATTAGGCCGGATTTTCCCCCAGGGTTTCCATGGCCTGGTGGGTACTGAGAAAGACCCGTTCCGGCCCACCGATGCGATCAATAAAGCCCGCCCGCTGCAATTGATCCATCACTGGCCCTTTAATGTCGCTGAAGTAGACGGTCACGCCAGCCTCTCGCAGGCCATCAATCAGGGTTTCTAGGGTGTCGAGGGCGCTACCGTCGATGTGGTTGATGGCGGCGCAAATCAGCAGCAGGGCATGGGCCTTGGGGTGATTCGCTACGGCCTGCATCAGGTAGTCTTCGAGGTATTTGGTGTTGGCAAAATAGAGGCTTTCGTCGATGCGAATGGCTAGCACCGATTCGTAGGTTTGCACCTCATGGCGATTGATGTTGCGGAAATGTTCCGTATCGCCCACTCGCCCTACTTCGGCCATGTGGGGCCGACTAGTGCGCCACAGATAAAAGGCAATGGAGGCCGCTAACCCCACCAAAATTCCCGTTTGAATATCCATCAGCAGCACCGCCCAAAAGGTAACTACAGCAGTGACGGCATCCATGCGCGATACCCGCCACAGCCGCTGAATACTTTTGAAATCTAGGAGTTTGCTGACGGCGACAAAAATTACCGCCGCCAGGGTGGCCAGGGGTAAGGAATAGAGTAATGGCGTAAAAAAGGCCACCACGAGAGCAATTAAGCTCGCCGTCACCAGTGCCGAAAGCCCGGTATTGGCCCCAGCGGTAAAGTTCACCACCGAACGGCTCACCCCTCCGGTGATGGGATAGCCCCCGGTAAATGCTGCCCCCAGGTTTGCCGCTCCGAGGCCCAGCAGTTCTTGGTTGGGGTCAATGCGCTGCCGTCGCTTGCTGGCGAGGGATTTGGCGACGGAAATGCTCTCCATGAAAGCCACAAAGCTGATCACCAACGCCGTCGGTAGAAGCGTCTGCACCTGGGCCACGGACAACGGCGGCACCGACAGGGAGGGTAGCCCACGGGGAATATCGCCCACCACGGCCACCCCAAAGCGGTCGTGCAGTCCTAGCAGGCCCACCAACAGAATGCTGCCGCCCACCACCACCAGCGGCCCACTGCGGCTGAGGGGGGTGATCCAGCCCGCCGCTCCTCCCCGTTGCTTCAGCAGTTTGGGGAGTACGTTGCTGAAAAACAATAGTCCGGCAATGCTGCCTAGCCCCAGCAGAAGCGTGACGCCGTTGGTCTCTGGAGCCGCTTTGATTAAATTGTGAACCGTGTCGGCAAAGCCCTCGGATTGGGGAAGTTTCACCCCCAGCAGGTGCTTAAACTGGCTGGCCCCAATCACCAGCACCGCCGCATTGGTAAACCCCACAATCACCGCATAGCTGAGGAAGTTGACCAAAAACCCCAGGCGCAGCACCCCCATCGACATTTCAATCAGCCCTATCATTAGGGCCAGCAGCAGCGCTAGGGCCATATATTCGGGGCTGCCAGGGGCCGCCAACGGAGCCAAGCCCACGGCCACCAGCAGGGAGTCTATGGCCACTGGCCCCACCGACAGGGCGCGACTGGTGCCAAACAGCGTATACAACACCATGGGTACCATGCTGGCATACAAGCCCACCTGGGGCGGCAACCCTGCCAACATGGCATAGGCCATCCCCTGGGGAATCAGCACAATAGCCACAATAGTACCCGCCATCAGGTCGCCCACCAAGTCCTCGGAGCGGTAGTTCAGCCCCCAGTTCAAAATGGGCAGGAACCGACTGAGGCGCGATTGGGCTCCCCAATGAGCGAGGGCAGGAAACAAAAGCTTGGTCATATCACTGGAGCAAGGGAGGGTGCAAATGCTTTAAGAATAACGTGATACCTCAATCATTTGACCACTTAATCATTTAGTAATATATTGCTGTCTAGGCGATTTCCCGTCAAGGGCGGAGGTCGTCGGGCCCTGCCGCCTTGGCCATGGGGCTTGGCCTCGGATGGCGCTTGGGGGAACGGCAATTTTGGCTTCCTTTCTAGCCGCCTTGGGAGTAGACTGTGGGCGAAGTAGCGGCTAGGGAGATCAAGCTCGCCCATCGGCAAGATGATCTCAACCTTGGCCGACCTGAGTCACTTCACACCCAAGCAAGCTAAGAAGTACTGGTGATGGCAGACCATTTTGAGATTTTTGATCGCGATATTTCGGCTGATTTACTGCATCGCTACTTGCAGGCGGATGTCATGGCCTGTGATACGGAAACCATGGGCCTATTACCCCAGAGAGATCGCCTTTGCCTAGTACAGCTTAGCAACCCAGAAGGCTATGTTTCGGTGGTGCGAGTAGAGCAAGGGCAAACCGAAGCGCCCAATCTAAAACAGCTTTTAGAGGCGGAGCACGTTCTTAAGCTATTTCATTTTGCGCGGTTTGATTTAGCCACGCTACGCTATCACTTGGGAATTCAGGTTAATCCTATTTTTTGCACCAAAATTGCCAGTAAATTAGGCCGCACCTACAGTCCTAAGCACGGGCTTAAGGATGTTGTGAAAGAGCTAGAGGGAACAGAGCTGGATAAAACGGCCCAAAGCTCTGACTGGGGTAACGCCATGAATTTATCAGCAGAACAACTGCACTATGCAGCCAATGATGTGCGCTACCTCCACAGCATCTATCGCCGTTTGGAGGCGATGCTAAAACGGGAAGGTCGCTGGGAACTCGCCCAGGATTGTTTTCGCTGTTTGCCTACCTTTGCCAGCCTTGATTTACTGCAATACAACAATCTGTTCGAGCATTAATTGAGATCGGGAGCATCCCACTTTCGTATTCCCTCCCCTGACTCCCTTGCCCTCCATGAATGACACTTTCTATGGTTAACGCTGGTTTTCGGATTGCGCTTACCCTGGCTGCTGGTCTCTCGCTGTTGGGGGTTGTGGCCTGTAGCCCTACGGGGTCGGAGGAGGGAACAGCCCAGTCTGAGTCAGCGTCGGTGTCGGCCCAGCGGGATCTCGATACCCTGCGATTGCTCTATGGGCGTTCCGTCGTCACCCTCAACCCCCATCTGGCTACGGGCTATCAAGACTTTGAGGCCGCCCGTCTGATTTATGAGCCGCTGGCCAGCTATAACCAGGCAGGCGAACTGGTGCCCTTTTTGGCAGCCGAAATTCCCACCGAGGAAAACGGGGGCCTTGCGGCAGACGGCACCAGCGTCACCTGGATCCTGCGCCAGGATGTGACCTGGGCCGATGGCGAACCCTTCACCGCCGAGGATGTGGTCTTTACCTTCGAGTTTATTCGCAACCCAGAGGTAGCCGCCGCCACAGCCCAATACTATGAAGGGGTAGAGTCGGTGGAAGCCCTAGACGATCATCGGGTAAAAATTACCTTTACAACGCCGACCCCCGGCTGGGATGTGCCCTTCACCGGGCAAACGGGCCTGATTTTGCCCCAGCACCGCTATGCCGACTACAACGGTCTCAATGCCCGCGAAGCTCCGGCCAACCTTCAGCCCGTGGGCACTGGCCCCTACCAAGCCATCGGCTTTGAACCGGGCACCGTCATCTACGAAGCGAACGCCGCCTATTGGGATGGGGCACCATCCTTTAAGCGGGTGGAACTTCAGGGGGGCATCGCGCCCTACGCAGCGGCCAGGGAGGTGCTGCAACGGGGCAGTGCCGATTTTGCCCACAACCTTCAGGTGGAGGCCGACGCCCTCGCGGATCTCCAAACCGATGAGGCCCTCGGCCAAATTTCCTACCTGTTTGGGGCACAGGTAGAGCGCATCATGGTGAACTTTGCTAACCCCTTTGCCCGCACCGAGGATGGCGAACGCGCCAGCACCCGAAACCCCCATCCCTACTTCAGCGATTGGCGGGTGCGGCAAGCCATCAACCTAGCCATTGACCGCGACACCATCGCCGAACAACTCTACGGCCCAGCGGGCAAGCCCACCAGTCAGATCGTGGTCGCCCCATCCGACTACCAAACCCCTGACCTGGTCTACGAATATAACCTTGTCAAAGCGAAACTTTTGCTGGAGCAAGCGGGCTGGGTGGATACCGACGGCGACGGTATTCGAGACCAAAATGGGGTGCCCCTGGAGGTACTGTTTCAGGCTCCAGTCAACCCAGTGCGCCAGCAGACCCAAGCCATCGTGGCCGACAGCCTGACGGAACTGGGCATTGACGTGCAAATTGCCCGTGTGCGGGTGGATGAATTTTTCTCCGCCAACCCCGCCGACACCGACAGCCTCAACCATTTCTATGCCGATCTGCAAATCTACTCCATCGGCAACGAAAGCCCCGACCCCACCACCTACCTAGGCTGGTGGAGTTGCGAAAACATTGCCTCCCAGGCTAACCAGTGGCAAGAACCCAACAACGCCCGCTACTGCAATCCTGAGTACGACCGTCTCCTCGCCCAGGCCAAGACCGAACTTGATCCCGCCAAGCGCACCGATCTGTTCCAACAAATGAATCGGCTGTTGACCACCGATGTGGCGGTGATTCCTGTCGTTCATCGGGCCATCGCCAATGCCGTCGCCAGCCGCCTAGACGGGGTGGAATTTACCCCTTGGGACGCCAGCACATGGGCCATCAAAGACTGGACGCTGTCCCCAACCGAGGACAACCCTCAGAATGAGGATAATACCAAATCCGAATTGGACAGCCCCGATTCCCAGTCCAACCATCCGTAGGGACGAGGTCTTCTCGCCTGCTGATGCCGACGGTAAGCTAGCCGAATTGAGGATAACCCCAGCATTAAACGATTTAGGGGTCTGGCTCCAAGGCCGATGAATCATCCAGCCGGGTGCCTGGGGCATAACTAGGCTGCCCAGGCCGCCAACAACACCCTAACAAACACGACAAAAAGAGGTACAGCTAGGCTATACCCCGTCTATCTGTATGGCTAACCCAAGGGCCGAAGGAGTAGAGGGAAGCGGTTGATTGCCCACTTCCCTAACCGGAGGCCATCCCCCTAGGACATGGCTTGGATAATGTAGTCAAAATAGGGAGCAGCCTCGGCAGCATCTTCATCGGACAGCAGGCTGAGGGAAGCTTCCTTGAGGCATCGCACCGCTTCGGCCATACCGGGAACGGGCACATCCAGGGCGTTATACATTTCGCGCACGCCAATCAGGCCAATGCTTTCGATGGGAGCCTTGTCGCCCGCGATCACCCCGTAGGTGATCAGGCGCAGATACCAGCCATAGTCGCGCAGGCACAGGGCACGCTGCTTTTGGCCAAAGGCATTGCCACCGGGGGCGATGAAGTCGGGCCGACGACGCCACAGCTCGCGGCTGGCCTGCTCCACAATTTTCTTCTCATTTTCGGACAGGGTGCTGGCGATACGCATCCGCTGCTCACCCGTTTTCAAAAAGTCTCCGATGGCCTTCAGCTCACCGCTAGTCGGGTAGCGCAGCTCATCATCGGCGTTCAAAATGACTTGGCTAACGACAGACATAGTTAATTAATGACTGGGGATGACTCTTTTATCTCTGATAGTGTAACGAGTTGGGGGCGTTAGGGAAAGTTATCTAGCCATCCTACCGGCTCATTTTCTGGCTGTGCAGAAAACCTGGAGAAATTGGCAAAAAGCCTACTGGGAAAGGGGTTTCGGGATTTTCTGACCCACCAGATGTCTGAGAAAAAGCGTCGATCCCGTAACGTTTCGATACATTTGCTGTGTCTCCGCCATGGGTATAGAGCCCAAGCTGTCACCTGCCCTAACCTTGTGCTTAGGAGATTACCCCCTGCCTTAACGCTGGGTGATCTGCTGATGATCGCCTGACTATAAAGGGTTAAGGGTTGACATCTGCGGTAAGACCATCCCTAGATTACCTTCAAGCTCAACTCCTCTCGCTGGTTGGAGGGCAGAGGCCGCACCATCAGCGCACTCGAAGGCAGCACCCGCTTCACCTCCGCAACGGTAGTTACCCCCGTCAACACCTTGTCAATCGCCGCCTGCCGAAAGGATTGATAGTTGATGCTCTGCAAATAGTGGTTGAGCTGCGTCATCGACCCTTCGTAAATAATCTGACGGACGCGGCTATCCACATTTAAAAGCTCAATAATAGCCTCCCGCCCCAAATAGCCCGACTCAAAACATTGGCTACAGCCGCGCCCCTTTTTGGTCTTGCGAGCACTCACATCCTCCCGCGTTAGACCCAGCACCGCCAGTTCCTCGGTGCTCAGGGGATGAGGTTCGGCGCAGTGGGGGCAAATCCGCCGCACTAGCCGCTGCGCCACCACCCCCAGCAGGGCATCGCTAATCAAGCCCGGATCCGGTCCAATATCCTTGAGTCGAGGAATGGCCCCCACCGCATCGTTGGTGTGCAGGGTGGTAAATACCAGGTGCCCCGTCAAGGCCGCCCGCACAGCTGTTTCAGCGGTTTCGCTATCGCGGATTTCGCCAATCATAATAATGTCTGGATCCTGCCGCAAAGTGGATCGCAGCCCCGCCGCAAAGGTCATCCCCGCCGCCTCATTCACCTGGGTTTGGGTAATGCCGGGAAGCACGTACTCCACCGGGTCTTCCACCGTCACCACGTTCACCGATTCCGTCGCAATTTCCTTCAAGCTGGCATAGAGCGTACTGGTTTTGCCCGACCCCGTCGGCCCGGTCAGAATAATCATGCCCTGGGGCTGGGCTAGCCAGTCTCAGTAGATCACAAACTCATGTAGACATCGGGAGATAGACAGCTTGGGCGAGGGGGAAATGTCGTTCAATGACTTGGCGGATGAAGGAGAGCATGGTTTTGAGCGGGAAACGCTCTCGAAAGACCCG
>QLAH01000787.1_pt1 | contig 11774 bp, 11 predicted proteins | sample 4693081 | NCBI WGS metagenome assembly QLAH01 (sample SAMN09425401, study PRJNA476045) | Lake water metagenome, whole genome shotgun sequencing project.
CCCGCGCACCGAAGCGAGATCATGACGAGTGGTTGGTGCGGGGGAGGTTGGGTGGTCCGGGAGTCGTTCCGGGCCAGGCCGAAAGTACCTCGGCATGGGCCAGTTCGCTGGCCAAGCCGCTGCAAACGCACGGGGTGCTCGATGTGGGGCATTCCAGTGAGGCAAGGCTGCGCACATACGCAGCCGGGGAAGGTGGCGATGCGGGTGGATTCCCGGTCGACGGCCACCCACGCTTTTCGCGATGTGGCACGGGATGCTCCCGGGTCGCGGTACCATAAGCCCAAAACCCCGATCGGCCGGCGAGGCGAGAGCCTCATTTGTTTTGCGGACTAACCGCGTCGGGGCGCAAGCCTCGCCGGCCCCGCTTCGACTACTCATCAACCCGAGGCCGCAAGGCTGGCGGGGGCTTCGCCACGTCAGGCGGCCGCCGAGGCAATCATGGCAGGACGATCGTCAGCGCAGTTTCAGCGAGCTCAGCCCGATCAGCGCCAGCACGAAGCTGATGATCCAGAAGCGGATCACGACCTGGCTTTCGGTCCATCCCATCATCTCGAAATGGTGGTGGATCGGCGCCATCTTGAATACGCGCTTGCCCGTGAGCTTGAAGCTCGCGACCTGCACGATCACCGATACGGCTTCGAGCACGAACAGTCCGCCGATGATGGCGAGCACGATTTCATGCTTGGTGGCCACCGCGATGGTGCCCAGCGCGCCGCCAAGGGCCAGCGAACCGGTGTCGCCCATAAAGATCTGCGCCGGCGGGGCGTTGAACCACAGGAACCCCAGCCCCGCTCCAATCAGCGCGCCACAGACGACCGCCAGTTCAGCGGTTCCCGGCACGTTGTTGAGCAGCAGGTAGTCGGCATAGTTCACCGACCCGACGAGGTACGCGATGAGCCCGAAGCACGCAGCCGCCACCATCACCGGGACGATCGCCAGACCATCGAGGCCATCGGTCAGGTTGACCGAATTGCCGGCGGCAACGATCACGAAAGCAGCAAAGATGTAGAACGCGTAGCTCAGCGGCAGGCCAGCGCCCTTCAGGAACGGGAACATCACCGAGTTGGAAATCTCGGGCGGCATCATCGACGCCAGGAAATACCCAGCGATGATCGCCACCACCGCCTCGATAGCGAGGCGCTGCTTACCGGAAAAACCGGCATGCGACATCCGCTTCACCTTGAGGAAGTCGTCGTAAAAGCCGATTGCACCGAACGAAACGGTGACGAACAGCACCACCCAGACATAGCCGTTCGACAGGTTCGACCACAGCAGGATCGAGCTGACCGATCCGGCGAGGATCATCAGGCCGCCCATGGTGGGCGTGCCCTTCTTGGTCAGCAGGTGGCTCTGCGGGCCATCCTCACGAATCGGCTGCCCGCGCCCCTGCCTGATGCGAAGCGACGCGATCATGTTCGGGCCGAACAGGAAAACGAAGAACAGGGCCGTGACCACCGCGCCAGCAGTACGGAAGGTGATGTAGCGGAACACGTTGAAGGCGGCGAGGCTGTCGCCCAACTGCCCGAGGAAATACAGCATCCTGTCGGTGTCCCACTCGAAATTCAGGCGTTTTCGAAGCGCTCGCGGATCGATTTGACCAGCGACGCGAGCCTGACGCCTTTCGACCCTTTGACCATAACTGCATCGCCATAGGCAAGCGCGTCAAAGAGTGGCCCATCGATCTCCTCGACGGTTTGCACATGGGTCACACCCGGCGCATCGCGGTCACGGCCGGCGCGGTTCGCCAGTTCATCCGCCAGCGCACGTATCACCGGCCCGACGAGGAAGACATGGCTTGCTCCCGACCTGATCACCGCATCGGCCAGCCCCGCGTGCAGCAGCGGCCCCTGCGGTCCCATCTCCAGCATGTCGCCGAGCACGACCACCTTCTTGCCGCTGGGTGCCTTGGCCTCGCTGTAGAGTTCGAGCGCCGCGTTCATCGAGGCCACGTTGGCGTTGTAGCTCTCATCGACGAGCAGCAGCGGGTTCTTCTTGGGTCCGAGCCGCAGGGTCAGCCCCCTGCCCTCCGGCGCACCGAACCCGGCCAGCGCGTCGAGCGCTACCTTCGTCCCCTCGCCCGCCAGTTGCGAAACCGCCAGCGCCGCCACGGCGTTCGCGACCATATGCTTGCCGGGCACGTTCAGCCGCAGATGATACGATTGCCCCTCGTGCCGAACGTCGGCGGCCATCTTGTCACCGAGTTGCGTCACCCCGGCGATCCGCCAGTCCGAGTTCTCCTCGAAGCCGTAAGTGACGATCCGGCTGACCCCCGCCTCACGGGCCTGGCCAAAAAGGATATGCAGGTACTCGTGATCGGCGTTCAGCAGCGCAGTGCCGCCCGGCTCGAGGCCATTGAATATCTCGGCCTTGGCGAGAGCGATATCTGCCACCGAGTTGAAGAACTCGAGGTGAGCCGCCGCCACGGTGGTGATGATCGCCACGTGCGGCCGCACCAGCTTGACCAGCGGCGTGATCTCGCCTGCGTGATTCATCCCGATCTCGAACACCCCGAACTGCGCTTCGCGCGGCAGCCCGGCGAGCATCAGCGGCACGCCCCAGTGGTTGTTGAAGCTCTTGATCGACCAATGCGTCTGTCCGGCCGCCGCCAGCGTGGTGCGGATCGCTTCCTTGGTAGTGGTCTTGCCAGCGCTGCCGGTGACGGCGACGATCATCGCCCGGCTGCGGGTCCGCGCCGCCACCGCAAGCTGCTCCAGCGCCTTCAGCGGATCGGGGACGACGATCAGGTTCGCCCCGCCGTGCCTCGCGAAGTGCGCCTCGGACACCAGCGCGCCGGCCGCGCCCGCCTCGATCGCCTTGCCGACGAAATCGTGACCGTCATGCGTATCGCCCTTGATGGCGATGAACAGCGCCTCCAGCGACACATCGCGGGAGTCGATGGTTATTGCGGAGATCGGCCCGTCCGAAATGCCCTCAGGCCTGCCACCGGTTGCCTTGACGATCTCGGCGACGGTCCACAATGCGGCCATGACGGGCTATTTCCTCTTCAGCGTCTCCAGCACCACTTCGTGGTCGGAGAAATGGTGCTTGGTCGTGCCGACGATCTGATAGTCCTCGTGGCCCTTTCCGGCAATCAGCAGCACATCACCCGGCACGAGCCTCGCGATGGCCGTCTCGATGGCGAGACGCCGGTCACCGATTTCCTGTGCTTCCGGCACGGCGGACAGAATCTCCGAGCGGATCGTCGCGGCATCCTCGGTGCGCGGATTGTCGTCGGTGACGATCACCGCGTCCGCCCTGAGCCCCGCGATGCCGCCCATGATCGGCCGCTTGCCCTTGTCGCGATCGCCGCCGCAGCCGAACACCAGGTGCAGGCGGTTCGCCGCGAACGGGCGGAGGGCTTCGAGCGCAGTCTCGAGTGCGACCGGCTTGTGGGCATAGTCGACGAAGATGGCCGCGCCATTATGCTCTCCAACGAGCTCAAGCCGTCCCTTGGCGCCCTTGAGCCTCTCGAGGGCGGCGAGCGCCCGGTCGGCCGGCGCGCCAGTCGAGACGGCGAGCGCCAGCGCCACCACGGCGTTCGACACCTGAAACGCACCGGTCAGCGGCAGGTGAAAGCTGGCGGTCTCGCCCACCATCCGTCCATTGACCCGCTGCCCGTAGCCCTCGTTGATCACTTCGCTGATCTCGAAGAACGCGCCTTCGCGACCGACCGTAAGCAACCGCGCGCCACGGTCGAGCGCAGCGAACAGGAACGGCGTGTGCTCCGCATCGTCGGCGTTGATGACGGCGGCCCCTCCCGCGGCGATCAGGTCGGTAAAGAGGCGCAGCTTGGCATCGCGGTAGGCGGCCATGTCGGCATGGTAGTCGAGATGGTCGCGGCTGAGATTGGTGAAGGCGACGGCGTCGAAGCGGATGCCGTCGACCCGGCGCTGGTCCAGCCCCTGGCTCGACGCTTCCATCGCCACGTGGTCAATGCCTTCCGCCTTCAGCGCCCCGAGGTCCCGATGCAGCGACAGCGGGTCAGAGGTCGTGAGTTCCTGCGGCCGGAGGCCCGCGCTGGTCTCGATGCCAACTGTGCCGAGGCTCGCGGCATTGATGCCGCAGGCATCCCAGATCTGCCGCACGAACGAGACGATCGACGACTTGCCGTTGGTACCGGTGACAGCGACGGAGACTTTCGGCTGCGGCGCGAACTGCCGGGCCGCAGCCCGCGCATAGGCGGCGCGCACATCCTTTACGACAACCACCGGCACGCCCGGATTGATATCGGGCACCCGGTCCGTGACCATCGCCGAAGCACCACGCCCGATCGCCTGGGCCGCGAAGCTGTCGCCGTGCACACGCGTGCCGGGCAGTGCGAAGAACGCCTCGCCGGCCGCCACCGTGCGGCTGTCGGCATTCACGCCCTCGATAGCGAGTTCCGGCACGCCCCGCGCACCGGCACCCCTGAGCAGTTCTTTCAGCGCGAAGGGCAAGTCTTCGCTTCCTTCCGGCACGGCCTCAGCGGATTTCGGCTGGGACAAGTTGATCATCCAACATTTGGCTGAAATCGGGGCTGATTCCCAGCATTGGCGCGATACGCTGGATAATGCGGCCAGTAACCTCGCCCGCATTCCAGCCAGCCGTGGTCCCCGTCGTCGGACTTTCGCGCTTGGGCTCGTCGATCACGACGACCATGACATAGCGCGGGTCGTCGAGCGGAAAGCCCGAGGCAAACACGTTGAGGTTGGTGCCCACCGCGTACCGCCCCTTCACCACCTTCTCGGCGGTACCGGTCTTGCCGCCGGCCCGGTAGCCGTTGGCGTAGGTGTTCATGCGCGTACCAGACCCGCTGAGGGCATTGAGCCGCATCAGCGACCGGATCTCGTCGCTCGTCTGTTCCGAGATGATCCGGGTACCAAACGCCGCAGCCTCGGCCTCCGAACGCTTCATCAGCGTCACCGGGACCATGATGCCGCCGTTGACAAAGCCGGCATAGGCCTGCGCCATGTGCAGTGGGCTGATCGACATACCGTGACCGAAAGAAGCGGTAGCGGCAACGATCTCGCTGAACTTCTCAGGCACCTTGGGCGTGCGCATCTCGGGAAGTTCGAACGGCACGCCCTTGTCGAAGCCAAGTTTCGTCAGGAAGGCCCGGAACTCGTCCTTGCCCATCGCCTGCATGATCTTGATGGTGCCGATGTTCGACGAGTACTTGTAAACCTCGGGCACCGACAACACGCGGTGCTTGCCGTGGAAATCGTCGATGGTGAAGCGGCCGAAGCGCACCCCGAAGCGCGCATCGAACTGGTCGGTCATCCTGACCTTTCCCGAGTCGAGCGCACCGGCCAGCGTCACCGTCTTCATCGTCGAGCCGAGTTCGTAGATACCCGAGGTGATGCGGTTGAAGCGCTGGTTCTTGAGGCCGCGATACTCGGCGTTGATCGAACCCGGATCATTCGGATCGTAGTCGGGCAGCGACACGAGGCCGACAACTTCGCCGGTTCTGACGTCCACGGTGACGGCAGACGCCGCGATAGCCTGGTAGCGGATCAGCGAGTCCGCCAGCTGCTCGTACATGGCGTGCTGCACGCGCAGGTCAAGCGACAGGCTGACCGGGGTGAGCGCCTGGTCACGGGCGATGCCGAGTTCCTGCAACAGAGCCAGGTCGTCGTCGTCCATGTGCTTCTCGATGCCCATGGTGCCCTGGTTGTCGATATTGACGCCGCCAAGGATGTGGGAGGCCTCTCGACCCGACGGGTAGAAGCGCTTCGACTCCGTGACGAACTCGATACCGGGAATACCCAGCTGGAAGATCCGCTCCTCGATGGCAGGCGTCAGTTCGCGCTTGATCCAGACGAACCCCTTGTCGCCCGTCAGCTTGTTACGCAGCCATGCCTCGTCGAGCTCCGGCAGAACCGTGCGCAGCTTGGTGACCGCCTCCTCGACATCGACGATCCGACGCGGCTCCGCGAACAGCGATGGCACGCGGATGTCGACAGCCATCTCCAGCCCGTTGCGATCCAGCAGCGGCGGCCGCGTGGCGGTGATGATATCGCGGGCGACACCCTCGATTGTCGCATCGTTGACTGTCGCGCCCAGCTGGATCAGCCGTCCTGCCACCGCTGCAAAGACCAGGAACAGCGCCGCAATCACCCAGCGGATGCGCGCCTTGGTCAGGTTGCCCCGGGACGCCCGGCCACCGTCCAGCAGGATCGAGGCTTCGGAGATCAGCGCCATTTAGTTGGCCTCGATCAGTTGCTCGATCGGGTCGATGCCCGCATCGAGGGAGTTGAGCAGATCATCGAGCGCCGCAGTATCAGGCGCGGCAGGGCGCATCGGCAGGGCACCCATGAGTCCGAACTGCTCCTGCTTGGTCGGCACGAGGTTCAGCGCCGCCTGGTGCCGGGCCACGATGGGCGCCACGTGCGCGGGCTGGTTGAGGTAGCTCCAGTCGGCCTGCAGCAGGCTCAGTTCGCCCTTCTGCCGGTCGATCTTGCGCTCGATCGCTGCCTTGTCGGTGGCGATGTCCTCCACCGAGTATTTCAGCGCATAGACGCCGACCAGGCCGGCGATGCTGGTGAACACCATGATGGCGTTGATGGTCTTGATCATGCGGCACCCCGGACCTGCGGCACGCCGAGGCCCTCGTAGTTGGTCTCCCGTGCAGGAACCGCGGTCCGCACTCCGGATCGAATGGTTGACGAGCGCGAGCGCGGGTTGCGCGCCACCTCGTCGGCCGATGGCTTCAGCGCCTTGCGGACCGGTTGCCAGCGCAGCGGCTCGACCTTGGCCTGCGGCAGGTGGCGCGATTGGGTGGGCGCCCCCTTTTCCGGGTCGAAGAAGCGCTTGACGATGCGATCCTCGAGCGAATGAAACGTGACGACGGCGAGCCGGCCGCCGTCGGACAGCAGTCGCTCGGCGGCAAACAGCCCCTCGACCAACTGGTCGAGTTCGCCGTTCACCGCGATGCGGAGGGCCTGGAAGCTGCGTGTGGCCGGGTGCGCATCACCGGGCTTGCGACCGATGGACCGCTCGATGAAACGGGCGAGCTCGGTCGTGCTCTGGAACGGCCGCGTCGCCCTGGCGGCTGCGATACCCTGGGCGATCCGGCGCGATTTCCGCTCCTCGCCGAACAGGTACAGCAGATCGGCCAGATCACCCTCCTCGAGAGTGTTGACCAGATCGGCCGCGGATATGCCCTCTGGAGTCATCCGCATGTCGAGTGGGCCATCGTTCATGAACGAGAAGCCGCGTTCGGCCTGGTCGATCTGCATCGACGAGACGCCTATATCGAGCACCACACCATCGACGGGACCGCCGGCCAGCATGTCGAGGTCGGAAAAGGTGCCCGCCGAAAAGCTAAACCTGTCGGGATACTCGGCACGCAGGCGATCCACATGGGGCAGGACGGTTGGGTCGCGATCGATCGCGATGACCGAAGCCCCGGCGTTGAGCATGGCGCGAGAGTATCCACCGGCGCCGAACGTACCGTCGAGGATGCGCGCCCCGGCGAGCGGCGCGAGGGCATCAAGCACCTCGGCCAGCAGGACCGGCACATGCGGCCCCGGCTGATCGCTGGCTTCCAGCTTACCCATCGTCGCCCAACACTCCAGCCGGCTCTCCGGCACACGAAACACCCCGACCGGGGGCATCGCCGCAGATTGACCGTGGGAGGTTAAGGTTCCATTGAGGTTACGGGATCCTCACGACTACTGAGCCGACCTTGCGTCCAGTCTCGACATAGGCGTGCGCCGCGGAGATCTGGTGAAGGTCGTACTCTCTATCAATGACTGTCCTGAGCCGGCCGGCGATCGTCCAGTCGACAAGCTGCTGTAAGTCCTTGGTTTTTTCTTCGGCGGACCTGAGCCCGGTAGCTGAGAAACGGGCGCGGCGGCCTGATTTGCGCAGCATCGCAGGCGAGACTGTCGGCACGGCCGTGAGATAGATGCCCTGCGGCCCGAGCGCCTCCTTGCAAGCCGCAAAGCTACTCTTGCCGACTGTGTCGAAGACGATGTCGTAGGCCGAGCGCGCCGCAGTGAAGTCCTCGGCCGTATAGTCGATGACCCGATCGGCACCAAGCGAGCGCACAAGCTCGAGGCTGCGCGTACTGGAGACGCCAGTGACGATTGCGCCCATGGCCGTTGCGATCTGTATCGCGGTGCTGCCGACACTGCCGGACGCGCCGTTTACGAGCACGTGGTGCCCCGGCGCCAGCAGTCCGGTATCGCGAAGGAACGGCAGCGCCGTCAGGCCGCCATCACAGAGTCCCGCTGCCTCACCAAACCCAAGCGAGTCCGGCAGGCGCACTACCGCAGATGCGGCGTCCACGACCACGAATTGCGCATACGCACCGAAGGCGGAGCCTACTACGCGGTCGCCCACCGAGAAGCTTGCCACATCCGCGGCGATTTCTGCCACTACGCCAGCGAACGCATCTCCAAGGATCGGCATCCTAGGTTTGACGAGACCTGAGAACAGCCGCGCTATCCAGGGCCGCCCGGAGCGAAACGCCACGTCGGAGGGCGTAGCCACAGTGGCATGGATGCGGACCAAAATCTGTCCGGGCCCGGGTCGCGGCACGGCGACTTCACGAAGAGTCAGCACTTCGGGCGGGCCATAGCGTTCGACGACTGCGGCAAGCATCATTCGGTCTCCCCGCGATAGTGGAACACCTGCTCGAGCGGAACGTCGAAGGCCCGTGCGACCCGGAAGGCGACCTCGAGCGAAGGCGAGTAGCGCCCCTGCTCCATCGCCACGATGGTCTGCCGGGTAACGCCGACCTTCTCGGCCAGCGCCGCCTGGGTCATCTCGCCGGCATGAAAGCGCAGCGTACGGATGGTGTTTTCGATCTTCGCTGAGCCCTTGCCCATGGCCTCAGCCGATCCGATAGTAGACGAGGCGCGACACCGGATCGATCAGTCCGCCGATCATGAGCGCGGCAAACAGCACGTATGCCGCTACATCCGGCCCCTGCCCCATGGCGAGCGTCACGATCACCGCGAGCCCCCCGATCGAGACGGCGAAGTAGCCGTTGCGCATGCTCTTGTCGGAAATGGCCCGATCCCGCTCATCGGCACGCTCGTCCTTGAGTTCGTCGCGCTGCGCGATACTCACGGCAATGGTGGCGAGGATCATCAGCACAATGTTGATGATGATGTTGAGCCCGATCGCATAAAGTAACCGCCACGCTACGCTTTCCAGGTTCGCCACCGGCACGACAGCGGCCTGCCACCCGACCCACGCAGCAACACCGACCCCGCAGAGGATCATCACTGCGGCGTTCAATTCCTTGTAGGTCATCCGACCCTCCATCGTTCGATGCAGAGTAGATAGATCCTGATGGGTGTTGTGTCAATTTTTTCATACACGAAGTCGCACAAAACATGCTCGGTGTATGAATCATGCGACGCTAGAAAAGGTGCCAGTTGACCTGTAAGCCGGGTTCTGTAGGGCCCTCGCGTCTCACGACGGAAGGACGTGGTGACCATTCATCTTTGACCGGCATTACTGCCGGCCTCATGCAACCAACCCGGATGACAGGCCTCGAAAACCGGCCGGGTTTCCCCGCGTCATCCCTATTTGGTCTTGCTCCCGGTGGGGTTTGCCGTGCCGTCCCTGTTGCCAGGTCCGCGGTGCGCTCTTACCGCACCCTTTCATCCTTACTTTGGCCGAAGCCGAAGCGGTTTGCTTTCTGTGGCACTTTCCCTGGGGTCGCCCCCGGCGGCCGTTAGCCGTCACCGTATTTCGATGGAGCCCGGACTTTCCTCTCCCACGGAAACAGGAGCGGTCACCCGGTCAACTGGCGAGGCGCATATGGCGGAGGCGGCAGTGGCCCGTCAAGCACTTGCGGGAAGCTGGTGCGGCGCCGACAGCTTCATGATGCGATGGTAGGCGTCATTGATCGCCGCCATTCGGGCCGTAGCCACGTCGATCATTTCCTCCGGCACACCCTTGGCGATCAGGCGGTCCGGGTGGTGCTCTGCGACAAGCAGGCGGTAGACGCGCCGCACTTCGTCGCGCTCAGCCATCGGATCGAGCCCCAGCACCACGTAGGGGTCGGCGCCGCGATCGAACAGGATGTGCTGGTGCGTCAACTGCTCGAAGCGAGCCTCGTCGAAGCCGAAGATGTCGCTGACATTGCGGAGGTAGTCGAGCTCAGACTCGTGGATCATCCCATCGGCCGAGGCGATGTAGAACAGGCCGTCGAGCACATGCTCCAGAGTCTCCGGACTGTCTATGAAGAAGCGACGGACCTTCTTGGCGTAGGCCTCGTAGCCGGCGACATCCTGTTGCGCGAGCTTGAATATCCGGTCGACCTGCTGCTCGATCTCGGCTGGAATCTCGACGGTCTTCTGGAAGGCGCGCAGTTCGGACGCAGTCACAACGCCGTCCGAGACGGCCATCTTGGCCGACAGCGCGATGATTGCGAGGGTGAAGGCCGCGTCACGGCCGCCCGGTAGCCAGGTATCGGGGTCGAGCGCGTTCGCCAGCGAACCGGCGATGCCGGTGCGCTCGGAGAACGAGCCAACAAAGGCGCTGAGGCGCTGCCACACCGACGACATCAATCCCTCCGACCTGGTCGCACAATACCCGCCGATCGGGAAATGGAAAGCTTTGAGGCATGCGGCGGATTGCACAGATCCGACCCCCACTGATGCCGCGGCCGCCTCAAGGGCGGCCGGAGCGATAGCTAGAACAGGAAGAAGTCGTTGAGCGGGGGGCGTGGCCTGCTCGGCCCCTCGTTGAAGACAAAGTCGCTGTCGTCCTGGGCGCTCTGCTGATCGCTGTCCTCGTCGAGCAAGCCCTGGCGAGCCAAGTAGTCGGCCAGCGAACCGGAGTCCCATTCCTCCAGCTGGTTGCCGGTGACGACCGTCTCGTCGTCGGCGAAGGCCTGATCGCCATCGCTGAGCGGGAACGGTTCAAGCGGCGCGGTCGGCTGGTTGAGGTTGGCCTGGCGGTCGACAAGCTCGGTCTCGTCGATGATCAGCGGCTGAGTCGAAGGCGTGGCGGGCACGTTGGCGACGACTGGTGCCTTGGCCACCGGTCGGGCGTTGCGCGGCAGCGGCACTGGCGGGGTGATCTGCACCGGGTTGATGGCGGCGACGTCGACCGGCTTGGTGACCGTGACCGGCGTCGCGGGCTTTACCAGTGGGGCGCTGTCGGCGTCGGAAATGTAGGCAGGGAGCTTCTTGCCCTTTTCCAGGTAAGTCTCGACGGCGTCGTCGGTTCTTGTCACGGGCGCAGAAACGCTGGCGGTTTCGACTGGGTCGAGCTTGAGCTCCGGTTTGGCCGCCGGCACAACTGGCTTCAGCTGGGCGGTGTCGGAGGTCACGGCGAGGTTGGCGGCCGGCGCCTGATCCTTGCCGAACAGGAGGTCCGCCGAGGGGACGGCGAGGATGACGAAGAGCCCGGTCCAGGCCAGTGCGCCCTTCACCTTGCTATCGAATTTCATAGAACTCTGTCCTTAACCAAACGCCCGTCCGACCCATACGCACCTGATACAGTTAACGTGGCCATTTTGTGGATGGCCAGCACCCCTGCCCTTTCGACACGGTACGTCTGAACAATGCCAGAGGCTGGCTGAACGGACGCTGAACGACAGATGAACGCAGGATGCAGGGGTCGTCAGTCGGGCCGATACCCCAGCAAACGCGCCAGTGCGAGCACCAGGTTCGAGCGGTTCAGGGTGTAGAAGTGGAACTCTGTAATCCCGTTATCGACCAGTTCCAACACCTGCTCGGCGGCGACCGCCGATGCAACCAGCGCATGGGTCTCAGGATCCTCCTCGAGCCCCATGAAGCGCTCTTCCAGCCACGCGGGGATAGATGCAC
>QLAH01000788.1_pt1 | contig 11717 bp, 12 predicted proteins | sample 4693081 | NCBI WGS metagenome assembly QLAH01 (sample SAMN09425401, study PRJNA476045) | Lake water metagenome, whole genome shotgun sequencing project.
AATATCGCGGTCTTTTTTACCACAATAATTCCATCTTTTACGGTGTACAACGGGTGGTCAGTATTAGCCAAATGGCTGCCGCCATTAATTCTTACATCGTTGCCTATTCTACAGTTTTTATCGATGATGGCGTCTTTAATATAACAGCGCTCTCCTATTCCAATTTTAGGAAGTCCTTTGCTGGTATTTGATTCCATTTCTTCAAGGGTTTCATAATAGTCGTTACCCATGATATAAGTGCTTACGATGGTGGTACCATGTCCAATTCTTGAGCGGATACCTACCACACTTTGCTCTATTCTACTTGCATGAATAATTGATCCTTCAGCAATGATTGTTTTCTCTAAAGTAGTGCCACTTATTTTTGCAGGAGGCAACATTCTTGCTCTACTGTAAACTGTTTTATTGTTATCAAATAAGTTAAAAAGAGGTACTTCTTGTGTTAAAGCAAGGTTAGCTTCATAAAAAGAATAGATATTACCGATATCGGTCCAATAGCCGTCGTACTGGAAGCTGGATACTTTGTAATTCTCAATTGAATCAGGAAGAATTTCTTTACCGAAGTCTGTTGCATTTGGATGGGCTTCATTCAATAATTTATCAAGGATTTTTTTATTGAAAATATAGATACCCATTGAAGCTAAATAATTTCTACCCTGCCCTTGCATTTCTGAACCAGTATCACTTACCCATTCTGGTAAGACTTCTTTTTTAGGCTTTTCTATAAATGAAGTGATTACATTCTCGTCATTGGTTTTTAAAATGCCAAATTCAGGAGCGTCTCTATCATCCACTGGAATGGTAGCAATAGAGATATCGGTATTACTGCTAATATGATTTTTAAGCATATCGCCAAAGTCCATCTGATATAATTGATCCCCACTTAAAATCAAAATATGATCGTACTCTAAATTAGAAATATGCCTTAATGATTGTCTTACCGCATCCGCTGTTCCCTGAAACCATCCTGGGTTATCGGGTGTTTGTTCTGCAGCCAAAATGTCTACAAAACCAGTACTAAAAGCACTAAAATGATAAGTGTTTTTGATATGCTTATTTAAGGAAGCAGAGTTGAACTGCGTTAAAACAAACATTCGGTTGATGCCGCTGTTGATACAGTTACTAATTGGAATATCCACCAAACGATATTTACCTGCAATAGGTACAGCTGGCTTGGATCTGCTAGCGGTTAGTGGAAAAAGTCGCGTACCTGCTCCACCCCCCAATATTACTGCCAAAACGGATTGCGAAAATGTTTTCATATTAATGATTGCTTATTTGATATTGATTTGAAATTAACTTATTTATTTTAAACTTTGATAAACTTGTCTATACTCAGACACTGTACTCTCCCAACTATGATCTATCTGCATCATATGCTTTCGCATCCACTCCATATGTTTTTTGTCTTGGTAAACAGCAACTCCCCTACCAATAGAATAAGCCAAATCATCAATGGTGGCGTTGTTAAATCGAATCCCAAACCCATCTGTATCGCCCATATCAGTAACCGTATCTTTTAAACCGCCAGTACTTCTAACAACAGGCACTGTGCCATAGCGCATAGCATACATTTGATTAAGTCCACAAGGTTCTACCCTACTTGGCATTAACAAGAAATCTGCACCAGCATAAATCAAATGGCTTAATTGTTCGTTGTAACCTATATAAGCATTGTAAATGCCTTTGTACTCATTGGTCATTTGTTGCAATTCCCACTCAATGCTTGTTTCTCCACTCCCTAAAATTAAAAAACAGGCGTTTCCCTGGGTTTGATAAATAGCAGTTCTAATTGCATCTGGTAAAATATCTGCAGCTTTTTCTCCCACTAATCTGCCGATGAAAACAAATAATGGCTTGGTTATATCTAATCCAAATTGATCACAGAGAATTTGCTTGTTTTGCTCTTTGCCCTTGGTAACTGTTTTTGCGGTGAATCGATTTTCAATATAAGTATCGGTAGAAGGGTTCCAAACTTCATTGTCAATGCCATTTAAAATACCAATGCATTTTCCTCTCTCAAATTCAAATAAAGCCTCTAAACCATTGGCATTCTCTCGTAGCTCATCCATATAACTCCAGCTAACAGTAGTTACTTTATCGGCACATTTTACGCCAGATGCAAGGGGATTAATATTGCCTGCCCAATCGAGCATACCGCGTTTCCATAAGTCCCACCGTGGTATATAGCCACTTTTATCCCAACCCATCCAACCCTGGTACTGTCCATTGTGGATAGTCACTACGGTTGATACTGAAGCCAAGTGCTGAAAACTATAACAGTACTTCATCATAAATGGAATCAAAGCAGTATGGTGATCGTGACAATGTACAACATCAGGTTGATGCTCCCAGCTACTAATCCAGCTAACTACAGCAATTTGGAAAGCAGTAAAACGTTCTGCGTCGTCGTCGTAACCGTATATTTTTTGACGATCTAATAATCCATTGATATCAATTAAAAAGAGATCGAACCCTAGTTTATTGGTTGGTTCCTTTATTACCGTAAAGTCAAAATACCAATTGCCTAAATTAGCACTCCCCTTAAAATCTACCGTCCACTCATTTTCATACAAGAACTTGGTTCTATACATGGGCATAATTACTTTGGCGATATCCCCCGACTTGCATTGATATTTTGGTAATGCACCAACCACATCCCCCAATCCCCCTGCTTTGGCAACTGGATAACATTCTGCGCTAACATGTATAATTTCCATAAGAAAGAATTAAATCTTCAATTTTCAAGATAACCAATAAAGCGATTCCATCAAATTACCATTTAAAATTTTTCCTTCAACCATTTATTCCTATTTTCCATTCCTATAAAAACGAACGATTGATATGAGTCAGACCAAACAACCCACCAATACTGGTGCATTAGCCACCCTCGTAATTGTATTTTTTTTCTGGGGATTTATTGCTGCTTCAAACAGTATATTCATTCCATTCGCAAAGAATCATTTCCAGCTTAATCAATTTGAATCACAATTGATAGGTTCTGCATTTTATGGAGCTTACTTTATAGGTTCTTTGATTTTATTTATTTTGTCGAATTTATTTGGGTATGATATCTTAAATAAAATAGGATATAAAAAAGGAATCATTTATGGCTTAGGCATTTCAGTTGTAGGGGCTTTATTGATTATACCCTCTGCCAATGCTAATTCTTTCCCTGCGATTCTGGGATCATTTTTTATAGTAGCACTAGGATTTTCTCTGCAGCAAACATCTGCGCAACCATTTGCCATTACATTAGGGGATCCTTCTACAGGTTCGCATAGATTGAATTTAGCAGGCGGTATTAATTCGCTAGGAACCACACTAGGACCCATTATCGTAAGTTTCTTTTTATTTGGATCGGTAGGTAATGCAAATACAGAAGTGACTGTAACGAATATCAATACATTGTATTTAATAGTAGCTGCCGTTTTTGCCGCAGTAGCTTTATTCTTTGCTTTTTCAAAATTACCTGAAGGCAAAAATGATGAGAAATTTGAGAAAGCAAATAAGGCAGCTTCTTCTTTATTAATGATGACTTTTTTAATTGGCATCATCATTATAGTTGGACAATTTACAGAAGTGCCTAAACTAACTTTGTTATTACTTTCTTTGATTTCAGTAGTAGGTATTTTATTTTATTCTAATAACCAAGCCATTAAAAATCCAACTGGTTGGGGTGCAATGAAATACCAACAATTGATTTATGGTATGATTGGGATTTTTGTTTATGTAGGTGTGGAAGTAACCATCGACAATAACTTTGGAGCTTTGCTTAAAATTCCAGGATACTTAACAGATGCGGGTTTAGAAGAAAGTCAAATTTCTAAATATGTTTCATTGTATTGGGGAAGTTTAATGATTGGTAGATGGACTGGTGCCATTGGTGTATTTAATTTGAAGGGCATGAGCAAAACCATTGCTACCATCGTTGTTCCATTTTTTGCGTTTGGGGTAGTGCTTTATGTAAATAATTTATATGGAAGCGATGTGTCTGATTTATTTGGATATGCAGTTTACATTGCTTTAGCAATAGCAGCATTCTTTTATGGACAAGAGAAACCTGTTAAAACTTTAATAGCCGTTTCTACATTGGCTACTGCAGCTATGTTGATTGGGGTATTTACCAATGGATTAATTTCCGTTTATTCATTCATGGCTGGAGGACTTTGTTGTTCAGTAATGTGGCCTTGCATATTTTCTTTGGGTGTAGGTGGATTAGGAAAATATACCAGCCAGGGTTCTGCTTTTTTAATCATGATGATTTTAGGAGGCGCTATCATTCCACCATTACAAGGTGCGATTGGAGACCTCTCTGCAGTAGGCATGCACCAATCTTATTTATTAGCAGCTGCTTGTTTTGCGTTTTTAATATACCTAGCAATCAAAATGAAAAATGTGTTAAAAGCACAAGGCTTAGATTTTGATGCACAAGTTGGTGGCGGACATTAATCATTTGAAAGAACTGTATATGAATAGTAAAAAAGACAACAGAACTGGCTCTACTGCAATGGAGCAGTTGGCAGTAGGCATTGATATTGGTGGTACCGGAACCAAATATGGAATTGTAGACAGGGTAGGAAATTTATTGTTCTCTGGCGAAATGAGTACCCGTAATCACACTGAAGTGATGCCGTATATTGAAGAACTTTATCAGAATATTGCTCCTTTGATTGAGCAAGCTGGTGGGCGAGGTAGAATAAAAGGAATTGGTATTGGAGCACCCAATGGCAACTACTATAAAAACACCATTGAATACGCTGCCAATTTACCCTGGAAAGGGATCATTCCTTTTGGCAAAATGGTGGAAGATACTTTTAAACTACCTGTTGTTTTAACCAACGACGCCAATGCTGCTGCATTGGGAGAAATGATGTATGGAGCAGCACAAGACATGAACGATTTTATCATGATTACACTTGGAACAGGTGTTGGTAGTGGCATTGTAGCCAATGGTAAATTAATTTATGGGCATGATGGCTTTGCTGGTGAATTAGGACATACTATTATCATACCAGATGGAAGACTACACGATGGAACGGGTAAAAGAGGTTCTTTAGAAAGTTATGCTTCTGCTACGGGTGTTAGATTAAATGCCCTTGAGTTCTTAGAAAAAAGCAACAAACCCAGTTTATTAAGAGCAATTCCTATTGAGCAAATAGATTCTAAAAAAGTACATGAAGCGGCTTTAGAAGGCGATGAATTGGCTAAGGAAATATTTGATTATACAGGTAAGATATTAGGAATGGCATTGGCTAATTTTGTAATGTTCTCTAGCCCTGAAGCCATTATATTATTTGGAGGCTTAACCAAAGCTGGAGACTTTATTTTAAAGCCGACTCGTGAACATATGGAAGCCAACCTAATTAAAGTGTTTGAGAATAAAGTGAAAATATTGGTAAGCCATTTAAAAGAATCAGATGCTGCTATTTTAGGAGCGTCTGCGCTTGTTTGGGAGATGAAATAATAAATACAGCTGGAACCGGGCGTTGCCCGGTTTTATCGCTGGATTTGATGGTTTCTTTCCCATTTACCAGCATGGTACTACTTCCACCTCCATCTAAATTCAATGCTTCTACACAACCTGCAGAAAGCATCAATTGGGCTAACTGAGTAAGGCTTGCTCCCTCTGCAATACCTGGATTTCTACCTTCTACTACCATAACAATTAAATGCCCATCGGCTGTATATCCCATTGCAGTTCTTGGATGCTTATCATTGATTTGTTTACCTGCAAAACGTTGCTCTTCGTTATTCGAAATTTGGATTTTACCATCCTGAATTAATACGGGTCCTCCAGCTACTGCCGTTTGCATTTTCCATTTTTTAAATTTTGCAGTTGCAGGTAATTGAGTTGGAGTTAATACAGCATTACTGTCTTTAAAATGGGGAACAGCAATTTGAGAAGCCAATGGAAATCTAGAAGCGCTATCTGTAAATAACCAAGCAATGTCTGCCTCTCTATTTTTACGAATACCTATTGCCCCCGAAAAGGAATGACGATATGTAAATGTATCTTTTCCTCTACCCGCAATATTGTGCAAATTATATGCAAGGAGTTGGCCTTTGTTTACAACTGCATTAAGATTACGATTTTGTACAAACTCAAAAAAGGTTGTGTTCACTACTAATATTGGGGCATTATTTTGTTCATGATATTCAGAAGGAGTATATCGCTTTCCATTACCAATAGCAACAGAAAAATCCAAGGCCCTTTCTTTTAAAGGCGCTATTAAAAAATAAGCTTTATTGGGTTTGCCATCTAAAGAATCATTTGAATAAAATAAATGAACTTTATTGGGCATTGGCCCATATAGACTATCTATATTTTTCCAGTTAAATTGCCCTAGAACAAATAGTGGAGTTAAACATAATAAACATAAAAACTTATGCATGCATGGCTTTTTCCATCTTCCACTTATTTACTCCATAACCGGGAATAACATGTTTTTCACTATGGTAAGAAGACCTAACCAATGGACCACTTTCAACATAATCGAACCCGATGCTGTAGCCTATTTCTCTTAATTCGGCAAACTCATCAGGATGTACAAATCGTTGAACGGGTAAATGTTTTTTAGTTGGTTGCAAATACTGCCCTAAGGTGATGACATCAGTGCCAACAGCAACAAGGTCTTTCATGGTTTGCACCACTTCTTCTTTGGCTTCACCCAGGCCCAACATGATCCCAGTTTTAGTGCGCATTCCACCCTTCTTCAAGGTTTCAAGCACTTCTAAACTTCTTCTGTACTTAGCCTGAATTCTCACCTGCTTCGTGATGCGTTCAACCGTTTCCATATTGTGGCTCACTACTTCAGGAGCGGCATCAATAATGCGTTGAATCTGATCTTTAAACCCTCTAAAATCAGGTATTAGTGTTTCTAATGTAGTTGTAGGATTAAGGGTTTTTACTGCTTTGATGGTATTGTACCAAATTATAGAACCCCCATCTTTTAATTCATCTCTGTCTACACTGGTTATTACAGCATGCTTTACTTTCATTAAGTGAATGGCTTCAGCAACCCTTTGTGGTTCATCAAAATCAACGGCTAAAGGGCGTCCAGTTGCTACTGCGCAAAATCCACAACTCCGGGTACAAATATTGCCAAGAATCATGAAGGTAGCTGTACCCTCACCCCAACATTCACCCATATTTGGACAATTTCCACTTTCACAAATGGTATGTAGTTTATGCTTATCTACTAAACCTCTAACGTGCTTATAGCTCTCTCCAATAGGGAGTTTTACCCTTAACCAATTGGGCTTCTTTAAAGGAGTGTCAGCCGTGGTAATGGTATCGATAGGTATCTTGGGTACTACAGGTAATTCTTGCATGCGCTACAATTCTAAATTGAATACAAAATTAACTACTTTCTTCTACCAAAAGTGAATGCAGCATAGGCATTAAAGAAGAAGTTTTTTTCCTCATTTAGTAAAAGAATGGGCATTTTTTGTGAATAATAAGCCGCATTCACACCTACTTCAATTGCAGATAGTAATTCGTTGTATCTACCATAGTCGAATCGAAGTGCTAGTTTAGCATGCGCGCCAGGAACAAATTTCATTTCACCAAACCCCTTAAATAAACCGCCCTTGCCTAAAATTCCACTGGGGTCTAAAAAAGTAGATTCATTGGTTCCATCATATTTTATTTGTTCTGTTACACCGGTTTGTTGGTTTTGTACTTCTAAATAATAGGGTTTCAATAATCCAGCTGTAACGCCACCCCCATAAATAGCTGAAACAGCTATTCCATTTTTATTCCCTTTGCCTCCTATTAATTTTTGTTGCCCAAAACCAAGGTTGAGATAGTAAAAATTATTTTGCTTCCCATAGATATAATTGGAAATTAAAATAAATCCGCCTGAAGAAGACAAAGTTGGAATGCGTTCTTCCTTGGGATGCTTTCGCTCTCCCAACTCTAACCACATGATATTGGTAGTGGTGATGGTTTTATATTTTCCTTTTTCAAATTTCACCCCCCATCCATCTGTATTCAAATTAATACTAAAAGCATTTTGCTTATTAAAAATAAGCGCGCCCTCTTCCTCTTGTTTTATCAACTGATTGATTTTCTCTTTTCGCTCTTCTTTCTTTTGCGCACGCTGCATTGCAGCTTCAGAAGGCTGTTTTTTCTGAGCTATTAAACCTGTTCCCGATAAAAGGAAAATCACAAAAAATAGTTTCTTCACTTCCATTTGATTTGTTATAGGTAAATTTAAAGCAAAATTGATGCAATGACTTCACAAATTATTTACACCAGTGATCTTAGAACTACCGCCACCCATTTACAAAGTGGATCTGCCATAGAAACCGATGCCCCAACCGATAACAAGGGTAAAGGCGAAAGGTTTTCTCCCACTGATTTAGTTGCAACCGCTTTAGCTTCTTGTATGATTACCACAATGGGAATCAAAGCCCAATCTATGGACAATATTGTACTAGATGGAACTAAAGCCGATGTAACTAAAGTCATGTTTAGCGATCCAAGAAGAATCGGTAAAATAATTATTCATATACAATTTCCAGCATCACTTAGCCATTTAAGTGATAAAGAAAAAGCAATCCTCGAAAATACTGCAAGAACCTGCCCAGTTGAAAGAACACTTCATCCAGACGTTGAGCTAAACTTACAGTTCAACTGGTAAAAGATACTAGCAATACTTAAATTGCTGCCCCATTTTAAAGAGCTGATTATTTAGCTAACCTACCAACTCGTCCAGGGTGGTTAATTCACGAACCACCCTGCTAACGGGCAAACCCATTACATTGTAAAAATCTCCTGTTATAGCCGCAATACCAATGACTCCTATCCATTCTTGAATGGCATATGCACCCGCTTTATCATAGGGTTGATAATGGTCTACATAGTATTCAATTTGCTGTATAGTCAAGGGATGAAATTGCACATGTGTTGTTTCTGAGAAAGCAACTTCTTTTTCATTCAATAAAATAACTACCCCCGTAATTACTCGATGAGCTTTACCAGATAATTTTTGCAGCATTGAAATAGCTTCAGCTTTATTCGATGGCTTATTGATGATTTCCTTTTCTAAAACAACTACCGTATCTGCAGCTAATAAAATAATATTCTCTACTTGCTCTTGTGATGCAATAAGCTTGTTTTTTACAGCAAATGCTTTTGTTCTTGCAATATGAATGGGAATATTCTCTGCTTCCATATTGTTATCAAAACTTTCATCGGTAGAGGCTACCACAACTTTGAAAGCAACTTCTGCCCACTCTAACAAAGTTTTCCTACGTGGGCTTTGAGAAGCAAGAATAACAGGTGTTTTAATCATTTTATTTATAAATAAAATCTAAAAAAAAGCATAGATACAATTCCAGTAAACATGACCAATTTAATCCAAGTACTCACTATATGAAACGATTCAGGACTATTTGCTTGGTATAATTTTTTCAGTATGACCAACAAAGGCAAAATAATCAATACAAAACAATAAAGTGCACTTTGCCACCATCCAAGCCCCAACACGTAAAACTGTAAAATAATCAACGCAGCAATTAACACTACCATCCATACAGCAACAAATACTTTACTGGCTCTTATACCCCATACAATGGGCATAGTGGTACATCCGTATTTTTGGTCTCCCTCTATGTCTTCCATATCTTTTACCACTTCTCTAACCAAGGAAATAATAAATGCAAAAGAAGCATATAAAATAGACAATCTAAAAAACCTCACTTTGTCGTGATCTACTAATAAAAGTTCATTTAATAAAAGCGGGAACTTGGCAAAAAATAGTATTAAAATCACCCATGCGGTTAATAGGGAGATAATGATATTACCAATCAACAATTGTTTTTTAAAATTCGTGGAGTAAACCCAAAGTAAAAGAATAGCCCCCAAATTCCCCAACACTAAATGCCAGTAAAGTTGAATTGGTAAAGCCAGCATGGTAAAAAATAATCCAGCTAAACTCAAGACCATATGCCAAAAAATGACCCACCTTCTGTTGATAATGGTATTCACTACCATTTTGTCTGGCTTATTTATTTGGTCGATATTTTGGTCAAAATAATCATTAATAATATAGCCAGCAGCAGCTATCAAAACCGAAGCAAGCAGAATGAATAAAAATTGGAAATGATTGGACGATTCAAATTCTATTGGGTATACCCTAGCATAAATACACCATTCAAATAAAAATTGGGTTATGATGATAAACACCAAATTGGGCCATCTTACTAATCGTAGAAATGCAGAAATTAATTTCAAATGGTTTTATTGAAAAGGTATTTAATAAGTCCTCTTTAAAAATATCATTGTGCCCTCACTGTAAAATCTTCATTCCAATCACCCCTCAGTTTCATTACTTTTTCAATTACATCCCTGGCACAACCCATACCGCCAGATACAGCAGAAATATACAATGAGATTTCTTTTATTTCTGAAACTGCATCAGCAGGACAAACAGGTAGGCCTACCCATTTCATGCATTCCAAATCTGGGATATCATCGCCCATAAATAAACAGCTATCTTGAGCAATTTGGGTTTCACTCAAAATTGATTTGAGTAAACTTAGTTTATCGGTTACTTGCATATGCACCGACTCAATTCCTAGCTTTTTCAACCGTTCTTTTACTTCGGGGGAATTGCCCCCAGAAATTACAATGACTTGATACCCTTTTTTAATAGCCAACTGCAACGCATACCCATCTTTAATATTCATTCTTCGGGCCATTAAACCATCCGGCATCACCAATAATGAACCGTCAGTTAAAACGCCATCTATGTCAAAAATGAATGTATTGATATAGTTGAATTGCTCCAGCATAATTATTTTTGGTTATCTCTCCATTCGTATACCCAAGCACTTTGTATCATTTCTAGATGACCCTCTGTACTTTGCTCTTTAGTTCCCTCGAAGCGAGGAATTGCTAATACCCACTCTAATAGATCTGTGAAACGGATTCGATATATTTTTGCTTCAGTAAAATCATCTCCAAATCTTTCATACAATTTCATTGCAATATCCTCGTGATCGTTCCAATTAATGGGTGGCTCAAAATGACTCATAGTAACACGTTAAAAAGTTAAATTAATTATTCTCCCAAAAACTGGGTTTGGTCAGGCAAAGTTATATTAATAACTCCTGAGCCTGCTTGTAATACACACTGACAGCCTAATCTAGAATTAATCCTTGGACTTACTGCTCTATCAATGAAATCTTCTTCCCGATCGCTTAATTCTTCTAGATGCTCGGCTCCATTATTAACATATAAATGACAGGTACTGCAGGCACAAACAGCACCACAGTTGTGATGTAGTTCAATTCCATTGTCCAAACAAACTTCTAATAAGCTTTGGTCAGGTGAAATATTATTTAAAACTACTTTTTCGAGGCCTTTTTGTTCAAAATCTATTTCTATTGTATACATAATCACTATTTGGATTGCAAAAGTATTTCAAAACTTGTATTAACCGATTTATTACTAAAAAGTTTAGAGTTATTAATTAAATATCTTTGTTACATGAAGATGAAACTAAGTCAGCGGCTGATGCTGAAATACTATAAAGCAAAAATCAGGACTATAGGGATGGTATCGCCTGAAAAAGCTGCTACGGAAGCGTTTGATTTATTTTGCACCCCTTATAAATCAAAAAAATCGCCCAAAATCCCCCCTATTTGCCATCAATCATTGCCTGTATCGGTAGATATTGGGGGCATTACAGCAAGGGGATTCCAAT
>QLAH01000789.1_pt1 | contig 11714 bp, 8 predicted proteins | sample 4693081 | NCBI WGS metagenome assembly QLAH01 (sample SAMN09425401, study PRJNA476045) | Lake water metagenome, whole genome shotgun sequencing project.
AGCGGGCCTATGCGGCAGCCGTATTGGACAACCGTTTTGTTGTAATCTCAAACGAACCGAAAGCTGTAGAGCGGGTGATTGATACCTTTAAGGGGAAGCCGTCGGTGGCCCAAGCGCCTGGATATAGCCAGGCTTTGACGCAAATCACCACGACCAACCCGTTCATGCAGACCTATGTGAATTTGCCTGCTGCCACCGCGATCACAGCCAACAACACCAGTCAGCCCATCCCGCCCCAACTCTTGGCACCCCTCAAGGCCAATCAGGGGTTAGCTGGAACCGTCAGCCTAGAGCCAGATGGCCTGCGGTTTCAAAGTGTGACCTGGCTGGCAGCAAATCGTCGTACCCGCTTTAAGGTGACGAACAGCGCTGAGCGGATGCCGCTGTTGCTACCTGCCGATACGCTGTTTGCCCTGACGGGCGGCAACCTGAAGCAAACCTGGCAAACCTATACCCAACCGCTAGAAGGCCAGCCAAGCGAGCAACTCGTTCCAGCCCAGGGGCTGCTTGATCCCGACCGGCTGCGGCGAAGCGTCAATAATTTGACCGGCCTCGATCTAGATCAGGACCTGATCAACTGGATGAATGGTGAGTTCTCCCTGGCTTTAATCGTGACGCCTTCGGGTGCGCCTAGTGCGCCTAATTCTTCAGCAGCCACGCCAGAGGCCAACGCCTTGCCTGATGCCTCCCCAGAAGCTTCGCCTGCCTCGCCCGGAGAAGGATTGAGTCGGGCAGCCCTGGCTGGCTCCAAGGCAGGCGTTGTGCTAATTACCCAAACCAGCGATCGCAAAGCAGCCGAAGCGGCATTCAAAAAACTGGATGAGTTGGTCAAGACACGCTATCGCTTCACCGTCAGCCAAACGCAGGTGGGTGACAAACCGGTAACCCAATGGGTATCGCCCTTTGGCTCCCTCACCCTCAGCCACGGCTGGCTCGATGGCAATGTGGCCTTCCTGGCAGTTGGCAGTGACCTGGCCAGCACGTTCCTCCCCAGCCCCGCTCAAACCCTGGCTGATAGCTCCCTGTTTCGTCAGGTCGATTCCACCGATCTCAAGCCCAACAACGGCCACTTCTTCATCGATCTAGATCGGTTAAACGCCAATCCGACTCTGCCCCTACCCAAGCTACCGCCCGAAACCCAGGCATTTATTGAGGCAATTCGAGCCATTGGCCTCACCGCAGCCTTGCAAGATAACCGCACCACCCGCTACGACACCCACATCATTCTGCGCAAAGGTGATGCACCCAAGCCGCTGCCAGCGCCTGTTGTAGACAGTTCTCCCAGACCCCAAGCTTCTCCCTAAACTCACTGTCTAAACTCAACTGGTTGAAGCGACTGTTTCGGGTGATGTCACAATCAGGCACCAAGACTCGATAGGATAAGAACAGGAGTAGCTTTTAATAAATTCCTTGCGCAGGATTTTTAAAATCCTGCCATTTGAGTCTTCAAGTTCACTGACTTTAATCACTGGAGAGAACTGCATGGATTTGGTCGCGCTTCAGAACTGGCTGGATAATGCCTCCTTCGCCATTCTGTTTGTCACCATGCTGGCCTATTGGGGAGCTGTTGCGTTTCCCGGTCTTGCCTACCTGGCCACGCTTGGGGCAACAGGTATGGGAGTTGCAAATCTTTGCATCGCGGCTTTGCTAGGAGCCCGCTGGCTAGAAGCAGGCTACTTCCCGTTGAGCAATCTTTATGAATCGTTGTTTTTTATCGTCTGGGGAATCACGGCCATGCATTTTCTGGCCGAATCCATGAGCCGCAGCTCGCTCGTCGGTGCCGTAACAGCTCCAGTCGCGATGGGGATTACGGCCTTTGCCGCCCTGACACTTCCCAGCCAGATGCAGGTTGCAGAACCACTCGTGCCAGCCTTGAAATCGAACTGGCTGATGATGCATGTCAGCGTCATGCTTCTGAGCTATGCGGCCCTGATGGTCGGTTCGCTATTAGCCGTCGCGTTTCTGGTGGTGACGCGCGGCCAGAATATTGAACTCAAGGGCAGTTCAGTCGGTACAGGCGCCTATCGCAGCAAAGCCTATAAGCTGTACCGCTCGGAGCCTGCTGGCTCAGCGTCTGGCGCTCTTGCCTTCTCAGACGGTCTGGATAGTGACGTTGAGGGTGGAATTGACGGTGGCGTAGCGGTCATGACCCCACCTACAGCCGTGATGTCGCCCCAGCGCTTGAGCCTAGCCGACGCCTTGGACAATATCAGCTACCGAATCATCGGTTTGGGCTTTCCGCTGCTCACCATTGGCATCATTGCTGGAGCCGTTTGGGCCAACGAAGCCTGGGGATCATACTGGAGTTGGGATCCTAAAGAAACCTGGGCGCTGATTACCTGGTTGGTTTTTGCAGCCTATCTCCATGCTCGGATTACGCGCGGTTGGCAGGGGCGGCGTCCGGCTATTCTGGCTGCAACTGGGTTTATGGTGGTTTGGATTTGCTATTTGGGCGTCAATTTGCTTGGGAAAGGGCTGCACAGCTATGGTTGGTTTCTCTAGCTCACAGAACCTGGCTTCTTTGATCTGAGTCTCAAGCTGGATCTAGAACGCTGGGCCTAAAATTCCCTGCCAACTCCGACTCCACCTCGGGAGCCGCCTCGGATAATCATGCCATCCGGCAAGTCGAGGTTGAGGAATTCTTTCAAATCAAACGAACTTTCCTGCTGAGTTCCTAGACTGCGATTAATTTGTTGGGCTTGATCTGACAAGTGATCGGAGTCTGGGGGTTGGGCGGAACTGCGACCCGGAACTGTGGTGGTGGTCAAATCCCTCGCATCAACCGATACAGGGGCGAGCGATGGCGGGTTGTTCGACGGGGTTGATGAGGGGTTGGGCGGGACGTTGCTGTCGGCCCAAGCAGGCAGCGCAGCACCAGCAGATAGGATAATCGTGGCAGTCAGTAAAAACTTCATGGTTTTGCACCTTCGCCTAAGTTCATTGTGTTTGCTCCTGATATAACAAGCTTAGAATTGAATCGGGCTGCTTGGGGTCACTCGATCTATAGGTTTGAGAGTAGATTTAAGAGCCGGCAAATTGGCCCATAGCTAGCTCAATCTAAGTTGTACCTCATTGCTTTTGTAACCTAACAGTTGGTCATGAGCTAGGCCGCTAAATTTTGTTTAATACAAGATCAGATATTTTTCTATCAGGTAAATCGCATGGACAACGACTACGGGCTGCTCAGAGACGATGAAGTGCTATATGTGCAGTCGGGCCGCATCATTGTGGCTAACCCAACCTTCAAGGTGAGCGAGTTTTTAGACGCACTGGCCCAGTTGATCAGCGAGCAAGAGGTCGAATGGTCAGATGAGCGGGAGGGCTGGTTTAACGACCGGGGGCAGAGCTGCGAGGTGCTGCGATTTGACAATCAGGGCTGGCAGCGAGGCCGGGTCCGAATTCGGCTGGAATTTTGCCCAGAATATCCTCCGAAGCTGTTGCGAGAAGCAGAGAGCTACCGGAGCGAAGAAGCCGCTCGCGAAATTCCCTACCTGCCCCGTCGCCAGGAAGCCCCCTACGATCGGGAAGACTACCGGCAGGATCCGCTTGATGACTTCCCTGACAGTGACTATTAGTCTGTTTAACCTGCCTGTATATCTGCCTGTATATCTGCCTGTCTTGCTACAAGGGCTAAACTGCGATGACCCAGGCTGCATGGATGCCGCTGCACGCTCAAGTTCATCAAACCCTCAGACAGTACCAGCTTTTACCAAAACGAGAATCTCTGCTCGTTGCCGTTTCAGGCGGTCAGGATTCGCTTTGCTTGCTACGGCTCCTCGTTGACTTGCAGCCTAAATGGAACTGGCAACTTGGTGTAGCCCACTGCAATCACGGCTGGAGAGCTGATGCTGAGGCCAATGCTGCCTATGTCCGGCAGCTGGCAGCGACTTGGGAACTGGCCCACCACGAAGCAACTGCCCCAGATTTGCCGCCGCGTGAGGCCGAGGCCAGACAATGGCGCTACCAGACCTTAGCTGAGATCGCCCAGGCTGAGGGCTATGGCTATGTTGTGACGGGCCATACGGCCAGCGACCGGGCTGAAACCTTATTGCTAAATCTACTGCGCGGCAGCGGAGCAGACGGCCTACAAGCTCTAGTTTGGCAGCGGCAGCTGGTGCCCTCAGTTCAGCTTGTGCGGCCCCTGCTGGGCATTATGCGTGCCGAGACAGCTCTGTTCTGTCAACAAGCCAATTTAACGGTTTGGGAGGATGCGACCAATCAGGAGGTGAAATATGCCCGCAATCGAGTCCGCCAAGCCCTGATTCCCTACCTGCAAACGCACTTTAATCCCCAGGTAGAGCAGGTGCTGGCCCAAACCGCTGAGCTGCTGCGCTCAGATGTGGCATACCTAGAAGCTATGGCTGACCAGCTCTGGACAGAGGTTGTGGCCGAGGCAGCCGAACCGAGCTGGTCTGAATCGTTGGCTCAGGGGCTGGGGGCTGCAGAACGACAGGCGCTTAAGCTCAATCGGGTGGAGTTGCGCGCTGCGCCCCTTGCTTTGCAGCGGCGTGTGCTGCGTCGGTTTCTTCAAACACTGCTGCCGACTGCTCCGACTTTTGACCAGATTGAGAAATTAATGAATCTGCTCTCTGCCCCCAACCGCAGCCAGACCGATTCCTTCCCCGGCGGTGCCGTTGCCCAGGTGAGACAGGAATGGATTGTGTGGATATACCAGAACCGTTAGGGATTCGCCCTGAGCCCTGTTGAGCCTTTGTGGCTTCAAGACATGGCGAGTTCTGGAGTGCCACTCGTGAGTCTTTGAATGGCTTCGCGCATTTCAGCGAGCGCTTGGCTCTGGTTTGCATGAAACTCGTGCTGCTGCTGCAAGTCTGCCAAGGCTGTTTCGGTCTGCTGTCGCAGCAGGTTGAGATTGTCTTGAACTGGCTGCAGAACGGCCTGATAAGTATCGATTTTGCCCAGGCGCTCGGCCACGGTTGTGGCTTGGGCTCGCAGTTGCTCCTCAAGCTGGCGCAACTCTGTCCAAGCCGCAGTTTGAGCCTCAGCCTGCTGTGAAACTTGCGCTCGCAGGGGCTCCAGCTCGGTTTGAAGAGCCGTGACTTCCTGTTCTAGGCTTTGCAGATAATCGGCGTACTGCTGCCGCGTTTGCTCAATCAAGGTCAAAACGGGTGACACATCGATGGTTGCTGGTTCGTCGTCTGGCAAAGGAAAGCCCTGCCGTTTAGCTAGCACTACTTTATGCTGCTTCAGAGTAATCTGCCGGTCTTGCAGGTTCCGACGTTGACCGACCAGGGTTTCGTTGAGCATTTGATAGCGATCTTGCTCATCGGCAATTTCTGTTTCCAGGCGCAGCCGGTCGTATTCGCTAGCCTGATCAATCTGCTGACGCATCTGATCAATTTCCTGCTGTTGTAGCGTCAGCTCCTCCTCCTGACTGCTGACAAACCCAGAGAGCTTTTCAAGTTCCTTCTCTAAATCGCCTACTGTCGCCTGCAGAGCTTCTAGAGGCATCTGTTCTAAAGCTTGCAGATTCGTGTTGGTAGAAGCGTCTGTGAGCCGGGAAACAGCTTGATGCAGATCATGCTGGGCCTGAACGGCGGCGGCTAGCTCTTGGGCCTTCTGCTGCTTGGTCTGGAGCAGGTTCTGCTTCACCTCAAGCTGAGTTCTAGCCTGTTCCAGCTCCATTTGGGCCTGTTGCCAAGTCTGCCAGCGCTGTTGGACTGTTTGAATTTGCTGTTCTAGTTCGGTCTGGCCTTGATGCGCCGAGGCCCGCTGTTCCTCTAACTGCTGCCAATGGCCGTTGAGCATCTCTTGCTGCTGAGTTAAAACCGCAAAAGTGCTGTTGGCCTGCTCCTGTAGCGAGCCGATCGATGCTGGATTGGCCAGTCGATCGAGCAGAGATTGCAGCAGCCTCGCCTGTTCCTCATCGAGGGCAGTGACCGATTGCAGGGCAGCTTGCTGCTCTTCTAGCCTGTTGGTTTCTCCGCGAAGCTGGGCCCAAGCGCCCTCTAGCTCCTGGCTCTTGCGCTCAAATTCCTCGCGTAGGCGATTAACATCAGCTTGGGCAGTTTCAATCTCTTGGCGCTGTTGCTCCAAACGCTCTAGATCTTCTTCGATCTGTTGCACCTGATCCTGAGCCGCCTCCAGCTCCATTTCACGGCGATTTAGCTCCTGGCTTTGGTAGGTCAGAGACTGCTTCCACTGCTCAATCTCTTCCTCCTGAGTTTTCGCTTTTTCCTGCAAGCGAGAGAAGTTCTGCAAAATGCTGACGAGTTGACGACCTGCTTCTGCACAACGCTGCACTTGCTTGCCAGCCGTTAACTCAACCAGCACCAGCGTTCCTGCGTTGAAGGTTATGTCATCTGGGGCTGAAATGACTTCTTCGCCCGGCACGGCACTCCAGCTCAGTTCAGCTCGTTGGCAGGCCAACAGTTTCAGCTCAGCCCGGCTGCTGCCAAGCATCCCCCTATTCTTCCTTAAAATCTCAGCTAAATACAGCACGCCAAAAATCCTCTTTATCTACGCTCAAACCCCTGCAGGGCTGCTGGAAATCTCGCTAGAACTATCAACGGACCCTATAAATATTTTGTATAGATAGTGTATAAATTTAGTCGGCTCACCGGGAAGATGCTTGCCTTGAGACAGCCGCTCGTTGTCATTTCGCAAGCTTCAAGCAAGTTGTCCAGCAAGCTGCTGTTACCCACTCTAGCTAACCTAATTCACCAAGTCTTCTATTTATACCTGGCTCTATTTTTAAACCTCAGAGAGCTGAACTTGGCCTGGCAATCCTGCATCTTTAGCATGTTCGTCCTGAGACGATGGCCGGTAGTTCCCTCAGGTTTAAGAGTAACCTGAACCAGTTTAAAGTTTACCCGTCAGAGCCTCACGCCTCGATAATATTTCATCGGGTGTTTCACCCTCCTAGGATTCCCGCGAATCCCTTTAACACAACAGCCTCAAGCGATTTGCCCGACTCCCCAAGCGGCCCGCTCGGTTGGTATTTACACCAAATCTGGTATTTGCACGAAACCAGCTCCCAAACCTATTTAGATTAGAGCTGGGAGTTTGGGTCGAACGTGGTTTGTTGCACGAACGCCCAGACTATGTCTCATCTTAGCGGGAATAGCTCTGAATCGAGTTAGATTGATTGGGCCAATCGCTCTAGCCAGACAAACCAGCAGCCAAAGGCGTGAAAGCCTCAGACCGGAGTTATAGTTAGGGGATAATTCGGACGGCTGGAACTTTGATAGTCTGCAATTTGCGGGATTTAATCTGAGATCAAGCTGGAGCGGGATTGTTCTGGGGAGAGGCCGGAGGCAATGCAAGGCAAACTGAGCGAAATTGATATTCGCAGCATTTTACAGTTGATTGAGCTAGGGCAACGTACTGGAGAGCTGTTTGTAGAAGCCTATAGCGCCAGCTTGGCAACGAATCGTGATTCGGCTATGGGGTCAATTTGGCACCGTAACCTCAAAACTGCTGAGCGATCCTGGTTCGTCTTTTTCCTAAATGGACACATCATCTATGCGGGTGACAGTGCTACCAACCTGTACCGGCTGCGCGACTATTTGCGTCGCTACAAGGTCGATCGGGCGCTTGATGCGATTGACCTCTCTGCGATTGCCACCCTGAATACTCCAGAATATGGCTACCTCTGGACTTTGCTAGAAAGTCATGCCCTCACCTCTGATCAGGGCCGCAGTATTGCCCAGAGCATGGTTCAAGAAACCCTGTTTGATCTGTTTAGCCTGCACCAGGGTGCGTTTATTTTTGAGCAAGGTTCTGCCCTGGCTCCACAGCTTGTGACGCTGGATATTGGCCCTTTGATTACGCAAACGGTGAAGCAGGTTCAGGAATGGAAGCAATTCCATCCCCATATTCAATCGCCAGAGCAATGTCCTGCGATTACCGATGCAGAACAACTCCGTAAAACTCTGACTGAAAGCAGCTTCGAAGCTCTTGATCGCTGGGCTGACGGCAAAACAACCCTGCGCCAAATGGCCCGCTACCTCAACCGAGATGTGGTGGCTGTAGCGCGAGCTATCTACCCCTACATTCGGCAAGGATTGGTGCAGATGCTGACCACCACGCCCAATGAGCCGACTGTGAGCCAGGACGTCCTGAGCCGGGAAACGGTGCCGCGTGTGGTTTGCATCGACGACGGGGCCACAATTCGAGCCGCGGTTGAGCAAATCCTGAATCAGCATGGCTATCAGGCTGCCAGCATCAGCAATCCCCTCAAGGCGCTCAGCCTTGTATTTCATCTCAAACCCGATCTGATTTTGTGTGACATTGCCATGCCAGAGCTAGATGGTTACGAAATATGTGCCATGCTGCGCAAGTCCACTGCATTTCGGGAAACACCGATTATCATGCTGACGGGCAAAGATGGATTTATTGACCGGGTTAAGGCTCGCATGGTCGGCGCTACAGATTATTTAACCAAGCCATTTGGTGAAGGGGAGCTGCTGCTGCTCGTGGAAAAATACGTCGGTATGGGCGATCCAGAACGGCCCCAAGTTGATGCTCTCCTGTCGAAAACGCTAGATGATGAGCTGAATTCAATTTTTGAAGAAGCTTCTATTTCATCGGCGTCCTGATTTGGGCCTAGGGCGTGTCATCAATTCAGGATGAAATGCTTGCGGTATTAAGCTCGTCCTAATCTAACCAGCTAGGGGCTGTAACCCTGCCATCGCGGCAATCTCAACTCTATTTGATCACAGCCCCTAGCCATCTGAACCTATTTCATTCAATCTTCGGCCTGTCTCAGGTAAATCGGTCAATAGCTAAGCAGGTGAGTGGCGTCTAGTGGCGTCTGAATAGATCTGAATAGATTGGACAGTGAGGGGGCAAGCTAGAAACAGTTGCGATGTCAGCCAGACCGACTTCTCTCAGAAGATAATCGCTTAGCTTCACCAGTGGCTTTCATCCGGATGGGAATCTTGCGCTGCCGCTAATCATTTAGGACAGATCTAAGACCAGGATTTGAAGATTGAGATTAAAGCGAACAAGTTTTAATGGTAAAAGAGTGGATCAGATCTAGTCCATTAATTCTTGCACTAAGCAGGGAAACGCCAGTATGAGTAACATTCTAGTTGTAGAAGATAGCCCCAGCCAGCGGGCCATGATTGCCGATTTGCTCAAGGGTAGCGGGCTAGATGTGACCAGCGCCAGTGACGGTATTGAGGCATTAGAGCAAATTGAAGGTCATCGTCCCGATCTCGTCGTGTTGGACATTGTGATGCCGCGCATGAATGGCTACGAAGTCTGCCGTCGGCTTAAAGCTGATCCCAAGACTCAGCATGTGCCGATTGTAATGTGCTCCTCAAAGGGCGAAGAATTTGACCGCTATTGGGGTATGAAACAGGGCGCAGATGCCTATATTGCCAAACCGTTTCAGCCGACCGAATTAGTCGGAACTGTGAAACAGCTTTTACGGGGTTAGAGGATAGCAAACCAGCAGAAATCAGTAGAATAGTTGCAAACTTCCTGTAGCTTTGACAAAAAATTCTAGATGGTACGAATTATTTTTGCGCGGGTAGGTTAAAAAGGGTAGAAGATTTAAATCTTCTGGCATTGTTTAAATCACGTTTGAACAACCATGTTTGAGCAGCAATCCTCTGAATAGCAAACTGGGTCGAGAGACATGATAGGAAGTCCGGATTTCTTAACAGGCCGAGGGCAGGATCAAGCTCCGGAGCTACAGCAGTTAGATAGCCCTGAAGGTGAGCTGCATCTGCGGTTCTTTGTGGCATCTGGCGAAGAGTTTGCTCTACCGGCCTCAGGCATTCGAGAGGTAATTTCGTCTCCCCCCGATCGGATCACGCCAATTCCCAACGTCTCTCCCTTGCTGTTAGGCACTTTAAACGTGCGCGGTCGGGTAATTTGGGTTGCTGATTTAGGTCAGTTTCTAGGAGAAACAACGCCCCTGAGCACTGACCGAGCCGAAATTTCAGTCATTGCTGTCGAAGACCAGGACACGATGCTGGGGTTAGCGGTCGAACGAATTATCGGCATGGATTGGTTAGATATTGATGACATTCAGCTGCCCACCAACGTACCCGACGGCATGGCTCCATTTTTGCGGGGGGAATGGGCAGGCCGAGAGGCAAGCCAATTTTTGCGCTTGCTGGATCAGGTCGCAATCTTGCGGTCGGCCCGCTGGGCAGCCTAAATCCTTCAATTGCAGGTGTATCACAAGAATTTAAACTGAGATTACGGGCAAAAGATTTGAGAGCTATTGCAGCAAAGAGCCTAGGGCAGACGAATACAGGGTTAGGTGCAGGTAGGTACAAAATAGGTAGGTACAAGATAGGTAGGTAGAAGACAGAGGCAAGTCAGGCAGCACAGCCGAGATGACGGCATCGGTAGCGATATCGAGCAATGCAACGAGCGGTATAAACAGTAGAGCTTAACTTCGGATACTCGCATGGGCAGGAGAAGCGACATGGCATCAGGTACAAAATTTGCAGACGAGTATAAGCAAGCCGAAAGAGCCTATATGCTCGGCAGCTATGAAGAAGCCGCAACCATTATCGATCGCTTGTCAGACAACTATCCTTCTGATCCAAACGTCTGTTTGCTGAAGGGTCACATCTATTGCTACGGCTTACAGCAGTTTGATGTCGCACGGGAACAGTACCAATCGGTGCTGACCTTGACTTCTGACGAGGAATATATCACCTACGCCAACAAAGGACTGGCCGACGCCGATGAATTCAGCGTGGGTGGCAATCTAGAGAATGGTGTAGCAGATCCATCCGAGGGCATGGCTGACCCGAGCTTCGCAGACGATGATTTCGCGGCCCATCAGTTTACTGACATTGATACTGATTTTGTCAGCACTGTAGATTCTCAGGCTTCTCCCTTCGCGCCACCTCAGACCACCTCTGTGGGCCAGGCTGACGATTTGGGCGATGACTTTGATTTCGCTGACTTGAGTCTCGATAGCAATGAAGATGTTCAGGATCTGAGTCAGGGCGCCGAGACAGATTCGAGTAATCCATTTGCTACTCCAACCAGTCAGAGTGGTTTTGAGGTATCCACTAATCCATTTGCAACGCCGGGCAGCCCAGGCTCTGTTGATCCCCTGGAAGATTTTGAGGACGTTTTCCCACCCGAAGATGTCCATTCAGAGTTCAGAGCTGGTGAGCGCCAGGATGATTCCTTCTCCCTAGACGAGTTCGATCAGACTAGTTCGTTTGGAACGACGGCTCCCGAACCGCCTGTTGAGGCCAGACCGTTTAATCAAGCTTTTGAGCGTTCGGAAGACGAAACCCTGTTCATGATGGACGAGCCTGCGGCAAACCCGGTTTACGACGAGGCCGGGTCTGCTTCGGCCTATGGGGCCAATTTCTACGACGATGATGACCACACGTTTGTGGCCAACAGCACAGGCTACGGCTTTGACGCAGTGGAAGATCGGGAATTTTCCACGAGCGAAGAGCCTTCCTCAGACATAACGCCTTCGGGCGGACGCAGCAGCGTTGATTTTCTAGATGAGTTCGACGAGTTCGACGATCTGGGCAGTCTGCCCGATTTTGATCTATCTGACAACTCGGTGGATTTTACCAGTCCATCGCTGGGGGCCAGCACCTCTAGTTCCACTGCCCTTTCCAATACCTCCAGCTTCGATTTCAGCGATGTCGATCCGGCCCTGCTGCGCGAAGATGATGCCTTTCCGCTGTCGAGCTCGGCTGAGCCGTTGCCCACCTTCACGCCTTCCGACAATCGCAGCATTGAACCCGATGTGATGG
>QLAH01000790.1_pt1 | contig 11687 bp, 10 predicted proteins | sample 4693081 | NCBI WGS metagenome assembly QLAH01 (sample SAMN09425401, study PRJNA476045) | Lake water metagenome, whole genome shotgun sequencing project.
CTTTTCCAAGAAGCTAGAGAATCACATCGGTGCGATTTGGACGTTCATCCATGACTACAATCGCCGGGTCAGAGAGAAACTGGCAGAACGGGAAGAGGGCGGCTTTTCCTCTGTCCTTTACTAAAAGGCACTACCAAGGATTGAAGTTCACCTTTGAAGGTCTGAAGTTCGGTTAGAACATCGGCAATGGTCGGTTCTCTTGGTGGCTGGGTTTGCATAGGATGGCGCGTGGGAAGGAAACGCTAACCTGAGCCTAGCGAATCCCCCCTAGCGCGGCTAGCCTTGAAAAGCGGAAAACAAAAAGGCTCCCGTCTAAGGACGGGAGCCGGAAAGTTATTCAGATAGATGCAACTGATTTAGCTGTGTCTAGCTAGGCTAAACCTCAAGGATTAGTCGAGGTCGCCCATGGCCAGCACGGGCTCGGTCTCGCGGTCGATACCTTTCTCAAAGCCAGCTTCAGCCGCGCGAGCGCGACCAGCGTGCCAGAGGTGGCCAACCAGGAAGAAGAAGCCCAGCACGAAGTGGGAGGTAGACAACCACTGACGGGGGTTCACGAAGTTCACAGAGTTGATTTCGGTGATTACGCCACCCACGGAGTTGATGGAGGCGTTGGGCGCGTGGGTCATGTACTCAGCGGCGCGACGCACTTGCCAATCTTGGATGTCGTTGGTCAGTTTGTCGAGATCTAGGCCGTTGGGGCCGCGCAGGGGCTCCAACCAGGGGCCTTGGAAATCCCAGAAGCGCATGGTTTCACCACCGAAGATGATTTCGCCAGTGGGGGAGCGCATCAGGTACTTACCGAGACCGGTGGGGCCTTGGGCAGCGCCGATGTTAGCACCCAGTCGCATGTCGCGTACCAGGAAGGTCATGGCCTGAGCCTGGGAAGACTCGGCGTTGGTGGGGCCGTAGAACTCGGAGGGGTAGGCGGTGTTGTTGAACCACACATAGCAGGAGGCGATGAAGCCCATCAGGGACAGCGCACCCAAGCTGTAGGAGAGGTAGGCTTCGCCAGACCAGATGAAGGCGCGACGAGCCCAGCCAAAGGGAGTGGTCAGAATGTGCCAGATACCACCACCGATGCAGATCAGGCCAATCCAGATGTGGCCACCGATGATGTCTTCCATGTTGTTCACGCCGATGATCCAGCCCTCGCCACCGAAGGGGGAGCGGGTTAGATAGCCGAAGATCACAGCAGGATTCAAGGTGGGGTTGGTGATGATGCGCACATCGCCACCACCGGGAGCCCAGGTGTCGTACACGCCACCGAAAACGCAAGCCTTAAGAACCAACAGCAGGGCACCACAACCCAGCAGGATTAGGTGATAGCCGATGATGTTGGTCATCTGGTTCTTATCTTTCCAGTCGTAGCCGAAGAAGGAGGAGTACTCTTCCAGCACTTCGGGGCCACGCACAGCGTGATAAACGCCACCGAGACCAAGCACGGCAGAGGAGATTAGGTGAAGCACACCCACCACAAAGTAGGGGAAGGTATTGATCACTTCACCGCCGGGGCCAACACCCCAGCCCAGGGTAGCCAGGTGAGGCAGCAGAATGAAGCCCTGCTCATACAGAGGCTTGTCGGGAACGAAGTGGGCCACTTCAAACAGGGTCATGGCCCCGGCCCAGAATACGATCAGACCAGCGTGGGCCACATGGGCACCCAGCAGCTTGCCAGACAGGTTGATCAAACGGGCGTTACCAGACCACCAGGCGAACCCGGTAGATTCTTGGTCGCGCCCCGCGATAAAGGAGTTACTAGAGAGCGTTACCACGTGGCAGTACCTCTTCGGGGAATACAAACTTTTCGTGGGGTTGGTCGGTGGGAGCCATCCAAGCCCGGATACCTTCGTTCAGCAGAATGTTCTTGGTGTAGAAGGTTTCAAATTCAGGGTCTTCCGCCGCCCGGATTTCCTGGGAGACGAAGTCGTAGGCCCGCAGGTTCAGACCTAGACCCACCACGCCCACCGCACTCATCCACAGGCCGGTGACGGGCACAAACAGCATGAAGAAGTGCAGCCAACGCTTGTTGGAGAAGGCGATCCCAAAAATCTGAGACCAGAAGCGGTTGGCCGTCACCATGGAGTAGGTTTCTTCGGCCTGGGTGGGTTCAAAGGCGCGGAAGGTGTTGGCATTCTCGCCGTCCTTGAACAGGGTGTTCTCCACCGTGGCCCCGTGGATGGCGCAGAGCAGTGCACCGCCCAGCACCCCAGCAACACCCATCATGTGGAAGGGGTTGAGGGTCCAGTTGTGGAAGCCTTGGAAGAACAGCAGGAAGCGGAAGATAGAAGCCACGCCGAAGCTGGGGGCAAAGAACCAGCTGCTTTGGCCGAGGGGGTACATCAGAAACACGCTGACGAACACCGCAATCGGCGCAGAGAAGGCAATGGCGTTGTAGGGCCGCAGACCCACCAGACGAGCCACTTCAAACTGACGCAGCATAAAGCCGATCAGACCGAAGGCACCGTGCAGGGCCACGAAGCTCCACAGGCCGCCCAGTTGGCACCAGCGGACGAAATCGCCCTGGGCCTCAGGGCCCCACAGCAGCAGCAAAGAGTGACCCAGGCTGTTGGCGGGCGTAGAAACGGCTACGGTCAAAAAGTTAGCCCCTTCCAGGTAGGACGACGCGAGGCCGTGGGTGTACCAGGAGGTGACGAAGGTGGTGCCGGTCAACCAGCCGCCCACCGCCAGATAGGCGCAGGGAAACAGCAGAATGCCAGACCAGCCCACAAATACAAAGCGATCGCGCTTCAGCCAGTCATCGAGGACGTCGAACCATCCCCGTTGAGCCTGAGCGCGCCCCATTGCTATGGTCATGTCAAATCCTCTTTCTATGACATCTAGTCAATACGGGTTCGGCTCTGTTGGGATCCAGAGGAATCCGCTAGAGAGCGTTGCCTCAGGGCAAGGTAATAGCTATCAGTATTCCAGATATTTGGGTCAGCGGGAACAAATCTTTGCTAACCCAGTTAACCCCTTGCCTGAGGTAACCCTGACCCCGTGAAGCCATACTTCAGGGGCTAGGTTTCTATTTATGATAAGTAGTGTTCCATTTTTTTACAATCTGATACGTAAATTCTCAGGAAGCCTATCGATCTATGCTGGGAATGGCAGCTTTGCCTGGGCCGAAGTGTAGGCCGTTTTGTGTAAACCGTTTTAAGACTTTTACCCGTTGAACCCCATGACTGCCTCTACGTCTTCTCGCGAGTCCCAATCTTTAAAGCGAACCGTCCTAGGGGCGCGTCGTCCCAGCAATATTTTCTGGGCGATTGTACTGACGGGGGGCGGAGCGGGCTTCCTGCTAGCTGGCCTGTCTAGCTATCTTCAGATAAACTTACTGCCCTTTTCGGATCCGACTCAACTGATCTTCATTCCCCAGGGCATTGCTATGGGGTTCTACGGCTTTGCAGCCCTAGGTTTAGCGACCTATCTTTGGGTCGTGATTAGCCTAGATGTGGGCGGTGGCTACAACGAATTTGACAAGGCTAGCAACCAGGTGCGGATTGTGCGTAGCGGTTTCTTTGGCGAAAATCGCCGCATCGAAATAGAACAGTCCCTCGCCGATGTCACCGCCATTCGGGTAGACATTAAGGAAGGCCTCAACCCCAAACGAGCCCTGTACCTGCGTCTGAAGGGCCGTCCTGATATCCCCCTCACCCGCGTAGGCCAGCCCATCCCGCTGTCGGAACTGGAAAACCAAGGGGCCGAACTCGCCCGCTTTTTGCAGGTTCCCCTAGAGGGGCTATAGGTTCAAAGCTGGTTCAAAGCTTGGGAACCTTGGGGAACGCGATCCCCTCTATGCCCACAGCGGCGGCCAAACTCTTTAAGATGGTGAGTCGGCCACGATCTATCTATTAATGGAGTTAAAGATTTCAATGGGATTGAACACCCGTTTCTTTTCAATGACCCTAGTTGCGCTGCTGATGTTAGGGGCTGGGGCCTGTACGGCTCCACCGGTCGCCGAATCGGGAACCTCGGAGACGGCTGCTGTGCCCGCTCCAGCGGAAACCACCGTAGCGCAGACCTCCACAGCAGGGTTGCCTGTCCTCAATGGCAAGGCTACGGTGGAGATGGTCGTGAATGAAGCCACGATTGTCATTGAGGTGAATGGAGAGGACGCCCCCATTACCGCTGGTAACTTTGTGGATTTGGTGAACCGAGGCGTCTACGATGGCACAGCCTTTCACCGGGTGGTGCGTGAACCTGAACCCTTTGTGGTACAGGGTGGCGACCCCCAAAGCACCGACCCCAACGTTCCAGCCCAAATGCTGGGTACAGGCAGCTTTGTGGATCCTGACACCAACACTCCCCGCTACATTCCCCTAGAAATTAAGCCCGCCGGAGCCGATCAACCTATCTACAGCAAGACCTTTGAGGAAGTCCAGACCAGTGAAGCACCGCAGATCACCCATACCCGTGGGGCGGTGGCCATGGCCCGTTCCCAGGCTCCCGATTCGGCCTCGGCACAGTTTTACTTTGCCTTGGCTGATTTACCTTTTTTAGACGGTAGCTATGCCGTGTTTGGCTACGTCACCGAAGGGATGGATGTAGTAGACGCCATCCAGCAAGGGGATCGTATCGAGTCGGCGCGTGTGGTGGAGGGTTTAGACAATCTCCAGACCAGCACCCAGCCCTAGGCCACTTGCCCCGGTTTTCGTCACGGGTTTAGGGCTAGTGACCGCCCTAGGCCGTTCGGTGCCAGAAACCTGGGAGCGCTTGTTGTGCGGCAAGTCGGGACTGGTTCTACAGCAGCCTTTCCTAGAATTTCCGCCCTTGCCGTTGGGGATGGTGGAAGGTTCCATCGTCCCTTTAGCCGATCTGCTCCAGCGGGCTGTGACGGAAGCGATCCGTGATGCCCAAGTGCCCCTGCCCGATCCCGATTGCGGTGTGGTGATTGGCTCCAGCCGAGGCTTTCAGACCCAGTGGGAAGCACTGGCGAAGGATTATCTCACCCAGAACGTGCCCCCTGGGGATTGGCTGAACACCCTGCCCGCCATGGCCTCTAGGAACGTCGCGCAGTTTTTGGGAACCACTGGGCCAGTGCTAGCCCCGATGGCGGCCTGTGCCACGGGGCTGTGGGCGATTTTTCAAGGGGCAGAACTGATTCGGCAAGGCTACTGCCAGCGGGTGATCGTGGGGGCGGGGGAGAACCCCATCACACCGCTGACCCTGGCCGGATTTGATCGCCTTGGAGCCTTGGCTGCAACGGGCTGTTATCCGTTCTCCCCCCAGCGGGAAGGCTTGGTCTTGGGGGCTGGAGCCGCGATTTTAGTGCTGGAATCGGCCCAATCTCTAGCTCAGCGTCCCCACATCAAACCCTACGGCTGTATTTTAGGAGCCGGACTGAGTGCTGATGCCTATCACCTCACGGCCCCTGATCCTGACCAGAAGGGAAGCCGCCTTGCCTTGGAACGGTGCCTGCGTAATAGTGGCTTAGCTGGCGAAGAGATTGATTATGTTCACGCCCACGGCACCGGAACACTCCTCAACGATGCTCACGAGTCAGCGTTAATTCGGCAAGGTCTGCCCCATCTGCCGCCGACCAGTTCTACCAAAGGAGCCACGGGCCACACTCTGGGTGCATCGGGGGCGATGGGGGCTGTCTTTTGCCTGCTCGCCCTACGCCACCAAACACTTCCCCCCAACGTGGGTTGGCTCGGTGAGCCGATCTACCCCAACCTCGTTACCCACAGCGTTTCGGCCAATGTTAAAACCACGCTCTGTATAAGCTTTGGGTTTGGGGGGCAAAATGCGGTACTAGCCTTGGGCTTGCCGCCAGTTGAGGATTAAGCGGTCAATGCCACCGAAAAAGGGTCGTAGGGTGTGAACTTCCCCGACCTACTCACAGCATGAGACCCACCACCGGGGCCGGGGGTGACACAGATGCTAAGGGCAATGCTGAAGGAAGGTAATCCAGGGTGCAGGAGTTGAACCTGCCTATGGCGAATTATGAGTTCGCTGCCTCATCCGCTCGGCCAACCCTGGTTTTTCTCTATTGTAGGGCGTTGGCCTCAGAAGCGTTCACCTTTTTCAAGGTCTATCCAGCGTCAGTGCTCTGCACCTGTAGGTCAGCCTCGGTGTTCCAACGCTGATCACCGACGATGGGTATCCCCAGGGGATACCTCGCGGATGAGACTACTCTTCAAGCTGCCACAGTTCGCGGTTATAGTCTTCATCCAAAATGCGCTTAGGCCGCAACACGAGAATGACCCGCCCCAGTACCGCCGACTCTAGGGGATGCTCTGACCACACTAAGCCCAACTGGCCACCGTCATCAGTGAGGAAGTAGCTCTCGTCTGTCCAGGTGCGGTCGGCCCGATCCACCACCACCAGTACGGGTTCGTTGGGGGCATCGGTGGGTATATTCGGCAACTGGCTGGATTGAGTTAGCAGCCCCACGGGATCTTCAGCTCGAAAAATGACCTGCCAACCGGGCACTGCAATCCAGGCGCTTGGCCCTGTGGCGCTGACTAGGCCAAAGGGCTCTTCGGGCAAGGCCACAGGCACCGCTTTTAGATCATCCACGGTTAATGGCAACTGCCCAACGACTGGAATTATCCGAGGCAATTCGGTTTCCGATTCGATGCGATAGAGAGGGAGACGGGGGGCGGTGCGGGTCTTGACGACCGTGAAATCAGTCAGCAGTTTTTCAATATGCTGACGCGCCTCCACGCTTTCGGCAAAGCGCAACCCCAGGGCGATCAAGCGAGAACGATCTTGTAAGTCATCCTTCTGACGGGCTAGTTTCCAAAAGTGAAAAGCCAAGGCATCGCCAGGGCCATCGCCAAAACCGGGTGGATTTTCCTTGCGGTAGGTGTATTCCTTAATGGGTTTGACGAGATCGCGCACGGTTTCCGAATCGAGTCCATGGCGAAGAATAAAATCCGCCACCCTGGCCCGATCTCCCTGGGACAAAATCCTCAGTTCATACAGTGCATCGCTGCCCCGTTCGGTAAAGTGGGCCTGGGTAGCCTCTGCCACACCCACGTTTAGAATAGACTGGTAAACCTGCTCTGCCACCATAATTTGGTTTTGGTGAATGGGTTCAATGCCTGTCTCCTCAAAAATTTGCTGGGGCGTGAATTTGGCCCGCTGTAGGGCTTGGCACCCCTGTGCCCAATCGACCCAGGTGCCCTGCTTGCGCCGCAGCCTCAGCACAATAGCCTGTATAGCCTCAGCATCGGGAACAGGGGCAGAACTAGGAAACACCATCGTCATTAACCGTATGGAAAAGCTGTAGAAGATCATGAGTCTCTATCCTGACTCTATCGTGGAAGACGGCCCATCACGATATTCCTGGGTAAAACTTATGCCAACGGTGGCCTAAAACGGCCTAATTTGCTGAGGTGCCGCCCTGGGACAACGGTATGTCCCAGGGCGGCACCAAGGATCGCCAGCGGGAAAATTAGATGTCAAACTGGGGTTGACGAATGTCCCCCATTTAGGACACTATTGATGATGCGCTAAGCGCGCAAGGGGCTATAGCTCAGTTGGTAGAGCGCTTGAATGGCATTCAAGAGGTCAGCGGTTCGAACCCGCTTAGCTCCATATCATTAAAGCCTGACGGCATTGGGTAGTTTCTTGCCCTACCGGTAGCAAGGAATATCCTGCCTTCAAAGCTTTGCTGATAAAAGGGTTAAGCCTCTGGCTCATTAGGCTTGGGGGCTAACGACGGTCATGGGTTGTCGGCAGTCATTGCCCTACCATGGGTGCACCACCCATCCTTACAAAAAATTAGGGAAACAGCTTGGGCTGTCTCCCTAACCCTTTAAGAGATGTCTGAGAGTTGAGTCTTCCCATGGCCATCGAAGTGAAGACTTGACCTGAGGAATACTGCGCCTAGGGTACAGGAATCTACTTAGGCTTTAGGCATGGCATTGCGGCGCAGGGTCGTGATACCCCCTAGGCCAACGACGAGCAAGCTAATGACAGTAGCGGGTTCAGGAACATCGGTGGCGGGTGTCCCCTGCTGAACGCCGCGCACCGCAAAGACCACATCGTTGTAGTCGAGGTCGCCGCCGCCGATGATGTCTTCAAAGCCCAGAATCACCCAGTCATTGTGCTGGAAGGCTACGACGTGCTGCAAGCCATCAACGTTTTGGGTAGGGTCGGCACCAAGGGTGCGACGGGCGACCTGTCGTTCGTAGCTGGCCATGGCTGAAGCCGTTGCCCCAGACCCAGGCTTAGCCAGGTTGAAGCCATCGGAAATGATGGAGAAATTTAGTTGGGTGGGGCCACTAAATCCACCCAGGCTGACCCCTTGGCCTAGGGTTAGGGGGCCGTTGCTGTTGGGCAAAATGCTGTCGCGAGAGGAGACATCATTAAAGATCATCTCTGACTTAATCAGGGCACCCTCGCCATTGGTGGCACTGTAGAGCAACTGGTTGCGATATCCTGCCCCCTCGTTAATGAAGTGCACTTCCACCGGGTTTACCCCATTCCAGAAGAGCTTGCTGGCATCCAGTTGATAGCGGTTCAGGAATTCAGCGGAGAGGGCATTGCGTTCGCCACGAACCAGGGATCTGACCTTGCTCAGGGTGTCGGAGGGCTCCAGGAGGTTCATGGTACGGAGGTTGTCAAAGCCCAAATCTTGGGAGAACTCGGTGGGACTGAGGCTAGAATCCGGCAAAGCGGCTTGGGCCGAGGAGGTCGCCAAAACACTAATGGACATTGCGGTCAGAGCCGCTGCGCCAACGCCTAAGACAGAGGGATACCTAGACATAGATGAAAATCCTTTGGTGGCCAATGGTGAGCAGGAGCAAAGAAAACGGTGCAGGGAACTCGAGAGGATGCTGGGGTTGGGGTAATGAATCCCATGCAACAAGCGCAGGACAACCCGCCTTCCCAACGTCTAAACCCCTAGGAGGGAGTATCAATAGAGACTCTGAATTGAGCGATTCGGTTAGCTTCCAATCTACGGAGTAGAGCTAGGGACTGACCTGGGTATAAACAAGGGTTTTAGAGGGCTAAATCCGTGAATATTGGGAAAAGAAGCCTGGCAATACTGTGGTAAATACGGATTACTAATCATGTAGCCTAAAATACTTTCATCAAGAAAAATGCTTAACGCCCCTCGACCGATAAAAAGCACCTTTGGGATCACCAGAAGTGATGTAGGTCGTTCAGGCTGGACACAAAAACGCGATAGGGTGATGGGCAAACAATGGGGCGTGGGCGGATAGCCCACAGATAACCTGAGGAGGTGGTGATGTTTTCTCAGCCTACGCGCAAACGATTTGGCCAGCATTGGCTCACGAGCGAAGCGGTATTGCGAAGGATTGTGGCCGCTGCTGCCCTTTCCCCTACCGACTGTGTCCTCGAAATTGGCCCTGGTACGGGCATCTTAACTCAGGCTATGCTGCCCCTCTCCCAGGCGGTGCTGGCGGTGGAGATTGACCGAGACTTGAGCCGTCGGCTATCCCAAAAATTTGCTCAGGTGCCAAATTTTTACTTGGTGGAGGGGGATGTTTTAACGGTTGATCTGACGACCTTAGAACATCCGCTCCTCGCGGCCCAGCACAGTGCCGCAAACCTGGCTGCGGATCGCCCCCTAGGGCTTCCTAACAAGGTGGTGGCCAATATTCCCTACTACATTACGGGGCCAATTCTAGAAAAATTGCTGGGCACCATCGCTAGCCCCAACCCCCACCCCTACGAGTCTATTATTTTGCTGGTTCAAAAGGAGGTAGCCGCTCGGCTTTGCGCTAAACCGGGCAATCGATCCTTTGGCGCGCTGTCGGTGCGGGTGCAGTATTTGGCAGACTGTAGCCTGGTTTGCCTGGTTCCGGCCAAGGCCTTTCAGCCGCCCCCGAAGGTTGATTCGGCGGTGGTGCAGATTCGCCCCCGCCCCCTTACCGTGGCGGCATCCCAGCCAACCTACCTCGATCAACTGGTGCGGTTGGGGTTTTCCAGTAAGCGCAAGATGCTGCGGAATAATCTCAAGGGCAGCGTGGATCGGGATCAGTTGCTGGCGGCGATGGCCGACCTAGGCATTGCCGCCACCGCCCGGGCCGAGGATATGAGCGTGGAGCAGTGGGTGGCCCTCAGCAATCGGTTGGGGCGGAGAGATACAATCCTGTAGCAACTCCATTTGGTGTCCCATGCGTTTGTACTCGCTGCTGGCTGCGGCCAAGATTAACCTCTACTTAGAAATTGTCGGTAGCCGCCCCGATGGGTTCCATGAACTCATTATGGTGATGCAAAGTGTGAGTTTGGCGGATCGGGTGACGGTACGCAGCATTGGCACGGACGAAATTCGGGTGCAGTGCGCCCATCCCCTGGTACCCACCGATGAAACAAACCTAGCCCACCGAGCGGCGGATCTGTTATCTCGGCGTTTTCCGGGGATTATGGCTAAGCTGGGAGGGGTAGAAATTACCCTGGAAAAGCATATTCCAGTGGGGGCCGGCCTGGCGGGAGGATCGGGCAATGGGGCGGCTGTCTTAGTGGGGCTAGATATGCTGTGGCAGTTGGGCCTAACCCAGGGAGAACTCCAAGATCTGGCGGCAGAACTGGGGTCAGATATGCCCTTTTGCATTAGCGGCGGGACGGCCATGGCCACCGGACGCGGCGAACAGCTTGATCCGCTACGGGGCATCGATGATCTCCACGTTGTGCTGGCGAAGTATGGGGAAGAGTTTGTCTCTACCCCCTGGGCCTATCAAACCTACCGATCTGAATTTGGGCACACCTACCTGGCCGACGCCGCAGGCTTTGAAGCGCGTCAACATCAGGTAAGGTCGGGGGCGATGGTAGCCGCCATTGACCAGCAAGACCAAGTGGCCCTGGGGCAGCACCTCTACAACGATCTAGAAAAAGTGGTGTTGCCAGCCCACCCCAAAACGGCCCAATTGAAGGAGGCAATGGTTGCCCTGGGGGGCTTGGGCACCCTGATGTCCGGATCTGGCCCCACGGTATTTACCCTGGTAGAATCTCAGGCAGAGGCCAACGCCATCGCCCAACGGTTGAAGGCACAGATGGCTGATCCTGACTTGGGCATTTGGGTGGCGCAGTTTTGGCCCACCGGAGTCCAGCTTAGTCCCTAACGCTTCAGCCTTCGATGCCGCTGTTCATTCCCGGAACCGCCATGACGGAAAACCCCACGAACGCCCAGCCCCTCACCTCCACCGCGAAGATCCTCAAGTGCTTCAGCGGATCTTTCATGGCGGGTACCATTGCGCTTTTGGCCTACCGACTGATGCTCGGCATTGCCACCACCTTTGCCGCCAAACCCATCGTGTCCGACAATCCAGCGGTGATGAACATTGCCTCTGCGGTGCGAACCCTAGTGGTAGGGATGGTAGCCCTCGGCGCTGGGGTGTTTGGGATGGCAGCCCTAGGGCTGTTCTTGCTAGGCCTGCAACTGTTTTGGCAGCGGCTGCGACCAGCACCCTAGACAGATTCCCCTAGGCGGATAGATGCGACCATGAATCATGGGCGAAGAGCGGTAATATGCTTGCATAGGGGCATAATATTCTCAAAACTTCATAAAAGCTGCATCAAGGCATTAACTTTTTGTCAATGAGTTAGATGAGGTTCACCTTGGGGCACCTTATACCTAGGTTCAGTAGATCACAAACTCATGTAGACATCGGGAGATAGACAGCTTGGGCGAGGGGGAAATGTCGTTCAATGACTTGGCGGATGAAGGAGAGCATGGTTTTGAGCGGGAAACGCTCTCGAAAGACCCG
>QLAH01000791.1_pt1 | contig 11673 bp, 9 predicted proteins | sample 4693081 | NCBI WGS metagenome assembly QLAH01 (sample SAMN09425401, study PRJNA476045) | Lake water metagenome, whole genome shotgun sequencing project.
TATTTTTATAGAGCAAAACAGTGTTTATGAAAAAATCGTCTCTATATAAAGGTTGCCTAGAACCCATCTTATTAAGGCTTTTAAAAGACAATGGCAGAATGTATGGCTACCAGATGACCCAAATGGTAAAAGAGATAACGAAGGGAGAACTCAGTATTACTGAAGGTGCCCTCTATCCGCTTTTACACAAATTAGAGGAACAGGGTATTGTAGAAACGGAAACAGAAATGAATGGCAATAGAATGCGCAAGTATTACAGTTTAACTAAATCAGGTAAAAAACAAACTTCGCTTGCAATGGAAGAAATGAAAGCCTTTATGCAGAGTTTGGAATTCATTGTTAATCCTAAAACAGCCATAGGATGATTACAGATACTCAATACGAGAGTCTCTTTGCTTTTTGCAGAAAGCACTATGTTCATTACTATGATGTGCAGGTTGAGCTAGTAGATCACTTATCTACAGCCATTGAAGATAAAATGACAGCAAATCCAAAATTGAGTTTTGAACAAGCTTTAGATTCAGTTTACGCAGATTTTGGCATAAAGGGATTTGCAGATATTGTTGCCACCCGAATAGAGATGGTAAGTAAGAAAAGCAGAAAACAGAAATGGAAATTATTTTTTTCTTATTTCACTGCTCCCAAAATTGCAATGACTGTTTTTATATATGCATTTCTATTATTATTGGGTCAATTTTTAACGCAAGATTATTTTAGAGGAGTTTTCCTCGCTGTTTTAGGTGTTTCACTTTTCGTTTTTGAAATTATTTATTCAATTCATCTAAATAGACTTTTCAAAAAGCAAATAAAAGAAATGATTTTTACTAATGAGCGACTATCAGGAATCATAGATACCGTATTTTTTGTGCAAATACTCTTTACTAGCAGTATTTATGATTTCGCAGAAGCAAAACAAATGCACTTCCTTGCTTATTCCATGATTTCCTTGTTCATGTTAGTCATTTTTATTTCAATTCTAGCACATCGAGACTTTGTAAAAGAACTTCACAATAATGCAATTAAACTTTATCCCAAAGCATTTGCCTAAATAAATATGTATGGAACTTTCAAAAGAACAATATGCCCTTGTGAATGATTATTGTAGGAGAACGGGCAAACAGTTTTATGATGTTGAACTAGAGTTAACAGATCATATGGTTAATTATATAGAAGAAAGATTAACTGAACCCTGCCTATTCCCTACATTATTTGATGCAATAAAAGAAGAATTTAACTCATCCGTTATTCAGATTATTATCAAGGAAAAAGCGACCGCTATCAAGAGCAATATCAAACAACAACTTCAAGCAGAATTGTTGCAATTTCTGAGTCTACCAAAAATTGCTGTTACATTCTTATTGGCAGCAGCTGTTATTTGGTTAGACCAAAATCATTCTATTGATAAAATAGCTGCTTCCTTTATTCATTTAATCAATCTCTTAAATATCACTTACAGTTTTGGAAAAGGGAAACAAGCCAATGCTAATATCAGAGAAAAAAAGCGAACACTACTCAGCATGACTATTATTCGTAATTATCATGTAGCATTTATTATACCCACTATTTTCTATTTATTCATTTCTTTCGGAGTGATTTTTGAAATTACTGGCAACTATTATCAATTCATTTATAAAATGGCCCTTTACTTGCTCCCATTTGTCATTCTACTCAACTTGGCGTGGCAACAGGTATATATTCGGGCACAATTCAAAATCAGGAAACAATACCCCAACGCATTCGCCCAATAAAATTAAGCATAAAAAAGCCGCTCTGATTGAATAGAGCGGCTCTATTTGCATGATGTAATATCCTTAGCGTTTGCCTGCTTAAGCAATAAATAGAAATAGTTTATTTCAAATTCAATTTAATCTGCAATTCATCAAACTGCTTATCATCTATAGTGCTTGGCGCGTCTAACATAACGTCTCTTCCACTATTGTTCTTTGGAAATGCAATAAAATCTCGGATACTTTCGCTTCCGCCTAAGATTGAACACAATCTATCAAATCCAAATGCGATACCTCCATGTGGTGGTGCCCCATATTCAAAAGCACCCAATAAGAATCCAAATTTATGTTGAGCTTCTTCTTCGGTCATCCCTAAAGCTGCAAACATTTTTTCTTGTAATGGGCGCTGATAAATTCTAATTGAGCCCCCTCCTATTTCATTGCCATTTAATACCATATCATAAGCATTGGCTTTGATATTAGAATAGGGATGTTCTAAATATTTATCCGCATTTTCAATCACAGGATTATTGTTGATCATGATATCAATATGATCTGGCTTAGGTGAAGTGAATGGATGATGTCTGGCCACCCAACGATTGTCTTCTTCCGCATATTCAAATAGAGGGAAATCCATTACCCATAATAATTTGAATTCATCGTCTTTGCGCATACCCAAACGCTTACCCATTTCTAAACGCAAATCAGATATGGCTTTACGTGTACGCTCTTCCCTTCCTGCAAGAATCAATACCAAATCTCCAGCTTGTGCTCCGGCAGAATCAGCAATCGCTTTAAGTTTTTCTTCTGAATAAAATTTATCTACACTACTCTTGTAAGTGCCATCAGCATTGCATTTGATATACACCAAACCTTGCATACCAATTTGTGGTCGCTTAACCCACTCCGTTAATTCATCCGTTTGCTTTCGTGTGTATTCGGAACAACCAGGTACGGCAATGGCCAATACTGTTTCCGCATTATCAAACACGCCAAAACCAGCTCCATTAATCAGTGCTCCAGTTGCCTGAATTTGTCCATCTTTCAAAAAGGCAGATTTTAAATTAGACAGCTTCATACCAAAACGAATATCGGGTTTGTCATTACCATAATTCCACATGGCATCTTCCCAAGACATTCTCTCTACTTGAGCGGTATAATCAATATTTTTTACGTCTTTAAATATGCGTTTCACCAAACCCTCAAACATTTGCAAAATATCTTCCTGTTCTACAAATGCCATTTCACAGTCAATCTGTGTGAATTCAGGTTGACGATCGGCTCGAAGGTCTTCGTCCCTAAAACATTTTACGATTTGATAGTAGCGATCATAGCCACTTACCATCAATAATTGTTTAAATGTTTGTGGACTTTGAGGCAATGCATAAAACTGTCCTGGATTCATTCTTGAAGGAACTACAAAATCTCTTGCACCTTCGGGAGTAGATTTAATCAAAAAAGGCGTTTCAATATCCATGAAACTATTTTCATGCAAATAATTTCTTGCAGATCTATTTACTGCATAACGTAATTCTAAATTCTTCCTTACCGCATTTCTTCTTAAATCTAAAAAGCGATACTTCATTCTCAAATCATCTCCACCATCTGTATCATCTTGAATAGTAAAAGGAGGAACAGCCGATTTATTCAATACTTTAAATTCAGTAACAGCTATTTCAATTTCTCCAGTTGGAATATTAGCATTCTTACTACTTCTTTCTTGTACAATTCCTTTCACTTGCAAAACATATTCGCGGCCTAAAGGCTGCTCATCTAACAAAGCGGTTAAAGCTTCCCCAAATAATAATTGAGTAATTCCATAACGGTCTCTCAAATCAACAAAAGTGATAGCACCAAACTTTCGAACAGTTTGAACCCAGCCAGCCAAAGTAGTTTCTTGACCCGCATTTGCTAATCTTAATTCTCCACAGGTATTAGTACGATACATACGCAAAAAATAATTTATACAACTGGCCAAATAGCCATTTAAAAGCGCAAATATAACCTAAATGGGTCAAGTAGTCTTATTGAGGTATTTTTGCCCTTGAATTAAAGTTATGAACGTAAATACCCTTTCTCGAAGAACCCATCGTTGGTCTATTGGGAGTTACTTTTTTATTGCAGGAATTACTTTTGCTAGTTGGGCTAGTCGCATTCCAGACATTAAACTAAAACTGAAATTAAATGATGCGGAATTAGGGGGAATACTATTTGCATTACCTGCTGGTTCAATGGTCAGTTTACCCATATCTGGATGGTTAGTGGCTAAATTAGGTAGCCGAACGGTCATGTTAATTGCTGCATTGATTTATCCTCTATTACTTTTATTATTGGGCAATGCTTCTACCACAGTTGTACTAACTACTTTACTTTTCTTCTTTGGATTAATTGGGAATATGATGAATATCTCTGTAAACACACAAGCAGTTGCAGTAGAAGAATTATATGGGCGTTCTATTATGGCATCTTTCCATGGAATCTGGAGCATGGCTGGTTTTACGGGCGCAGCTGTAGGAACGCTAATGATTTCTTTTGGCTTAGATCCACTAAAACATTTCATAATAATTGCTACACTAATGATTTTACTGGCCTTTCTCATGAAGTTTGGAAGAATGCCAAAAGATGCTGTTGTTGGCAATCAGCCCTTATTCGTAAAGCCAGATACAGTATTATTAAAACTCGGATTGATTTCTTTTTGTTGCATGGCGGCAGAAGGAACCATGTTCGACTGGAGTGGAATTTATTTTCAAAAAATTGTTGAAGCACCCCCAGGTTTAGTTACGCTAGGTTACGCTGCATTTATGGGCACTATGGCATTGGGTAGATTTTTAGGCGATGGACTGGTATTGCGTTTTGGTAGAAAAGAAATTCTACAAGGCAGCGGAATTTTGATTGCCATTGGATTACTCCTAGCTGTATTTATTCCAACCATTGTTTTTGCTACTATTGGTTTTTTATTGGTAGGATTTGGAGTTTCCTCAGTAGTACCAATTGTATATAGCCAAGCTGGCAAATCAGAAAAAATGAGTGCTGGCATGGCTCTGGCAGCCGTTTCAAGCATTGGATTTTTTGGATTTTTTATTGGTCCCCCATTAATTGGATTTATTGCAGAAGCATTTGGATTGCAATGGTCTTTTGGGATTATTGCTTTACTTGGATTTGGCACGACTATTCTTGCGGGAATCACTAAATTTAAAAATTAAACTCAATCAATGTCTCATAATACTCATACACCTTTGGCGGAAAGAATGCGCCCAACTAATTTAGATGAGGTGTTGGGTCAAGAACATATTACTGGCCAAGGAAGCATTTTAAGAACAGCTTTAGAAAAAGGCGTTGTGCCTTCTATGATCTTATGGGGGCCTCCAGGGGTGGGCAAAACCACGTTGGCCAATGTTATCACACAAACGCTTAAAGTGCCTTATTTTCAGCTCTCTGCCATCAGTAGTGGTGTTAAGGAGGTAAGAGAAGTAATTGAACAAGCCAAACACCTATCTGGAGCAGTATTATTTATTGATGAAATTCATCGTTTCAATAAAAGCCAACAAGATGCATTATTAGGTGCCGTAGAAAAAGGAATTATTAGACTGATTGGTGCTACTACTGAAAACCCTTCTTTTGAAGTGAATGCTGCATTGTTGAGCAGGTGTCAGGTTTATGTTTTAAAAGCTTTAGAAAAGCAGCAATTAATTCAGCTGATGAAAGACGCCCTTAATAGAGATGAGCTGCTGAAACAAAAAAATATTCAGTTAGCAGAAACGGAGGCTTTAATCAACCTAAGCGGTGGAGATGGAAGAAAATTATTAAACCTATTAGATCTTGTTGTTCAAACTGGTGCCACTATCATTACTGATGATATTGTTTTAAAAGTGGCTCAACAAAAAATTGCTTTGTATGATAAATCTGGTGAACAACATTATGATATTGTTTCTGCATTTATCAAAAGTATGAGGGGCTCCGATCCTAATGGTGCAGTGTATTGGTTAGCAAGGATGATTGAAGGTGGAGAAGATGTAAAATTTATTGCAAGAAGAATGCTGATTTTTGCAAGCGAGGATATTGGAAATGCTAATCCAAACGCTTTGTTATTAGCCAATGGAACTTTTGATGCAGTAGCTAAAATTGGATATCCTGAAAGCAGGATTATACTTTCGCAATGTGCTACTTATTTAGCTTCTTCTCCAAAAAGTAATGCTTCTTACGAAGCCATTGCAAAAGCTCAACATGCTGTTTCACAACATGGTGATTTATCAGTGCCGCTACATTTGAGAAATGCCCCTACCAAATTGATGAAGCAAATGGACTATGGTAAAAATTACCAGTACTCACATTTAGGAGAAAATAATTTCATTGAACAAGAATACTTGCCAGATCAATTAAAAAACACGCCCTTTTATGTTCCTGGAAATAACGCTAGAGAAAATGAAATAAAGAAATTTTTAAAAGAGCGTTGGAAAGGCAAATATGGTTACTAAGGATTGAGTTTTTGTGGAACAAGACGCTCTGCAACTTTCTCTACCTCTGCCCCTCTTTCTCCACCTTCATGGTACTCCGCATCTTCATTCACATCCCATAAATCATATACTTCTTTACCAGCTACTATATTTTTAGCAGCCAACATGGCTGTCATCATACTATGATCTTGGTTATTGTATTTATGCATGCCATTTCTTCCTACCAAGTAAAGACCTGGATAAGCTTTTAGTGCTTCTCTCACATCATTCACTCTTTCCTTATACAAATGATCATAAACTGGATAAGCCTTGGGTTGTCTTACTACATAACCATCTACCACTGCACTAGGTTGGGTTAATCCAATTTGTGCAATTTCTTTTTTAGCCAATTCTATCAAATCAAAATCGGAACTGGTCCACAATCCATCTCCTTCAAAACAAAAATATTCTAACCCATAACAAGCCATTTCAGGATCTGGAACCATATAAGGACTCCAAGATTTAAAGTTTTGAATACGCCCTACTTTTACACTTGGGTCATGAATATAAATCCAGTTATCATTAAATGCATCTTCATCTTTACAAATTAAGACAACCGTTAAAAAGTCTCTGTACCCTAAATTGGCTGCACCTTCAAATGCTTTAGAAGGAAATGCAGGACTTACCGCTTGAATCAATTCACGCATAGGAGCCGAAGAAAGCACATAATCAAAATCAGCAAAGGTTCTGCCATCATTGGTATGTACTGACCATTTGCCATCCGCAGTTGCAATATCCTTAACGCCACAATTCATTTCAACTTGAACACCCATTGCTTTACATTTCTCCGTACAGCGTTCCCACATTAAACCAGGTCCTTGTTTGGGATATCTAAATGAATCTATCAAGGTTTTAATGACATCCCCTTTCTTAGAAGGTTTTGGCTTAAAGAGTGCATTCCAAATAGCACTGCTTAATGAAAGGCCTTTGATTCTTTGCGCAGCCCAGTCGGCTGAAATTTCTTTACAAGGAATACCCCATACTTTTTCTGTATAGGTTCTGAAGAAGATATTAAAAAGTCTTTGACCAAATTGATTTACTACCCAATCTTCAAAATTGGCTGGATTCTTAACTGGGAATATTTTAGCTTTCAAATAACTCAATACACAAAGAGCACTTTCAATAATTCCCAATTTCTTTAAGGCTTCCATTGCAACCAAGGGGTAAGAAAAGAACTTCTTATTGTAATAGATTCTAGAACTTCTTGGTCTTTCAAGCATTTCATCGCCTAATATTTCAGTCCAAAAATCTTCCACTTCCTTAGACTTAGAAAAGAAACGGTGTCCGCCAATATCAAAATGATACCCTTTATAACTCTCTGTTCTGGATATTCCGCCAACATAAGTAGGATCTTTTTCAAATACTACTACTTCCTGTTTTTCTTTCCCTAATAAATAAGCTGCAGTTAATCCTGCTGGCCCTGCTCCTATAATTGCTACTCTTTTTGACATGATTAATGCTGGTATGCTTATTTTTACAGCATTGCAAAGATGCGGGATTATTTGCAAAACAATTAAATGAAACAAATGGAAACAGCTACTGCTTATTTTTTACTTAAACAGTTTGAAAATTTAACTCCTCACGAATTGTATGCAATTCTTCAATTGAGAAACGAAGTTTTTGTAGTTGAACAAAACTGTGTGTTTCAGGATGCGGATAATAAAGATCAATCAAGTTTACATTTAATGTATTGGAAGAATAATGAGTTGGTTGCGTATTGCAGATTAGTTCCCCCAGGAATTGCATATGAAGAAATGAGCATTGGAAGAGTAGTAAGCTCTCCCTATCATAGAAAGTCTGGCGCAGGAAGACATTTAATTGCTGAAGCCATTCAATTAATTCATGAGCAATTTGGATCAAAGCCAATTAGAATTGGGGCACAGTGTTATTTGATTAAATTTTACGCTTCTTTTGGATTTGTAGAAGAGGGAGAAATTTATTTAGAAGATGGGATAGAGCATATTGAAATGGTTAGGTATTAAGTGGTAGCTGAACAATAAAGGAAGACCCTTGTCCGTCTATGCTTTCTAATTTTATTCGCCCACTATGAACTTCAATTATTTTTTTGCAAATAGCCAATCCTAAACCAAAACTTTTTTCACCTGCTGTACCTTTTCGCTTTGCAGTAGTAAATAAATCGAAAATCTTTTCTTGTAAGTATTCAGGAATTCCAATACCATTATCACGTACTGTTATTTCAGCATAAGAATCAGACTTCGTTAATGAAACATGTATGAATGATCCACTGTTGCTGAATTTTACTGCATTAGTTACTAGATTAGATATCACTCTATCTATTTTATCCTTGTCAACTCGAACAACAATTGGAAGCTTTGTAATATCTGCTTCGATGATGATTTGCTTCTCTTTTGCAGTAAAAACAAGCATTTGGAGGGTATGTTGAACTAATTTATTCAAATCAACCTCTTCAAATTGATACTGATCTATTGAACTAGTATTAGTCTGCATCAAATCATTAATTAATCTTAGTGTTGACTCAGCATTCTGTTCAATTAAACTGAACATTTCTTTACTATTATCAGATACGGTTTCATCCGTTCTCATCATTTTACTGATACCAGCAATCCCACTTAATGGACTTCTTAAATCGTGTGCAACTACATTTAAAATACGATCACGCTCTTCCTTATTTTTACTTAACTCTATATAAGCTGTTTCAAGTTTATACTGGTTTTTAAAATAAATCTCTTTAAAGTAAAAAAGGCAGATTGAAAAGAAGGCAAGAGGAAAAAGAAATTTAACTGTTTTTTCAACAATCTGAATATCGAGCATTTCTTTTAAAGGCAATTCATCTAAACGTATCGCCACAAAACTGAGCGAAACAAACAGTACAAACAAAATGTATTGCCAATTCTTTTCGCACAATACAACTGCAGCAACAATCATAATTAAGAATCTATATTCATTGCCATTTTTAAAAACATAAGCCGTATAAGAGCCAATTGCAGCCCCTATAAACAATAAGAGTGGCCGATAATTTAAAAATTTTTGAGTATATGAAATATAGTAACCAAAGATGAAAAGACAGACGTGTAGAAAATTAAATCCAACGAGTGTATACTCCCCTAAATAAAAATTAATACACATTACCAAAAAGGCAAAAGGAGTTGCCATCAAAAGGAACAGGTTGAACATATAGTTCTTGTACGCTACTCTGAATGGAGTATTATCCTGATTACCTAATGAAAGAATACGAAATAATATATTGGATTTCGGTTTAGCCATAAAACCGAGTACAAGATACGCTATTTAAGAGTATCAATTTTTAATCATGTATTATTAATTAGGAAAATTAGAACAAAGGGAGAGTTATGGTCAAAAAAAAACCTCGATCAATAAAGATCGAGGTTCAATAAATATGGCAGCTACCTACTCTCCCAGCTAGATGCGAGTACCATCGGCCATGGGGGACTTAACTTCTCTGTTCGGAATGGGAAGAGGTGAACACCCCCGGCAAAACCACCATAAAGAGTTCAGTTGATTTTATTCAACTATAATAATTTACATATTGGAAAGGAAAAATACAAAACATAAAAAAATAAAGCTTACGGGCAATTAGTACTACTTGGCTTTAATGTTACCATTTTTACACCTATAGCCTATCAACGTCGTAGTCTTCGACGACCCTTAAAAGTAAACTCATCTTGTGGAAGGTTTCACGCTTAGATGCTTTCAGCGTTTATCCTTGCCGTACATAGCTACTCTGCATTACACCTGGCGGCATAACAGATACACCAGCGGTACGTACAACCCGGTCCTCTCGTACTAAGGTCATGTCCACTCAATTTACTAGCGCCCACCACAGATAGGGACCGAACTGTCTTGCGACGTTCTGAACCCAGTTCACGTGCCACTTTAATCGGCGAACAGCCGAACCCTTGGGACCTTCTCCAGCCCCAGGATGTGACGAACCGACATCGAGGTGCCAAACCTTACCGTCGATATGAGCTCTTGGGTAAGATCAGCCTGTTATCCCCGGAGTACCTTTTATCCTTTGAGCGATGGCCCTTCCATACAGAACCACCGGATCACTTTAGCCAGCTTTCGCTCCTGCTCGACGTGTTTGTCTCACAGTCAAGCACCCTTCTACTAATGCGCTCTGCGTACGATTACCAACCGTACTGAGGGTACCTTTGCGAGCCTCCGTTACTTTTTAGGAGGCGACCACCCCAGTCAAACTACCCACCATGCAATGTCCCCTTGTTCAGGGTTAGGTTCTAAGCAACAAAAGGTTGGTATTTCAACGATGACTCCACAATGCCTGGCGACACTGCTTCAAAGTCTCCCAACTATCCTACACATTTGTTGCTCAAAATCAATGCAAAGTTGTAGTGAAGGTTCACGGGGTCTTTCCGTCCCGTGGCGGGTAACCGGCATCTTCACCGATACTACAATTTCACCGGGCTCGTGGAGGAGACAGTGTACAACTCATTAGACCATTCGTGCAGGTCGGAACTTACCCGACAAGGAATTTCGCTACCTTAGGACCGTTATAGTTACGGCCGCCGTTTACTGGGGCTTCAGTCAGAAGCTTTGTCCGCCGAGGCGGACGAACATCCTTCCTTAACCTTCCAGCACCGGGCAGGTATCAGGCTCTATACGTCATCTTACGATTTTGCAGGGCCCTGTGTTTTTGTTAAACAGTTGGTTGAACCATTTTACTGAGACCACATCGCTGTGGTACGCTTTATCCCGAAGTTACAGCGTCAATTTGCCTAGTTCCTTCTCCACGGCTCACCCGAGCGCCTTAGAATATTCATCTCGACTACCTGTGTCGGTTTACGGTACGGGCCGCATTAGCCTAACCTTAGAGGTTTTTCTCGGTGCTATGATTAGGGTCGCTATCTCTCCAGCCGAAGCTTTCAAGTACTATCACCTTCGACATCTCTGGCGGATTTGCCTACCAAAAATATATCTACGGGCTTTAACGCAGTATTCCGTAACTGCGCGGACCTTCCACAAACACGTCACCCCATCGAAACTAATGCGGGTACTGGAATATTAACCAGTTTGCCATCAGCTGCCCCTTTCGGGTTTGCCTAAGGACCCGACTAACCCTGATCCGATTAACGTTGATCAGGAACCCTTAGTCTTACGGCGAACAAGTTTTTCACTTGTTTTATCGTTACTTATGCCTACATTTTCTTTTCCAACCGCTCCAGCATGCATCACCACACACCTTCAACGCAGGTTGGAATGCTCCCCTACCACTCTCCGCCGAGGCGGAGAATTTAGAACTTCGGTTCGTAGTTTGATGCCCGATCATTTTCCGTGCAGGGTCTCTCGACCAGTGAGCTGTTACGCACTCTTTAAATGAATGGCTGCTTCCAAGCCAACATCCTGGCTGTTTTAGAAACCCCACCTCGTTTGTTCAACTTAACTACGTATTAGGGACCTTAGTTGCTAATCTGGGTTATTTCCCTCTCGGCCAT
>QLAH01000792.1_pt1 | contig 11671 bp, 10 predicted proteins | sample 4693081 | NCBI WGS metagenome assembly QLAH01 (sample SAMN09425401, study PRJNA476045) | Lake water metagenome, whole genome shotgun sequencing project.
TGCTTGCACTGCATCTTCAATCATAACTTTCGATAAACGTCGCGTCTCGGGATTCATCGTTGTTTCCCAAAGCTGATCGGGATTCATTTCTCCTAAACCTTTATAGCGTTGAATGGATTGGCCTTTTTGAGCTTGGTTCATTAGCCATTCAACAACCTCTGCAAAGGTTTTTACATTAACTTTTTGCTCTTCCCAGGTAATATAAGCGCCTGGCTCTAATAAACAGCTAATCTTCTCTTGAAATTGCACCATTTTGAAATATTCAGGAGAATTGAAAAATAATTTAGAGAAAGGAACATTTTGCTTCAGTCCATTATGCATATAGCTGATAAGAGGAACATAAACACCATCTTCATCATTAAAAATAATTTCAATATTAAATGTAGTACTATTAGGATGATTTATTTTTTGAACGAATATGTCACTCCATGCTTGTATTGCTGCTTTATCTTTTAACATCTCCAAAGTAACTATAGAAGATTCCATAATCTTTCTCAGAACTAATGCTGGATAGCGCCGCTTTAATCGAGCCAGAATTGCTTCAATCTGCCGGAATTCAATAATTAATTGTTCAAGGGCTATCGCTGATATTGCGGGTAAATTTGGGCTAGAAAAAAATTGAGCACCCTCAATAGCGCACTGTGTCAAATATGCTGCTAACTGCTATTCATCCTTAACATACTGTTCTTGTTTACCTCGCTTAACTTTATATAAGGGAGGTTGAGCAATATAGATATACCCTCGCTCAATTAATTCAGGCATCTGCCGATAAAAGAATGTAAGCAATAAAGTCCGAATATGAGAACCATCGACATCAGCATCCGTCATAATAATAATATGATGATAACGTAATTTATCTGGCGAATAATCCTCTCTGCCGATTCCACACCCTAAAGCAGTAATCAATGCAGTTACCTCAGTAGATGAAAGCATTTTATCAAATCGAGCTTTTTCGACATTTAGAATTTTACCTTTTAAAGGCAAAATTGCTTGAGTTTTACGATTGCGTCCTTGTTTTGCAGAACCGCCTGCTGAATCACCCTCCACTAAAAATAATTCGGAGAATGCCGGATCTTTTTCTTGGCAATCAGCTAGTTTTCCAGGTAACCCTCCTAAATCTAAAGCATTTTTACGCCGAGTTACTTCACGGGCTTTACGTGCTGCTTCTCGAGCTCGTGCTGCATCAATCACCTTAGCTATTATCGCACGGCTTTTTTGAGGATTTTCTAAAAGATAGTCATTTAATTTATCTGCTAGCGCAGACTCTACCACTGGTTTTACTTCAGAAGAAACTAATTTATCTTTGGTCTGAGAAGAAAATTTAGGATCAGGTACTTTTACGGATAATACAGCCGTCAAACCCTCACGGATATCATCACCTGTAATGGCTATTTTATGTTTTTTTGCTAACCCTTCTTTCTCAATGTATTGATTAAAAGTACGGGTCAATGCTGCGCGAAACCCAATTAAATGTGATCCACCATCTCGCTGGGGAATATTATTCGTAAAACAAAAAATATTTTCCTGAAAGCTATCATTCCATTGCATCGCTACTTCAACTTGGATATCTTCTTTTTGGGTTGAAAAATAAAAAACTTCAGGATTAATCAAGACTTTATTGAGGTTTAAAAAGCTAACAAATGAAGCAATCCCCCCTTCATAATTAAAAGTATCGTTTTTACCGGAACGTTCATCCAACAATGCAACGGTAATCCCCGGATTTAAGAATGCCAGCTCACGAAACCGCTTCGCTAAAATATCATAATGAAAAACTATATTTGAGAAAATCGTGTTACTAGGTTTGAAGCGAATTTCAGTACCTGTAGAGTCTGTGGTTACTACTGCTGCTAAAGGTGCCACAGGCTCACCCATTCGATATTCTTGCTCATAGCGAGCTCCATCACGACGAATCGCTAGTTGCAAATATTCAGAAAGGGCATTTACGACTGAAACCCCTACCCCATGTAAACCTCCTGAAACTTTATAGGATTTTTCATCAAATTTACCTCCGGCATGCAATATAGTCATAATGACTTCTGCTGCTGACCGTTGCTCCTCAGCATGGATATCCACTGGTATACCTCGGCCATTATCTTTAACAGATACTGAGTCATCGGTATGCAAAGTTACAGTAATTTTATTGCAGTATCCAGCTAATGCTTCATCAACAGAATTATCAACAACTTCGAATACCATATGATGCAAACCCGAACCATCGTCAGTATCCCCAATATACATTCCTGGACGTTTACGAACTGCATCTAGCCCTCTAAGTACTGTAATACTAGCTGAGTCATAGGTGGTTTTATTAGATGAATTATTTGACATACTTTTCTCCCCTTAAGAATTAAATAGTCTACCATATTTGCTATAGTAGAGCACGTGAATTGACCCTGCCTATAAGATAAGATACTGACTTATGATCGAGATTATATTTCTGTAAATAGTTATAATGCTTAAGCAAGACCATTAAGGGCTATGTTCCACGTGGAACATAGCATGAAGCTCCCCTTTTATGATACCTTTTGATGAATACCTGCAATTCGCCATAGTGTTCATAAAACCCTTTAGTAAGTCGGGCAGAGACACAAAGTAAATCATTCAATAGAGCAATTGTTAATTTGTCCTTGTTCCACGTGGAACATCCGATAAGGATAACCTTTCAATAAAGCTTGAAGTTCTTCATGATCTATACCCGTAATAAACACTTGCGATTGCAATTCAGCCAATTGCTGTATCAAAAATTCTTGATGGGTTTGATCCAATTCCGAAGCCAAATCATCAACTAGATAAATACAGGTTTTGTTACTTAATTGACGACACAGTTTACCTTGAGCTATCCCTAAAAAACTTACTAAAATTTTTTGCTGACCTCGAGACAAAATACTGTGCGCAGGATATTCATCAAATTTAAATTTAATATCAGCCCGTTGTGGACCTATTGAAGTATACCCTAAATGGCGATCTTTAGGTAAATTCTGTGCTAATAAATTGGCATAATTCTCATTCCCTGGCCAACCCCGATCATATTCTCCCGTGAGTCTTTGTAAAATAGTGTGATGCGCTAATAATGAAGCTAAAACCTCCCACAATTGCCCAAAATACTGCTGGCGAAATTCATCTAAATGGTGTGCCCAATGAGCTATCTCATCATTCCAGGCATTTATTTCCAAAGCTGGTAAACCTGATTTTAAAGCACTATTACGTTGAACCAAAGCTCGTTGAAATCGCCTCCAAACACTCAAAAATCGGTGTTCCACGTGGAACAATCCCCAATCTAGAAATTGCCGTCGGTACTTAGGGCTAGCATCTAAAACGTTATAGCTATCTGGATTTAAAACTTGCATTGGAAATAATTGTGCTAATTCAGAAGCACTTTTACAAGGCTGAGTATTTAATTTAATCCGGGTAGTCTGGGGCAAGTGGCGTTCAATTCCAATAGAAACTAATTCATTATCTTCTACTGCTTGAGCAAAAAGTACAAAATTATCGTGATGATGCTGAATAGTTTGATTTAGAATATGGGTACGAAACGATTTAGCATGTCCTATCACATAAATAGCTTCTAGTAAACTCGTTTTACCACTGCCATTATTGCCCGTAAACAGATTAAATTGCAGAGAAAATTCGCCGTTATAATTACCAATATTACGGAAGTTCTCTAACTTTAAATGCCACAACCTCATAAACGCAGTGGCATAATAATAAAACTAGCATTTTCATTCTGACTCCCTTCAAGCAGTACGCCTTTATCTAAGTTTTCAAAATGCAGAATAATAGTATCGGATTCAATCACGGTAAGTGCATCTACCAAATATTGAATATTAAACCCTAGAACGACAGACTCACCCTCATAATGAACAGGTAATTCTTCCCAGGCTTCATCATGAGTTTGATTTATAGCTAATAACCGCATTAAGCATGGGTTAATTTCTACTCTAACAGCATTGATATGGGTATTTGCTAAAATAGCTAAGCGGCTAAGCGCTTGCTTAAAAGGCTGCTTTTCTACTGAGAGTTGCTTCTGCCCTACGTGATGCAAAATACGCTGATAATCTGGAAAATTACCATCAATAAGCTTACAGCGAAATCGCGTGTTTTCGATATCAACCCAAAGATAGCTAGAACAAAATTTAACCACAGCAAGTAATTCAGTTTTTCCTAATAAACGACTCAATTCTTTAATTCCTTTAAAAGGCACTAAAATATCTTGATTAGGCAGCTCTTTATCTAAAACACAATTAGTATATGCAAATCGATGTCCATCCATAGCGACCATATGCAATTTAGAATTTGCTACCTGCCACAGCATACCATTTAAATAATAACGAATATCTTGGTCAGCCATTGCATACTGAGTTCTCTCCAACAATTGTTTTAATTGTAATTGAGGCAAAGCAAACTCCAGTATTGGTTTATCTTCTTCAATATTAGGGAAATCTGCAGCTGGTAAAGTTGCTAAAATATAACGAGCAGATCCAGTTGCCAGTGTTACTTTCTGATCAACATAAGAAATTTCAATAGGCCCGGGAATTAATGATTTACAAATATCAAAAAACTTATATCCTGGCACAGTAAACTGGATTGTATCATATGTAGTTTCTAATGAAATAAAACATTCAATTTCAACTTCTAAATCTGTCGCTGTAAATAGTAAATTGTTTCCTTGAATAGTACACAAAACATTCGCTAAAATAGGTAGTGTCATTCGACGTTCTACTACCCCCATTACCTTTTGTAATCCAGTGACTAATTTGTCAGGAAATATCGTTAATTTCATAAAATACCTTAGGTCGTTAGAATACGAATTAGATTTTTATAATCTTCAGTAATATCAATGTTGATTTGAATTAATTCTTTAATTTTTCGGCACGCATGAAGTACCGTAGAATGGTCTCTACCTCCAAAAGCATCGCCTATCTCAGGCAAACTATGATTAGTTAATTCTTTTGCCATAAACATAGCCATCTGTCGGGGTCTAGCAATTGAACGATTGCGTTTATTCGATAATAGTTCAGCAACTTTAACTTTGTAATATTCAGCTACTGTTTTAATAATATTATCGATAGTGACTAATTTATCCTGTAAATATAATAAATCTTTTAAAGATTCCTTAACAAATTCAATGGTAATCGCGTGGCCGGTAAAATTAGCATTAGCCACAATTCGCTTTAAAGCACCCTCTAATTCACGAACATTTGATCGGATGCGTTTAGCTACAAAAAAAGCAACTTCATAAGGTAGAACAATTTTCATTTGTTCAGCTTTACTCATTAAAATAGCAACTCGAGTTTCAAGCTCAGGAGGTTCTACAGCTACCGTTAAACCCCAACCAAATCGAGATTTTAAGCGTTCTTCTAAACCACTAATTTCCTTAGGATAACGATCACAGGTGATAATAATTTGCTGGCGTGCTTCTAATAATGCATTAAAGGTATGAAAAAATTCTTCTTGAGATCGATCTTTTCCAGCAAAAAATTGAATATCATCTATCAATAAGGCATCTAATTGCCGATAAAACTGTTTAAATTCGTCCATACGATTTGACTGTAATGACTTTACCATTCTAGCCACAAAACGTTCTGAGTGAACGTATAATACTTTGGCTTTAGGATTGTTTTTAAAAATCAAATTACCCGTAGCTTGCATTAAATGCGTTTTTCCTAGCCCTACCCCACCATAAATTAACAATGGGTTATTCATACCGCCAGGTTCATTACCTACCTGCTTACTAGCAGCTACTGCTAATTGGTTAGATTTCCCCTCTACAAAATTAATAAAAGAAAAATGTTCATTTAAGTTACTTTGAAATTGTTGAGTTAAAACCACCTCTGTCTCATTAAGAGACTCCTCGGTATTAAACTTCATAGCTACCGAAGAAGTTTTAGGAATCGTTGAATGAGTACCAATTTCCAAAAAAATATCAGGGACTTGCCCATTTGTTAAAAAATCGATAACTTGGGTTATCTTACCTAAGAAGTTATCTTTGACCCAGTTTAAGACAAAACGGTTAGGCGCATATAATGTTAACCGCCCTAAATTATGACTGGCCTGTAATGGGCGAATCCAGGTATAAAATTCTTGATTCGGGAGTTCTTTCTCTAGATATTCCAAGCAACTATCCCAAACGGGCAAAGACATAAGACAACCTTTATTTGTATGCTATTGGTAATACGGATTAATAGTGTAGCTTGCTTTACATAACTTAGCCACTAATTTATGGCGGATTCAAATACATCTTAGAGCTTATCATAACTATGATCTAGATAGCAGTAAACTAAATAAACTTATTGATCGCTGTAATAAATTACTGCAACTATTATTCACAGCTATTTTCGAATCATCTAGATCCATGGCTACTAAAATTGCTATTAGCTAGATCAGCAATATAGCTTTCAGAGCAATTGCTTATTTAGGATATAGCTAATAGCCGAGACTGCTTTATAATACGGTGCGCCATTTTCAGTACGGCTCATATCTTCTCTTCTCGTATTGTTGTTATTAGCCTCCAATTTTAAACTCGAAACGGCACTTGTTCCTAGAAAAAACATGACTTAATATTTGAGATCATACAATGCAATCCTCAGATAAGTTCTCTGTATGTTTCAGTCAATATATCCGGTAATAGATGTCTATAAGATAAATTTCTTGATAAGAAAGGCTGTTATCATTATTTCATTAGCAGGTTTTACAAGATTCCTCCACAAGTTCATTATAGGGTTAGAGAGCTAGACTGATAAAGAAAATTCTGAGTTATCCACCGTTTAGTACAGGGTAATAATAACTATAAGTCTAAATATTTAAATATATAGTTATTAGTATCGCTTTGCTTTGCTTAACTCAAAACAAGTTGACAACTTAGAATAAATAGATAAAATCTTACACCCTAATAAAACATATGGTAAGTCATGAAACGAACATATCAACCTAGTAACATTAAGCGCAAACGTACTCATGGTTTCCGCGAACGTATGCGTACTCGCAGTGGACGATTAGTTCTAAATAATCGCCGGAAAAAAGGCCGGAAAAGGCTCTGTGTAACTGTGTAATTTCTGTGCAATTTTCATCAAATTATCGTTTAAAGCACGCTAGCGAATTTACAAAGGTTTTTAAAAATACCGAATTTAAAGTTCGCTCTGATTGCTTTTTACTACTAATGGTGCACAATGCATTGAATTTTCCTCGGTTAGGCTTGATTGTTGCCAAAAAAAACGTCAAAAAAGCGCCTAAACGTAACTTAATCAAACGTATTATTCGGGAAAGCTTCCGTTTAAACTTAAATCAATTACCTGCTATTGATATCGTAATATTAGTTACTAAACCGTGTGGAAATTATGCAAAGCCTCAATTTTGGCAAAATTTGAATCAAGCATGGCAAATCTTACTAAAAAGTTGGCACTGAGTCTGATTACAGGATATCGCTGGTCTATTGGGCTTATTTTAGCGTATAATTGTCGCTTCTATCCTTCTTGTTCTCACTATACCTATGAGGCGATTGTACGCTTTGGAGTATGGCGAGGTGGATGGTTAGGTTTTAAGCGCATATGTTGTTGTCATCCTTGGCATGAAGGAGGTAATGATCCTGTGCCCGAACAATTCAATAAACATTAGGTAAAACTATATGGATACAAAACGCATTATCATTTTAGCGGCTATTGCCTTTGTAGCAATGCAACTGTGGTCTGCTTGGCAATTAGATCATGGACAAAAAGCGCCAGTATCAGAAACACTCTCTACTCAAAATACTACTATTCCTCAGGAAATCTTATCCGGCGCTGCTACTCATCCCACGGATGCTACCATAAATCCACAGGTGCTTAATCTAAAGGATTCTCAACAAGAGAATTTGATAACTGTTACAAGTGATGTATTAAATTTGAAAATAGATCCTCGTAGTGCAGACATTGTGTATGCTTCTTTACCTAAATATTCAACAGCACTTGATAAACCTAATGATCCAATTGTATTGCTGACAACAGATCCAAAGTATCAGTATATAGCTCAAAGCACTTTTATCACCAAAGATAGCTTTCCTTTAGAAGAAGCAATGTATGCTACAGCTAAGCCTCAGTATCATTTAGCTGCTGATCAACAGCAATTAACGGTAGACTTTTCCTGGAAAAACTCTGCAGGAATTGAGTTTATTAAGCGTTATATGATTACACGTGGCCAATATAATATTTTGATTCAATATTTGATTAACAACTACTCAAGTACTCCTTGGAAAGGTAATTTAATCACACAATTATCTAGAACCGCTAACGATCCTAATGCTACTAAGGGATTTTTTAATATCCATGCTTATTTTGGAGCTTCGATATCTACTCAAAATGACCCCTATCAGAAACTTACTTTTGCAGATATTAAATCGAAAAAATTAATGGAATCTAGCCAAGGTGGCTGGGCTGCTATGCAGCAACATTATTTTTTAAGTGCTTGGATTCCAGGGCAAAATCAAGAAAACCTTTATTATACTCACACCCAAGATAATAACTTATATACCATAGGCATACGCGGGCCAGATTTATACGCTGGGCCAGGGGCTACCGCCAAAACACAAGCTGAATTGTACATAGGTCCTGAATTACCTGAAAAACTTAAATTGATAGCACCTCACTTAGATATGACAGTTGATTATGGTTGGCTTTGGTTTATTTCCGATATTTTATACTGGCTGCTAGCAACTATATATTCGTTTATTGGAAATTGGGGATGGGCAATTATTACAGTAACGGTATTAATTAAACTGGCGTTTTATCCACTATCAGTAGCTAGTTATCGTTCTATGAGTAAAATGCGGGCTTTACAGCCTAAAATAGCTATGTTACGTGAGCGATATGGTGATAATCGGCAGCAACTTACCCAAGAAACTATGGCGCTATACCGACGTGAAAAAATTAATCCGTTTGGCGGGTGTTTACCCATTCTGATTCAAATTCCTATTTTTATTGCTTTATATTGGGTTTTGGTAGAAAGTGTGCAATTGCGTCAAGCTCCTTTTATGTTTTGGATTCAAGATTTATCTCTAAAAGATCCTTTTTATATTTTGCCTATCTTAATGGGTATCACGATGATGGTTCAGCAACGAATGAATCCAGCACCACCTGATCCAACACAAGCAAAAGTAATGATGGTATTACCTATAGTATTTACCCTATTATTTATGAATTTTCCTGCTGGTTTAGTTTTATATTGGGTAGTTAACAATAGTATATCAATTCTACAACAAGGCTACATCATGAGGCAGGTAAATTCTGCTGAAACTAAAAATCATATTAAAAGGTTAAGTTCGTCTAAAAAATAGTGATGGAAGCTAGATACTCCGAGACTATTATTGCTCAAGCAACACCCCCAGGCCGAGGCGGTGTTAGTATCTTACGAATATCAGGAGCTGATGCAAAACGAATTGCAATTTCAATAGTAGGTAGTTTACCTAAACCACGATATTGCAGCTATCGTCAATTTACTGATCCTGCAGGACAGGTGATTGATGTAGGATTAGTCATTTATTTTCAAGCTCCTCAGTCTTTTACAGGAGAAGATATTGTAGAATTACATACCCATGGCAGCCCTATCATTATAGATGTTTTACTACAGACAGCACTCTTTTATGGAGCGCGATTGGCTAACCCTGGAGAATTTACAGAGCGTGCTTTTCGTAATGATAAAATAGATTTAACTCAAGCAGAAGCTATTGCTGATTTAATTGATAGCCAATCGCGCCAAGCAGCCCAGAGTGCTGTTCGATCCTTGCAAGGAGATTTTTCTAAAAAGATTGAGGAGTTAGTCGAAAAATTAATTGCAATACGGGTGTTTGTAGAAGCAGCCATTGATTTCCCTGAAGAAGAAATCGATTTTTTATCAGATAATCATATTACCCATGATATGGAAAATGTATTAAACCAATTAAATAAAATTACTAAGATAGCAACTCAAGGTTCGTTATTACGAGAAGGCGTTACAGTGGTTTTAGTAGGCCAGCCAAATGTGGGTAAATCAAGTTTACTAAATCGTTTAAGTGGTAAAGAATCAGCAATTGTGACAGATATTCCTGGAACTACTCGAGATGTATTGCGAGAAAATATTTTAATTGATGGAATTCCTATTCATGTGATAGATACTGCGGGTTTACGTACTAGTAATGATATTATTGAACAAGAGGGCATAAGACGTACTTGGGAGCAAATAAGACTAGCAGATTATATTTTAGTCATCGTAGATAGTAGTGAAAATACAGAAACCGATGTTAATTTGCTTTTATCAGAAGTAGAGCAGAAATTTATTTTAGAAAAAAAAATTACTATTATTAAAAATAAAATTGATAAAATAGGAGCAGTAGCTGATTGTTATCAACAAGGTGATCATACAGTGATACAATTATCCGCGAAATATGATCAAGGTATTGAATTATTAAGATCTCATTTAAAAAAACAAGGTGCTATGGATATTCACCAAGAAGGATTATTTATAGCAAGAAGGCGTCATTTAGAAGCACTTAGCAAAGCCAAAATAATCTTGGAATCAGCTTTAACACAATTTGTTAATAGTCATGCTGGAGAATTATTAGCAGAAGATTTAAGACAAGCACAATATTATTTAAATACGATTACTGGAGAATTTACCACGGATGATTTATTAGGAGAAATTTTTTCGAGCTTTTGTATTGGTAAATAATACAAAAAATTTTTTAGAAAAATAATATCTCTATTTTATTTGATAATTTATTTGATGTAAGCTGTCGGTTAGGCTAAATTCAGAGTCTAATAATACAAGGTTTTAAGGAGAATATATGCGAGGTAATTTTTCTAAATTAGTGTTTTTATTAAAAAATTATGTGTCTGAGGGAGAAAAACACACCAGCCAAAAACGATTAGTAAAAGGCTTATGCCACATTAATCAGGCAGGAGATCTTAAGAAATTTCAGCAATTATTGCTGGCCATTTCACAAAATAACTTAGGCGAAGCGCTAAGTCAAGAGACTACTTTATACCAATTAATCCGCTATCATTTAAAGCAATTTTATCAAGAACATGCAGCGTATATCTTGCCATTAACTGGAGAGGGGAATAAATGGCCAATTGTGTATACGTATCGCCAACTAGCATTGGTCACAGCCATAGAATCGAGAATTTTATATGTTGTTAAAGCGTTGGATGCAACGCAATTACCCGATGCGACTTTGTTTGCATCACCGGCGATTGTAGTGACGGCTATCGGAGTAGCGTATTTTATTGAACAGGGTCGTTGGTTGAGAGAGCGGCAATCTGATAGTTTGATTCAGATACAGGGGGTTGTGCTGCCTAAAAATCTAGAGGCTATTCCAGAGAGCGATCCAAGACGAGTTATTGAACATGAGGGAGCGAGTCAAATTGTCAAACAAGTCATGGAAAAATACGCCTATGTGGGGGGACGTGAAGCGGTGTTAAGGACGTATGAAACTCCATATGAACACTATGAAAAACGGCAAATTGCCTTAGAACAGGTCTGGGAACCTCCAGAAGGAGAAATTCCCCCACAACGTATCTTAGTGACAGGAAGAGCGGGCATAGGAAAAAGTACTCTGTTGCAATATATTGCGTATTGTTGGTCGTTAGATGGATCCCAAGCAGTGCCAGAGCATATTAAGCCATTATGGCAAGAGCAATATACATGGGTTATTTGGCTACCCCTA
>QLAH01000793.1_pt1 | contig 11661 bp, 8 predicted proteins | sample 4693081 | NCBI WGS metagenome assembly QLAH01 (sample SAMN09425401, study PRJNA476045) | Lake water metagenome, whole genome shotgun sequencing project.
ACCCAGCGCGCCATGGCGAGGCGACCCGTCGGCTGCGCGCCGTCGATGCCGCCGAGCACAGCTGGCACGCCCGGCTCGACCTCCTCCTCGGGGCTTCCGAGCGATCCGCGCGCGAGCACATGCGTCTTCCGCCGCGCGTCGCCTGCGAGTTCGCGCAGGATGGGCGCGCTCGTCTTCACGCCCGCACGCTCGACCTCGAGCCGAGGATGGTCATCGTCGCGGTCCGCGTCCTCTGTCTGGTTGAGATAGGCGAGGAAGCGGAAGTACTCGCGGTGCGTGAACGGGTCGTAGGGATGCCCATGGCACTGGACGCACTGGAAGGTGACGCCGAGGAACGACTGCCAGGTCGTCGACACGCGGTCGAAGACGGCCGCCATGCGGAACTCCTCGTCGTCGGTGCCGCCTTCCGTGTTCGTCAGCGTGTTGCGGTGGAAGGCCGTCGCGAGGCGGTCGGCATCGGTCGCGCCGTCCAGCAGGTCGCCCGCGAGCAGCCGCACCGCGAACTGGTCGTACGGCATGTCCGCGTTCAGCGCGTCGATCACCCAGTCGCGCCACGCCCAGATGTCGCGGCGGTTGTCCTTCTCGTAACCCTGCGTGTCGGCGTAGCGGCCGAGGTCGAGCCAGATGCGCGCGAAGCGCTCTCCGTAGGCGGGGCTTGCAAGCAGCGCGTCGACGAGGCGCTCGTAGGCGTCGGGCCGCGTGTCGGCGAGGAACTCCTCGCGCAGCGCGTCGTCGGGCGGAAGGCCCGTGAGGTCGAGCGCCACGCGGCGCACGAGCGTGGCTCGGTCGGCCTCGGGCGAGGGCGCGAGGCCCGCCTTGGCGAGGCGCGTGCGCACGAAGCGGTCAAGCGGGCGCTGCGCCCACGCATGGGCGTCGGGCGCGGCAGCGGGCACGGCGGGCTCGCCGCGTGGCGCGAACGCCCAGTGCGTTCCCCATGCGGCGCCTTCTGCGATCCAGCGCCTGATGACGGCGATCTCGGCCTCGGCAAGCGGTGCAGACTCTGGCGGCATGCGCTCGTCCGGGTCGCGCGCCACGATGCGGCGGAAGAGTTCGCTCGCGGCGGGGTCGCCTGCGACGACCGCCGTTTCCCCGCTCCGAAGCGGCGCCTTGATGCGCGACTCCTCCGCGAGGTTCAGTCCCGCGAGCTCGCGCACGCCGCCGTGGCAGCGGAAGCACTGCGAGGCGAGGATCGGCAGCACCTCCCGCGCGAAGTCGACGGGGCGATCGTCGAAATGGCGCACCGCGGCAGGCGCACGGCTCGGCGCGTGCATCCCCGCGCCCGCAAGCAGCGCGAGGGTCGTGGCGCCGAGCAGGGCGGCTGCGGATCGCATGAACCTCAGGATACGGGCAGGCCTCCCCCGATAGAAGCCTGACGGGCGCGGTAGCGGCGGAAAAGGAAACGACCCCGCGTTCGCGGGGTCGGGGTGAATCGAGGAGAGTCGCCGGCCGTCAGTTCATCACGACGATCGCATCGAGCGCTGCATCGGTGCGGGCCTTGAGGTCCGCCAGATGCGCGCGGGAATACGCGTCGATGTTGCCGTTCGTCGCCTTGGCTAGCACGGCGTCGAGCTTCGACTGAAGCTCGCGCAGTTCGGCCGCGGAGAGCTGACGCGCCACGCGCGGCAGGCCGGCGTTGCCCGTCGCGATCGCGATGAGGCGATCGGTGTAGTCGGCCTGCAGGTTGCGGCGGAACGCGGAGATCATCGGCTTGCGCACCGAGGAGGATCCGAGGCTGCCCGTGCCGATCTCCTTGTAGATCTCGGTCGAGAGCGCCTTCATGAGCTCGGGGAGCGTGAGCGCGTCCTGATCCGCCGCCACGCGCTTCTCGTTGTCGAAGACGCGGCCGAGCGTCGTCGGATTGAGAAGCATCGTGAGCGCCATCGACTGCGTGGCCGCGATCTGGTCGTTGATCGGCCAGGTGCTCTCGGTCATGAAGCCGCGCGGATTGTCCATCCACTTCTCGACGGTCATCTTGTTGACGAGCTCGGGCGTCAGGCCGTAGGCGTCGTCGCGGAAGGCCGTCTCGATCACGAACTGAAGCGCAGCGCGCTGCTTCTCGACCTCGACGGGAACGAGCGGGTCGCCCGTGTTGGGGTCGCCCTTCTTCGCGCGGCTCACGTAGGTGCCGCCGACCCAGGGCGCCATCATGTCGATGGTGCGGCGCTGCTTCGACAGCGTCTTGAGGTAGCCCCTGCGCGCACGCTCCCAGCTGTCGCCGTCCTTCACGTACTTGTCGAGGATCGCGGCGCGCAGCATGCCCACGAGCTTGATCTCGGCCTTGGCGAAGTCGAGCGGATCCTTCGAGAAGTCGTAGCGCCGCGCGAGCGGATCCGGGCCGCCCGTGTCCTCGTCGGTGAGGTAGGCGTTGCCGAAGTCGCCGCTGCGGACGGCGACCTTCGCAGGGTCGTCGAAGGTGTAGCCGTACTCGATCGCCCACATGTCGTAGGGGCCGATGCCGACCATGGTGTAGTCGCCCTGGATGTTCTCCTCGTCGACGTTGAAGTTCGTCGACATGTAGTCCATCACCGACGAAGCAAGCGGCTTGCCCTTCACCTTCTCGGAGTTGATCTCGTCGAGGGTGTAGAGCGCGGAGGCCTTGAAGTTGTGACGGAGGCCGAGCGTGTGGCCAACCTCGTGCGCCACGAGATGGGCAAGCTGCGGGCCTGCGAACGACTCGGGCACGCCGTCGAGCTTCTCGACCTTGGGCGCGTTCGGGTCCTTCGGCCCCTCCTGCTCGAAGAGGTCGAGGATGTCGAAGGCCATGCTGGCGATGGCCATGTCGGTGGCGAGGCCGCGCGCCGCGAAGCACATGGCGCCGCAGCGGGTGTGGTCATGTCCAGGCTCGTTGCCAGAGACGGAGCGGTACCACTCCGCGACCGCGCGGAGCTCGGGGCTCGCCGCGATCGACGGATGCTTGCGGCTGTCCGCAGGGTCAGGATCGCCCTGCGCCGCACGCGCGGCGCGCTCGGCGAGCACGTTTGGCCGCTCGCTGCGCGGCAGCAGCTGGATCCGCGGATCCCAGTCGGGGTGCGCCTCGAGCCACACGAGCGTCTCGGGAGTCAGGCTCTGCGCGATCTCCGTCGGGCGGTCGTCGTACCAGCTGTAGAAGGCGCGGATCCAGCCGTCGGTGAGGACGATGTCCGCATCGAGGATCTGGCCCGTGACGGGATGCGCGCGGCTCGGGCCGATCGCGGTGGCCACGTCGTTGTTCAGCCAGCGCACGAAGTTGTAGCGCACGTCCTCGGGGTCCTTCTCCATGTGCGCGCCGGTCACCTCGTCCTGCTGGTAGACCTCGATGGCGTTGTCGATCCCGATCCTGCGGAACGCCTCGTTCCACTGCAGCACGCCCTCGCGCACCCAGCGGCGGTAGCGCACGGGCACCGTGTACTCGACGTAGAAGATGATCGGTTCCTTCGGCGGCGAGAGCGACAGCTTCGGGTCGCGCTTCTCGAGGTTCCAGCGGTTGATGTAGCGCGTCGCGTTCGTCTCGGTGCCGTAGAGGCCGAGGTCGCGGTAGCCCGTGAGGAAGTAGCCGACGCGGTCGTCTGCGACGCGCGGCTTGTAGCCCGTGTTCTCGGGAAGGACCGAGATCGAGTAGTGCACCATCTTGAACTTGCCGCCGTTGTCGGGCGCTTCGATCGCGATCTCGAGGTTCTGCGGGAAGCTCTTGGCCTTGGCGACCTTGGCGAGGCGGGCGTTGAGCTGCATGCCCACCAGCTGCTGCGACTGTCCGACGAGCATCGCGTCGAGGTCGATCACGGGCTGGCCGCTCGGACCCGTGGCCACGATGGGCACCTCGAGGAGGACGCGGTCCGTGAAGATGCGGCGCACGGAGTCCTTCGACGCCTGCTCGCCGGTCGAACGCACCTCGAGCTGCGGCTCGACGAGCGCGAGGCGGTTGCCGTACTGGCGCCAGAAGACATACTTGTCGGGGCCCTGCAGGCCGGCGAAGATCTCGCCACCCGACGGCGTCGCCGCGATCAGGAAGCGCATCTTCTCCCAGCCGCGCGGGAGCTCGGCGAGCATCTGCTCGTCCTTGCGGTTCACGAAGAGGCTGAAGAGCGAGTTGCCGTCGGCGCTCGAGACGACCCTCTCGAAGTTCTTCGAGACGTCCGCGAAAGGCGGGAGTTCCTGCTGGGCGACCGCGACGGCGGTCACGAGCGACGGAAGGAGCGCGACACAGGTTCGGAAGAGGGATGCCATCGTCGATTGGACTCCGTGGTTGTCGGCCCGCGCCAGTGCGGGCGTGAGGATGCACTGTACGCGAGACAGGACGCAGGGACGCGGCGCGGCCACGCCGCGCGGGCGAGTTCGTACCGCGCGGCGCCGATGCGGTTCACGGCAAACGACGACGGGCGGCCCGTGAAGGCCGCCCGTCGCGTGGAATCCGAGTGTCGCGCGTCGCGGACCGCTCAGCACGAGCCCCACGCGCCGAGAAGCGCGGTGAGGTCGCTGCCGTTCACCTGGCCGTCGCCGTTCAGGTCGGCGTTCGAGCCGTTCGCGGCACCCCACGCGCCGAGGAGCGCGGTCAGGTCGCTGCCGTTCACCTGATTGTCCCCGTTCAGGTCGGCCGGGCACTTGGTCCCGCCGCCGTTCGGGACGACGAAGAACTGGTCGCCGGGGATGTCCGCGAAGTTCACGAGACGGGGCTCGCCGAGGTTTGCGCCGCCACCGATCGGACCGAGGACCTGGTTCGACACGAAGTCGTGTCCGCCGCCGTTGATGAAGGCAGAGATAATGAGGTCGCCGCCCTCGTAGCCCGGGATCGCAGCGAGCGGGATCTGCAGCTCGACGCCCGTGAGGACGCCCGCGCCGCTCCCGATGTCGCCGCCGCCGAACACGCCCGCGGTGTTCGAGTTGTCGAGCCCGAAGCCGAACCCGCTCTCGAAGACCGTGGCGCCCGCGAAGCCCGCGCCGCCCGACCCGAGGAACCCGCCGACACCGTTGCCCTCGGTGGGCAGCGTGGCGTAGTTCATGAAGACGGCGAAGCCCACTCCACCCGGGCTTCCGCAGGTGAGGCCCACCCAGAGATCGGCCTCGAAGCCCTCGTCGAAGCGCAGGCCTTCGACGACCTTCGGGGTCGAGTTGTCGTCGCCCATGCGGTTCAGGCCGTTGAAGTCGACGTTGAGATTGTCGCCGCGGAGCTGGTTCTGCCCGCCCGGGACGGCGTCGATGAAGACCTCGAGCTTGTTGAAGTTCGACTCGAGGTTGCCGGAGAGGAGGAGGTAGAGGAAGTCGCCCTCTATGCGGGCATAGGCGCCGTTCAGCTCGCTGCCGTTGGCGAAGTCGACCACGCCGAGGTTCGAGTCGCCGAAGTTCGTCTGCGTGTTCTGGACGATGACTTCCTTCCCGTACGCAGGATCGGCGATGCCGTCGAGGGTGACCTGGGCGTGCGAGGTGCCTGCGGCGGCAAGCGCCGCTGCGACGGGAAGGACTGCTGCGAGCATCATCGGGTTGCGCATCTTTCGGAACTCCTGGTTTGTGGTGCAGTGCTGAGGTGCAGTGTCGGGTACAGACTCGACCGTCAGTTCAAACAGGTTCGACTGACGATCGAAGGTGCGTCGCTCGCGGCTCGGGACTCACGCTCCTACAGCCGCCGACGGAGCGAATCTAGCCGACTCGGCGGTGATTCCGAAGCGGATTCGCCGAACTCGGCGTTCAAGAGACCCGCTGGACGAGAGGCTGCGTGGTTACAGGTCGTCGGATCCTGCGTGATGCGATCGCACTGCGCGCCGCGCGGGCGGGCGCTCAGTTCGCAGGCCCCCATGCCGCGAGCAGTGCGGCGATGTCGCTTCCGTTGACGACCCCGTCGCCGTTCAGGTCGGCAGGCCCACCGCCTGCGCCCCACGCGCCGAGCAGGATCGAGAGATCCGACGCGTTGACCGCGCCGTCGCGGTTGATGTCCGCGGGGTTCGGCGGCGGCGGCGGAGTGCCCTGCGAGAAGATCACCGTGCTGTAGGGCCCGATGTTGACAAGCGCAGACGCGGGCATGCCGTCCCACGGCAGCGCGGTCGTGGCGTCCGTGTCGAAGGTGCCCCAGTTCGAGAACGAGGAGTCGTAGCCGTTCCAGTCGCTGTTGAAGCGCACGCGCCAAAGCCCGCCGCGGGGCATGCCGATGCGGTAGTTGTTGATCCCGTTCTGCGTGAAGTTCATGACCACGACGACATCGTCGCGGTCGCCGCCGTTCTGCCAGCGGTGGAAGGCGACGACCTTCGCGCCGTTGTTGACGTGATGGAAGTTCAGGCTCGCGCCCTTCAGCCCCTGTGACACTCCGCCGAGGTTGCGTCGCAGGCGAATCAGATCGCGGTACATCGCCTTGATTCCCGCGTGGGTCGTCGCCTTCGACCAGTCGAGCGGATCCGTGTCGGTGAACCACCCGTCCTCGAGGAACTCCTGCCCCTGGAAGATCATGGGGATCCCGGGCGTGGTGAAGACGAGCGCCGCGCCGAGCGTGGAGCGCTTCTTCGAGGACCAGCTTGCGGCGTTGCCCGGCCAGATCGTCTCGGGCACGCGCTGGCGCCCGTTCGCGACCTCGTCATGGCTCTCGGTGTAGACGACGCGCCGCGTATGCGCGCCCGACGCTGTGCTCGCGACCGCGTCGCGGATCGCCCACATGTTGCGGTCGGCGTCGTTCTGCGCCTCGATTACGCCGCGCACGGGGTGGACGAAGCCCGGGTCCCACTGCGAGTCGAAGCCGGCGCCGCCCTCGCCCGTCGTGCGCGTGATCCAGTTGTTCGAGTCCATGTCCTCGGCGATCATGATCTTCCACGGGCTCAGCGCGTTCACCTCGTTGTTGAGCCACTGGAGAAGCGACCAGCCTTCAGGGATCTCGGGGCCGCTGAAGTCGGCGAGGCGGATGAACTTCGTGCCGTCGACGCGATGTCCGTCGAGCCTGAACTCGTCGAGCCACCACATCATGTTGTCGCGGATGAAGCTGCGCACCTCGCCGCGGCCGAAGTCGGGCCTCGGGCCCCACGGCGTGTTCGCGCGGAAGTCCTGGTAGAAGTAGATGCCGCCGCCGTTGTTCTGGCTCCAGCCGTCGTAGCGCCACAGATCGAGGTCGCTCGGGCCGAAGTGGTTGTAGACCATGTCGCCGATGACAGCGATGCCGCGCGCGTGCGCCGCGTCGACGAACGCCTTGAGGTCGTCGGGATGCCCGTACGCGCTCTCGAAGGCGAACGGGTGCGCGGGGTTGTAGCCCCACGAGAGCGAGCCGGCGAACTCCGCGAACGGCATGAGCGCCACGCAGTTGACGCCGAGATCCTTGAGGTAGTCGAGCTTGTCCTTCGCCTTTGAGATCGGCGCGGGGACCGACGGATGCTCGCCGAAGGTGCCGATGTGCATCTCGTAGAGGACGAGGTCGTCGAAGTTCGGCGTGGTGTAGTTCGTCGTCGTCCAGGCGTAGGACTGCGGGTTGTAGATGATCGAGTTGCCGACGGAGTTCGTCATGCGCCTCGCGCGCGCGTCCGCCTTCCAGATCGTGCCCGCTGGGCCCGTGATGACGAACTTGTACTGCGCGTTCTGGTAGGCGAACGGCACATCCGCTGACCAGTAGCCGTTGCCCTCGCTCACGAGCGGGTTCGCCGTCATGCTCCAGTTGTTGAAGGTGCCCGCGACGCGCACGGCGCTTGCGTTCGGCGCCCACACGCGGAAAGTGGTGCCCGCGGGAAGCGGCGAGAAGTACGGGATCGCGCCCACGCCCGGCCGCGAGGACTGCGCCTGTGCGCCGGGAAGAAGCGCGAGACCTGTGGCCGCGCAGACGGCGATCTGGAGCCAGCGGCGCGCATGGCGCGCGTGTCGGAGGGCACGGTTCATCATGGTGCGCCGAGTCTACTCCGCACCCGCTACGGGGCGAGCGCGAAATCACGCCGACTTGTCGGGAATCCGCTGGGAAATCCTCGCTGCGTCCGCAAACGAAGCGCGCCGCGCTCAAGCCATCAGGGCGATGCACGCCGCGCCGAGGAGCGCCCCGCCGAGTCCGATCACAGTCGTCGCAGCGATGACGAGGAGGCACCCGTTCGCGCCGCGGCGCACGGTCTTTCGATAGCCGACTCCCGTCCCTGGAATCGAGGTGTGCACGGTGCGTTTGCCGCGCGCGTTGACGCCGACCCGCGCCCCGCGCCTGCCCACGGACCATCCCACCCCCCCGCGCGAGAGGTTCAGGCGGAGCGGTCCGAAGTTGATGCCGCGCCGAAAGTACCAGCCCATCGATGCTCCCCCGGTGTTTCTCGGATGCCGCGTGCAGCGCTCACTTCAGCGGCCGCAGCCAGATGTTGCGGAAGCGGATCGGGTCGCCGTGGTCCTGCAGGCTGATGGGAAGCGCTGCCTCGTGCGCGGAGTACTTCGCCTTGGCCATGTGCGCGGTCGCGCCCTGGATGACGGAGTGGTCCTGCACCAGCACGCCGTTGAAGAACACGGTCATCGTGCCCGGCTTCTCGAGCGAGCCGTCGGAGCCGAAGACGGGCGCGTGGAAGACGATGTCGTAGGTGTTCCACTCGCCGTTCGGGCGGCAGGGGTTCACAAGCGGCGGGTACTGGCCGTACATCGAGCCGGCCATGCCGTCGACATAGGTCTCGTTCGGGTTCGAGCCGAGGATCTGCAGCTCGTAGCGATCCATGAAGAAGACGCCGCTGTTGCAGCCCTTCTGGCCCTCGCAGTTGTTCGTCTCGGGAATCATCCACTCGATGTGGAGCTGGCAGCTGCCGAAGCCCTCGCGCGTGCGGATCCCGCCCGAGCCCGGGACGACCTCGAAGTAGCCGTCGCGGACCGCCCACTTCGCGGGGCCGTCGCCGCTTGTCCACGCGGAGAGATCCGTGCCGTCGAAGAGAACGACCGCGTCGCTCGGCGCGCGGCCATGCGCGGTCTCGACGCGCGCGGGCTGCGGGCGGGCGGGGTCGTGCACGGCCCACTCCCTGCCTGCTTCCGCGCCGTCCTGCTGCTTCGCGCCCGAGGCGGGCGCGGCCGGCACGGTGCTCGCCGCGACGAGGAGACCAGCGGGAATGGCGACGAGGAGGCCGAGCGAGACGATCGGGCACGACGGGCAGGAGAGGCTGAATCGCATGGGTAGGCTCCTCTGTGTGGGCGGGGGGCGGATCGCGGACAGACGGACGCTGGTCGCGCCTGAGGCCCGTGTTGTACCGCAGGCGCGCGTCCCCCCGCTATCGTGCCTTGCATGAACCCGACGGATTTCACCGAACGTCTGGTGGTCCGCCTTCCGCACACCGACGCGGCGGGCGTGGTGTTCTATCCAAAGGTCTTCGAGATCGAGCAGGAACTGTTCGAGCGCTGGCTCGAGCTCGGCGGCTTCAGCCTCCGCGACATGCTCGATCGCAGGCTCGCGCCGACCCCGATCGTCCACTGCGAGGCCGACTACCGGCTTCCCGTGCGGGCGGGCGACAAGCTTGTCGTGCAGCTGTCGGGCGTCGAAATCGGCCGCAGCGGCTACACGCTGGCGTGGACCTTCTCGCTCGGCGGCGAGGCCGCGATGAGCGCGCGCGTGAAGCGTGTGGCCATCGACCCGCGGGCGGGCGAGTCGATCGACCTTCCCGAGGCGTTCAGGCAGTGGCTCCTCGAGACGCAGTCGCGCACGGGCGGGCTTCCGTGAAGTCGTGAAGAGTTGGTCGCAGGGAGGAGGAACCGTGCGCGGGAAGAAACCTGCGCGCGGTCTTTTTGTAGCATATGCTACGAGCCATGCAACCGAACTCCCCCGCCATCCCCGCCCCGCTGCGCATCGCGCTTCTCATGCTTCTCACCTGCGCGGCGGCGCTTCTCCTCGCTGCGTGCGGTGAGCGCGGCGCAGGCGCGCGCGGCGGCAGCGCTGCAGGAGGCGCGGACCGCGGCGGCGGCAAGCCCTCCGTCGTCGCCACCACGCCCGTCGTCGCGGACCTCGTGCGCGCGATCGCGGGAGACCGCGTCGAGGTTGCGGCGCTCATTGCCCCTGGCGTCGACCCGCACCTCTGGGCGCCAACCCGCACCGAGGTGCTCGAGATCCTCGAGGCCGACGCCGTCTTCCTGAACGGACTGCTTCTCGAGGGCCGCGCGGGCGAGGCCTTCGCGCGCGTCGAGGTCTCGGGCAGGCCCGTGGTGCGGCTCGCGGAGACCCTGCCGAAGACCGATCTCCTGACCGACGAGGACAATCCCTCGCGCTTCGACCCGCATGTGTGGATGGACCCGCTCCTCTGGGCGCGTGCGGCGCCCGCCGTGCGCGATGCGCTCGTCAAGGTCGACCCCGCCGGCAAGGAGGCGTTCGACGGAAACCTCGCTGCCTTCGAGGAGGCAGCGCGCGCGCTCGAACGCGAGTGCGCGCTGATCCTCTCGGGCATCCCGCAGTCGGCGCGCGTCCTCGTGACGGCGCACGACGCGTTCAACTACTTCGGCAGGCGCTTCGGCCTCGAGGTGCGCGGAATCCAGGGCATCTCGACGGAGAGCGAGCCCGCGCTCGCGGCGATCGAGGCGCTGGTGGCGGAGATGTCGGAGCGCCGCATCCCCGCGCTCTTCGCGGAATCCACGGTGTCGAACCGTTCGGTTCTCGCCGTGATCGAAGGCTGCGCGGCCCGCGACCACGAGGTCGTGCTCGGAGAGACGCTCTTCTCCGACTCGCTCGGCCGCGCGGGAACGCCCGAGGGCACCTGGAAGGGCATGATGCTCCACAACGCGCGCTCGATCGCGCGCGCGCTCGGGGGCGGCGCTTGAGCGAGGCCGCGCCGCCACTCGAGGTCGCGCATCTCTTCGCGGGCTATGCGCGCGACGCGTGGATCGTGGAAGACGCGTCGTTCGCGCTCGCAGCGGGAACGATGACCGCGCTCGTCGGGCCAAACGGCGCGGGGAAGAGCACGCTTCTCAAGGCGATCCTCGGGCTCGCCCCGATCGTGCGCGCCGAGCGCGTCGCCTTCTTCGGCGGCGATCTCGCGGCCGCGCGGGCCCGCGTCGCCTTCATCCCGCAGCGGAGCGCGATCGACTGGGACTTCCCCGCGACCACGCTCGACGTGGTCGCGATGGGGCTCGCCGCGAAGGTCGGGCTCTTCCGCCGTGTCGGGCGCGAGGCGCTCGGCGCAGCGGAGCGGGCGCTCGAGTCGGTGGGACTGCGCGACCTCGCGAGCGAGCAGGTCGGCGAACTCTCGGGCGGACAGCAGCAGCGCGTCCTCGTGGCGCGCGCGCTCGTGGCGGAACCCGAGCTCCTCCTCCTCGACGAACCGTTCGCGAACGTGGACGCAGCGAGCGAGACGCATCTCGCCGCACTGCTCCGCGCGCTCGCGGCGCGCGGCCGCACCGTGCTCGCCGTCCATCACGACCTGCGCAGCGTGCGCGCGCACTTCGACGAGGCGATCCTCCTCAACCACACGCTGCTTGCGCAGGGCCCCGTCGCGGCCGCGCTGACCGACGCGAGGCTCGCGGAGGCCTACGGCTTCGCGCCGCGCGAGGACGCGCGCGCATGACGCTTCCGACGACGGGCATCAACACCATCGCGGTGCTCGCGGGATGCGCGCTCTTCGGGGCACTTGCGGGCGCGGTCGGCACCTTCGTGCTCGCGCGGCGCCGCGCGCTCGTGGCGGATGTCGCGGGCCACGCGACGCTCCCCGGAGTCGCGCTCGCCTTTCTCGCCGCGGAGGCGCTTGGGCTCGACGGCCGCACGCCGTGGATCCTCTTTCTCGGCGGCGCCGC
>QLAH01000794.1_pt1 | contig 11647 bp, 10 predicted proteins | sample 4693081 | NCBI WGS metagenome assembly QLAH01 (sample SAMN09425401, study PRJNA476045) | Lake water metagenome, whole genome shotgun sequencing project.
TCACGGCGATGCGATCGCCGCGGCCGAGCCCGAGTTCGGAGAACGCCGCGGCCAGGGAGGACGCGTCTGCATCCACCTGCCGGTACGTCCATGTCCGTTCACCATTCGTGGCCAGCGGGTGGTCCGGATGTTCCCGGGCGCGCTGTTCGACGAGGGGGGCGAGGGACCACGAGGCTGCCATCTCACTCCGGGATCGGGTGCTATCGTCCACAGCCGCGTAAATTATGGACTATGAACGAGATGCGGAAGCCGACCGGAGCGAAACCCGCCGCCGACCCGTCCCGTACGGGCTCCCGTATGGGTCTCCGGTCGGGTGGCGCCCGCCGTTCGTCGCAGGCGCCGTTCCGGACACGGTTGTTCGCCATGCTCCTGCTCTTCGCGGTCATTCCCACGGTCACGGTCACGCTGGTGTGGACCGGGGCCATGTCCCGGACGCTCTCCCGGATGTCGGCGCGCTCGGCGTGGGAGCGGATCGCCATGAGCGGGGAACAGGCGTTGCGCGCCGTCGATCGGTCGACGCTCACCCCGGAGCAGCGGGCGGCGTTCGACCGGCACGAGGCGGAGCTGCGGGAGTCGGCCCAGCTGTCCCGGCGGTTCGACTTCGTGGCCGGCCGCTCCATGCGGCTGGTGCTGGTGGGGGCCGGCGTGGCGGCGGCAGGCTGGGCGGGCGTGGCGGTGGTGGCAGGGGCCGGCGTGACCGTGGCGGCGGCGGGCTGGGCCGGCCGGGCGGGATCCATCGGGGCAGGCTGGGCGGCGGTGGCCGCCGTTCCCGGCCAGCTGTCGGCATAGACGTACAGGTGGCCGAGGTTGCGGCCGCCGAACTGACGCCGCATCAGCCGCCAGCCCGGCTCCAGGTGGAGCTTGAGGAAGCCGGGGGCGCTGCCCCGGGTGCGGGCCACCACCATCTCCGGGCCGGCCCCGGCCTTGGTGGGGAAGGCCAGGAGCAGCATGTCGCCGCCGCTGCGGGTCACCATCAGCCGGTAGGAGGTGGCCAGGTCCTGGCCTCCCACCCGCACCGAGTAGCCGTTGGCGTCGATGTAGCGGTTGCAGATGCCGGTGAAATCGAAGGTGGCCAGCAGGGGGTTCACCGGGGACGGCAGGCCCTCGCCCACCTCGAAGCAGGGGCGCACCGGCTTGAGCTGCTCATAGATGTTGAGCTGGGCCTTCTCCCCCCGGCTGCCGATGGGGGCCGCCACCATCAGGAAGTTCTGCTGCTCCACCTCGGCGGCGGCGAACAGGGCGGAAGCGCGGACCGGAGCGGGGGCCGCAGTGGCCAGGGTTGTCGCCAGCACCGTCAGGGCCGCCAGGCCTGCGCGGGGAAGCACGGGGAAGGTCACGGCGTTCATCGAAGCGGCCTGAATCGTATGAACGGCAACCACCTGAAACCAGCCCATAGGCACAATCGGACGGCCGGTTGTCGGGCCGGCCGAGGGGTGTCGCGCGCTGGGGCGGGCTCAGGCGGGCTTGTTGATGCGGATCGCCACCAGCAGGGCCAGCACGGTGCCCGGCAGGCTGCCGGCCAGGATCCAGCGGGTGGCCTGGACGCCCAGATCGGGGTCGCCGTAGGAGAGCTCGAAGATCGATCCGGTGGCGGCGATGCCGAGCAGGCAGGCCAGGCCCAGGAAGAGGCCGGCCAGGGGTTTCATCGGCATGGGATCAGCGGATCGACCGGACGTCGGAGCGGTGGAAGCCCTGCTGCTGCAGGCCGTCGTTGAGGCTGAGCTCGTCGGTGACCCGATCGACGAACAGCACGCCGTTGAGGTGGTCCATCTCGTGCTGGATGCAGCGGGCCAGGAGGCCATCGGCCTTGAGGCGGCGGGGGCGGCCCGTCTCGTCGCGGTAGGTCACCTCCACCACCGACGGACGCACCACATCGAGGTAGACGCCGGGGATGCTCAGACAGCCCTCCTCGTAGGTGTTGAAGGAGGCCCCGGCGGCGGTGATCTCGGGGTTGATCAGCACCAGCGGCGGGGTGGCCGCCTCCTCCAGATCCAGGTCGATCACGAGCAACTGGCGATGCACCCCCACCTGGGGGGCCGCCAGGCCGATCCCCTTGGCGGTGTACATGCTGCGCAGCATGTCGCGGGCCAGGTCGCGGACGGAGGCATCCACCTTGCTGATGCGGCGGGCCGGCGCCCGCAGCTCCTTCGACCCCAGCTTGTGGATCTCGAGGGGGGGGCGTTCCACCGGCACCTTCGGCACCAGCACGGAGTTGCCACCCTGCTCGGCGGACCGTGCCATCTGGGCGAAGCTACGTGCCAAGACGTCACCTGAAACGATGGACCGATTCTAGAAGCAGCCTGCGGAGGGCTCGGGTGGGGACGCCGTCGTTGCCGGACAGAGGTCCCCTGCTTGCCGAAGTGGCGGTGGGCCGGGCGACCAGCGTCTCCGAACCGCGGCTGGAGGGGGGCCGCCTGTTCTGGCTGGAGCAGCGCCCCGGCGAGCGGGGGCGCACCACCCTGATGGTCCGGACCCCAGGCGCTGGGGCCGAGGAACTCACCCCGGGGCCCTGGAACCTGCGCACCCGCGTGCATGAGTACGGCGGCGGGGCCTATGCGGTGGCGGGGGATCAGCTGGTGTTCGTCGACGACGGCGACCGCTGCCTCTGGCGGCTCGACCTGGCTGGCGATGGCGACCCCACGGCGGCCTCAGCGCCCCGGCGGCTCACAGCCCCGCCCGAGCCGGAGCGGCCGCGGGCCTTCGCCGATGGCCTGATCGACCGGCACCGCGGGCGCTGGATCGGCGTGATGGAGCAGGACGGCCTCGACCGACTGGTGGCCGTGCCCCTGGCGGGGGGTGAGCCGGAGCTGCTGCACCAGCCGGCCGACTTCTGCGGCTACGCCGGGCTGGCGCCGGACGGCGGCCACCTGGCATGGGTGAGCTGGGAGCAGCCGTTCATGCCCTGGGAGCGCAGCCAGCTCTGGCTCGCCGCCATCGATGCGGCCGGGCAGCTGCACCAGGCCAGGCCCATCGCCGGCTCGGCGGCCGGGGATCCCCAGGGGATTTCGGTGTTCCAGCCCCTCTGGCTCGATGACGGCTCCCTGGTGGTGGCCAACGACCGCAGCGGCTGGTGGAACCTGGAACGGCTGGCGGACGTGGCCGCCCTGGGGGCGGACACCCCGCCCCGCTGGCAGCCGCTGTGTCCCATGGAGGCGGAGTTCGGCACGCCGCAGTGGGTGTGTGGCCTGCGCACCCTGGCCTGGGACGGCACCCGGCTGCTGGCGGCGGTCTGCCGCCAGGGGCGCTGGGAGCTGGGCCAGCTGGGGCCCGACGGCGGCGCCTTCGAGCCGATCCCCCTGCCCTTCAGCGACCTGGCGGCCCTGAGCGCCGAAGCGGGCCGGCTGGTGGCGGTGGCCGGGGCGCCGGACATCGGCCCGGGGCTGCTGGAGCTGGACACGGCCAGCGGCACCTGGCGGCACACGCCGGCCGCGCCGGCGCCGCTGGCGGCCTGGGCGATCAGCCGGCCGGAAGCCCTCTGGTTCGACGGCCATGGCGGGGCGCCCACCCACGCCTGGTACTACCCGCCCCGGGGCGGCAGCCGCGCCGATGCCCCCCTGCTGGTGAAGGGCCACAGCGGCCCCACCGCCATGGCCGGCACGGGGCTCAACCTGACCATCCAGTTCTGGACCAGCCGCGGCTGGGGGGTGGTGGATGTGAACTACGGCGGCTCCACCGGCTTCGGGCGGGCCTACCGCGAGCGGCTCGACGGCCAGTGGGGCGTGGTGGACGTGGCCGACTGCGCCGCCGCCGCACGGGCCGTGGTGGCGGCGGGCCGGGCCGACCCGGCCCGGGTGGCGTTCGAGGGCGGCAGTGCCGGGGGCTTCACGGTGCTGGCGGCCCTGTGCTTCACCGACGTGTTCACGGCCGGCGCCGTCCGCTACCCGGTGACCGATCCGGAGGCGCTGCTCGGGGTGGATCACCGCTTCGAGGCCCGCTACACCGAGACCCTGATCGGCCCCTGGCCCGAATCCCGGGCGCTCTACGAGGCCCGTTCGCCGCTGCGGCATGCGGAGCGGATCACGGTGCCGGTGGTGTTCTTCCATGGCCTGGACGACCGGGTGGTGCCGGCACGTCAGAGTGAGCGCATGGTGGAAGCCCTGCGCCGAGGCGGACTGGAGACGGAACTGCACCTGTTCGCCGGAGAGGGCCACGGCTTCCGCGACAGCGGCGTGCGCACCACGGTGCTGGACGCCACCGAAGCCTTCTTCCGCCGCCAGTTCCACCTGTGATCGCAGCGCTGGTGTCGGGGGTGGTGGAAGGCGTGGAGTGGCTGGCCCTGGCCCTGGCGGCCCTGACCGTGCTGCTGCTGATCGGCAGCAGCGTCGGCGGGCTGATGGGCATGAAGCGCTGGGGGCTGCCGGAGGCCCTGCTGGCGGGGGGCCTGGGGCTGGTGGTGGCCCCGGCCGGGCTGCTGCCCCTGCTGCCCCAGCGGGTGATCGACCTCTGGGACCAGCTGCCCCTGCCCCTGCTGACCCTGGTGTTCGCCACCCTGCTGCTGGGCAAGCCGCTGCCGAAACTGGGGGGCCTGTGGCGCCCGCTTTCGGCCCAGGTGCTGCTGGCCCTCACCCTGGCCTTCGGCCAGTTCCTGGTGGGGGGACTGGCGGTGCTGCTGGTGCTGCAGCCTTGGCTGGGGGTGAGCCCGGTGATGGCCTGCCTGATCGAGGTGGCCTACGAGGGCGGCCACGGCTCGGCCGCCGCCATGGGCCCCACCTACGAGCGGCTGGGGCTGGAGGGGGCCCAGGCCCTGGGGCTGGCGATGGCCACCGTGGGGCTGCTGGTGTCGACGGTGGTGGGCGGGCTGCTGGTGGTGCTGGGGCGGGCCAGGCGCTGGCTGAAGTTCCCCGAGGCCCTGCTGATCGAGGAGGCGGTGGCGCTCCTGGAGGTGCAGACGCCGCCGCTGCAGGAGGTGCCGATGGGTCTGCCCCTGGAGGCGGGCACCGTCGAGGTGCCGGCCCTGTGGCGGCAGCTGGCCGACTGGGCCGTGAACCTCGGTCTGGCAGGGGTGGCGGTGCTGTTCGGCTGCGGGGCACTGGCGGTGCTGCGGTTCGTCGCCGACGCCAGCGGCGGGGTGTTCGCCCTGGTGATCGACGCCCTGCCCGTCTTCCCCCTGGCCCTGGTGGGCTCCCTGCTGGTGCGCCTGATCCTGGAGAAGAGTGGCCAGACCCAGTGGGTCTCGACGGCCATCCAGGGCCAGACCGGCACCCTCTCGGCCGATCTGCTGATCACCGCCGCCACCGCCTGCCTGGACCTGAGCCTCCTGGCCCACGACTGGATCCCCCTGACGGTGCTGGCGCTGGCGGGCCTGCTGTGGAACCTGGGGGTGATCCTGCTGCTGGCCCCGCGGATCCTGCCGTCCGACTGGTTCGAACGGGCGATCATCGAATTCGGCCAGGCCACGGGAGTGGCGGCCAGCGGCCTGCTGCTGCTGCGCATGGCCGACCCGGGCGACCGCAGCCAGGCGGTGACGGCGTTTTCCATCAAGCAACTGCTGCTCCAGCCCCTGCTGGCCGGGGGCGTGATCACCGTGGTGGCCCCCCTGGTGGTGGACGGCTGGGGGCTGCCGGCCTGGACCGGCCTCTGCCTGGGCCTGGTGGTGCTCTGGAGCGGCCTGGGGCTGTGGCTGGCGGCGCGGGCGAAGGCGACGGCCTAGCGGATCGTCGTGCTCACCTGACCATCGCCGCCACGTTGCCGCCATCGACGGTGAGCACAGCGCCGGTGGTGCGCTCCATGCGGGCCAGGGCCACGAAGGCGTCGGCCACATCGCTGGCGCGCACCTCGGCCCCCAGCAGGTTGCCGGCCATGTAGAGCTCCTCGCTGAGGCCGCGGGCGGCGGAGCGCTCCTTGATCATCGTGTCGTCGAGCAGGCCGGAGCGGATGCGGTCGGCGTTGATGGCATTCACCCGCACCGCCGCCTCGCCTTCCTCCAGGGCGTACTGGCGCACCAGGGCCAGCAGGGCCGCCTTGCTGATGCCGTAGGCGCCGAAGTTGGGACCCGGATTGAGGGCCTGCTTGCTGACGTTGAACAGCAGCTGCCCCCCCAGCACCGGGCGGCCGCCGTCCTGGGGACGGTCCTGGGCGCGGAACACCGCCAGGGCCGCCTGGGCCACGTTCTGGTGGGCGAAGAAGTTGAGCTCGAAGCTGGCCCGCAGGTCGGCGTCGGGCAGGGTGGCCATCGGGCCGGTCCAGGCGGCGCCGGCATTGCTGACCACGATGTCGAGCCCGCCGAAGTGGGCCGCCACCGCCGCGACGGCGGCCTGCACCGCCGCCGGGTCGGTGACATCACAGGCCGCGGCGAGGGCCCGCTTTCCGCAGGAGGCCGCCACCGCTGCGGCGGCGTCATGGTCGAGATCGAGCACGGCCACCTCGGCGCCGGCGGCGGCGAAGGCCCGGGCGGTGGCGGCACCGATGGCGCCGGCGCCGCCGGTCACCAGCACCACCTGGCGGGCCAGGGGCTTCTCGGCCGCCTTGCCGAGCTTGGCCTGCTCCAGGCTCCAGTACTCCATGGCGAAGGTGTCGGCCTCGCCCACGGGCGCGAAGCGGCCGATGGCTTCCGCCGCCAGCAGGGTCTGGGCCCAGGCCTCGGCGATGTCGGCCACGGTGGCCGCCTCGGCGGCCGACTTGCCGATGCCCACCAGCCCCAGGCCCGGGATCGCCGCCACCCGCGGCAGGGGATCAAGCGCCTTTTTGACGCCCCCGGCGGCGGCGTTCTGGCGCTGGAAGTAGGCGCGGTAGTCGGTGGCGTAGGCCTCCAGGGCCTGCTCGAGGGAGCGGCCCCAGGCGGCCAGGGCCGGGCCGTCGCCGCCGGACGGCAGCGGCGGCAGCACCAGGGGCCGGGCCTTGGTGCGGATCACGTGGTCGGGGGTGGCGACGCCGCGGCCGGCCCAATCCGGCAGCCGGGCGTCGTCGCTGATGGCGCGGGCCAGGGGGGTGTCGCGCAGCGCCAGGATCCAGTGGGGACGGACGCCGGCGGCGACGGCGGCCCGGCCCAGGGCGCCCCGCAGCACCGGCAGCACCGCCGCCGCAGGGGCCGGGCGCTCCGGCACGGCCACGGCATGGAGCGAGCGCTCGCCCCGGGCCAGGCGCTCCTCGGCCCGCCGCACCAGGTCGATCATCCGGTCGTAGCTCTGCTCGGCCGTGGCGCCGAAGGAGAACAGGCCGTGCTGCAGCAGCACCATGCCCTCGGGCTCAGTGCCGCCGGCCGCCGCGGCCTCATAGGCCAGGGCCGCCGCCTTGGCCAGGGCGAAACCGGGCATCACGTAGGGCACCAGGGCCACCCGATCGCCGTAGACCTCGCGGCACACCTCGGCCGCATCGGGCTGGTCGGCCAGGGCCAGCAGGGCGATCGAGTGGGTGTGGTCGACGAAGGTGTGGGGCAGGAAGGCGTGCAGCAGCGCCTCCACCGAGGGGTTGGGGGCGGCCGGATCGATCAGGTTCTGGCGCTGGGCCGCCACCATCGCCTCGTCGCTGAGGGACTCCAGGACCCGCAGGGCCTGCAGGGGCTCCAGCCGCACCGCCGGATGGCCGGGCGGCTCGATCGTGCCCAGGTCCCAGCCCGATCCCTTGACGCACAGCACCCGGATCGGCTCGCCCAGCAGCCCGTGCACGGTGGTCTTCACCGAGGTGTTGCCGCCGCCGTGCAGCACCAGCTCGGGGTCGGCCCCCAGCAGCCGGGCCGAGTAGGTGCGCAGGGCCAGGTCTTCGTTCACGCCCTGGTCGCCGTAGCGGGCGATCGCCTCGCGGGCGGCGGCATCCGACCAGCGATGTTGCACGGCCATGGGGCGAAACGGGGACTCTGGGGGGAGACTACGGGGAGCGATCCTCCAGGGGCTGCCCGTGTCCATCCGCTGCCGCCGCCGCTGCCGCCGCGAGGTCTTGAAGCCGTGGGCGTGCCTGGCACTTTCGCCGCTGGTGCTGCCCCTGATGCTGGCCATTGGGGTGACGGTGGGGGTCGGGGTGGCGGACCCCGGCCGGGCAGAGCAGCCGGTGCCCCCCCAGATCCCCCGCGACGGCTGGAAGGACTGCGAATACAACGACAAGCCCCTGGCCTGCGTGGATGAGCAGCTCCCCGACGGCCTGAAGATCCGCTGGAAGGACGGCCTGTCGATGACCTACCGGGAGGTGTCGGGCAAGGGCAGGGATGCCAGCGGCAGCGACCTGCTGCGGGACCGGCTGGGGGGCCTCTGGCGCCGGGAGCTCTACGTGCAGGGCAACATCACCCTCACCAACGAGGCCAACGGCAACCGGATCTTCGTGCCGCTGCGCTTCCCCTGCAAACCGCCCCTGAAGGGGGAGGTGGGCTACTGCCGCTACTGACCCCGCCGCCATGAGAGCGATTCTCGCCACCCCTGCCCTGGTGGACACGGAGCTGCCGGTGCCCGTCCCCGGCCCCCACGACCTGCTGGTGCGGATCGAGGCGGTGGCGGTGAACCCGATCGACACCAAGCTGCGGGCCGCCGTGGCTGCCGGGGATCCGCCCCGGCAGCTGGGCTGGGACGCCGCCGGGGTGGTGGCGGCGGTGGGGGAGCGGGTGGGCCGCTTCCGGGTGGGGGATGCGGTGATGTTCGCCGGCGATGCGGGACGGGCCGGCTGCAACGCCGAGGCCGTGCTGGTGGACGAGCGGCTGGTGGGCCGCAGACCGTCCCGACTCTCCTGGGCCGAGGCGGCCAGCGTGCCGCTGACGGGGCTGACGGCCTGGGAGGCCCTGTTCGAGCGGCTCGGGCTCGATCCGGATGGCGGCGGCGGGAGCGGCAAGGGCCGCAGCCTGTTGATCCTCGGCGGCGCCGGCGGGGTCGGCTCGATCGCCATCCAGCTGGCCCGCCGGGCCGGGGTCGTGGTGATCGCCAGCGCTTCGCGCCCCGAGAGCGCCGCCTGGGTGCGGGAGCTGGGGGCCCACCACGTCGTCGACCACCACCGGCCCCTGGCCCCCCAGCTGGCCGCCCTGGGCTTCAAGGCGGTGGACCTGATCGCCAACTTCAGCGACACCGACGCCTACTGGGAGGTGATGGCCGAGCTCATCGCCCCGCTGGGGTCGATCGTGGCGATCGTGGGCAACCGCCACCCCCTCGACCTCAACCGGCTCAAGGCCAAGAGCGTGACCTTTGCCTGGGAGTTCATGTTCAGCCGCTCCCAGTTCCAGACCGCCGACATGGGGCGGCAAGGGGAAATCCTGGATCGCCTCGCCGAGCTGTTGGAGGCCGGCGAGTTGCGCCCCACCCTGGGGCGCACCCTCAGCCCCATCAACGCCGCCAACCTGGCGATCGCCCACGCCCAGCTGGCCTCCGGGAGCACGATTGGCAAGATCGCCCTGGTGGGCTGGGGCTAGGCCAGTCGCGCCACCAGCACCCGGTGGCGGGGGTCGCAGGCCTCCCGGCGCACCTCGCGAAAGCCGGCCTGCTCCAGGGCCCTGGGCAGGTCGAGGCTGAAGTACTCCTCCAGGTAGGGCTCGGTGCTCTTGAGCAGGGTGGCGATCGGCGCCGGCAGCCGGCGGATCACGGCCGAATCGGGGTCCTGATCCACCAGGGCCACCACCCCGCCGGGCCGCAGCAGGGGGCCGCCTCCCGCAGCACCGCCCGGGTGGCCTCGGCCGGCAGCTCGTGGCAGACGAACTGGAGGGTGATCAGATCGACGCTGGCCGCCGGCAGGCCGGTGGCTTCGGCGGCGGCGTGGTGCCAGCGGCGGATCCGCCCCCCGGAATCGCGGACCCTGGCCACCGCCAGCATCTGGGGGGAGAGGTCGAGGCCGTCGACGGCGACGCCTGTGCCCTCACGCCGCTCCAGCCAGTCCTTGAGGGCCAGGGTGCCGACGCCCACCGAGCAGCCGATGTCGAGGGCACTGCCCACCGGGCCGGTGAGGCTGGGCTCGATCGCCGCGAAGATCGCGTCCCTCAGCCGCCGCTGGGCGTCCTGGGGCTCCAGGGTTTCCCCCGGCCACACCCGCAGGGCCATGGCATCGGTGGCCTGCTCCGCCTCACCGGCCGCCTGCCAGCAGAGGTTGCCCTCCTGGTAGGCGTGGAACCGGGCCCGGTAGTAGGTCGGGGTGGCGGTGGCCGCATCTGTGCTGGACGCCAGCAGCGGCTTGGCCTGCCGCACCAGCTCCTCGCGCCGGGCCCGCCAGGCGATGCCGCGGCGCTCGGCGGTGCGGATGATCAGCTGGCGGGCCTGCAGGAACAGCAGCCGCCGCAGGGGCTCGACGGCCAGCAGCCGGTCGATCAGCCAGCCGAGGGGATGGCGCGAGGCCACCCAGTTGGGGGGCGGGGCGGGCTGGGCCTGGGCCATGGGCAGGGGAGGGGGGGCGGCCGCGGTGGGCTCCACAACACCCATTCTCCCCGCGACGCTTCAGGCCGGGGCGTACAGCCCCCCGCTGCTCCGCTCCGTGATAAGGCCGTCACCAACCGGGGTGACCCAGTCAGTGGAGCGGCGCCAGCTCCTCACGGCCTTGCCAGGCTGACTGGGCCGTTGCCGAGGGCGGAAGAATTGCTTCAATTGATCGTCGGGCAGACGCTTTTGGCCATGCACAAGGCATGGCCTTCTCCAAAGCACTGAAGTAACAGCAGCGCACCAGGTTCAACGCCGAAACCTCTATGACCCCAGAGAGGGGCTCAACAACAGAGAGCTGGGGCTGCACTACCTCGAAACGGGTTGATAGGGGTCGCCCAGCCTCTGCTTTTTGAGCAAGTAAAGGAATGTAAGGATCGTTGTCTTGTTGAGGTTGTCGCATACCAGCTTGATCACAGCGCTAAGAAGCATGGACGCCGACTTGACCACAGCCTCTTCCATCACGGAAGCACTGAGGCCCTACCACTGCTGCATCAAGTGGATTCGCAGCATGGTGGCCTGGGGGATATCTGACCGTAGTACAGCAGAAATCCCTTAGATTTCACCGATGCGCAACAGGAAGGGCTCGGCCACCTATCGACGAATGCACCAAACATCTTTTTTTCACCGCAGATGGAATCCTCCCTCTACACCCCATCCATACAGAATGACGATTCAGCAACGCCCAAGCAATATCATGCGTTCATCAGCTATTCCAGAAAGAATGAAGACTTTGCAGCCAAGCTGGAGCAGACACTAGAGAATTACAGACCGCCTAAAGGCCTTACAGCAGCTCAGAGGCGCCTAAACATCTTTCGAGACAAGCATGACTTCAAAGTAGGCGATTATCGTCAGAATCTAGAGAATTCTCTGATGGCCTCGGCGAAGTTGATCGTCGTCTGCTCGCCGGAAGCGCGTAGCAGCCCATACGTAAATGAAGAGATCAGGAAGTTTGCGGAATTAAACGGTAGTAGCAATATAATTCCCGTTCTTCATTCGGGCATTCCCAACAACGAAGCCGGGTCAGAGCAGTCCGAAAGCATGGCCTTTCCAGCGGCCCTGTGCGAACTGATGGAGATGCCGCTGGCCGCAAACTTTCTGAAGTTCGACATTCGGAAAGGCAAAGTTAATAGATACCCCTATTCTGACGCCTGGTACACCATACTGGCCCAAATCTATGATGTAAGCCGCGACGAGATCGAGCAACGCGATCGCAAGCGGCGCAATCGCACTCTCCGAATGGCGCTGGCAGGTCTCACAGGGATCATCGGCGTGCTTTCGTTGTCGCTTGTGTTTGCATTGATCTCTAGCCAGGAAGCGGAGAAGCAGCGAGG
>QLAH01000795.1_pt1 | contig 11637 bp, 5 predicted proteins | sample 4693081 | NCBI WGS metagenome assembly QLAH01 (sample SAMN09425401, study PRJNA476045) | Lake water metagenome, whole genome shotgun sequencing project.
ACCGTTCATGTTCAGATTGTAAATCCATACCCCAAGTAATTGGATATTCAAAGGATTGCTTAGCCTGATGCAATATTTCCACTGCTTCTGTGTAATCAATTTGTCGAAACGGTTGAGTTATTAAGTTTTCTATTCGTTCCAGACATTTTGCATCAGTATGCTGATTAAAAAACTCCATCTCATCTGCACAATTTGCTAATACTTGCTGGCAAACTGACTTTAAAAACGCTTCTGCTAGCTGGATCAAATCGTCCAAATCAGCAAAAGCTATCTCGGGCTCAATCATCCAGAATTCCGCTAAATGACGACTCGTATGAGAATTTTCTGCTCGAAAGGTAGGACCAAAGGTATAAACCTTGCTAAGAGCTAGGCAATAGCATTCAACATTTAATTGTCCTGATACGGTTAAGAATGTTTCAGCCCCAAAGAAATCCTGGCTAAAATCGACAGCTTTATTCTCATAACGTGGCAAATTCGCAAAATCTAAATGACTCACGCGAAATAATTCTCCTGCCCCTTCACAATCACTCGCAGTAATAATCGGCGTATGGATCCAATAAAACCCGTGTTTCGATAAATAATCATGTATCGCTTTAGATACATGATGCCTGAGCCGCATTGCTGCAGCAATAGTATTAGTACGAGGGCGTAAATGAGCGACTTCTCGCAAATATTCTAAGGTATGGGCTTTAGGGGCAATAGGATATGTGTCTGGCTCTTCTACCCAACCGATGACTTTAACATGGGACGCTTGCACTTCCTGCAACTGTCCCTGCGCAGGTGAAGCGACACATATGCCCTGGATTTCAATCGCACAACCTGTCGTTAATTTCAAAACTTCAGTTTGATAATTCGCTAAATCATTCGGTGCTACAATTTGAATAGGATCAAGGCAGGAACCATCTGAAACATGGATAAATGAAATACCTGCTTTAGAATCACGACGCGTTTTTACCCAACCACGCACTATTACGGCTTGATTCTGTAACTGGCTATCATGTAACAATTGTTTAACATCATAATAGATCATACGCTATATGCCTCGCATTAGTTGCGTAACCATAGCATGCTATGCTTGATGACGCAAGGTTCAGCTCCCATCGCTATCAAAGGAATTTTAAGCGTACACCTAATTGCCTACTCACAGCTGAATGATGTTTTCTCATTTAAATTTTAGTTTTTTAACATTTTGCTAAGCTTGCTTTGATACACTATATTTGAAAACAATATCAATATGATAAAAACAATCCCGCCACTCTCATTTAGCCCACCTCTGGGCTTTTTTTCATTCAATAGTTCTGAATTTAAGCGCTAACCTTGCAGTGCAAGTAATTAGATTTACTCAACCATTGGTTATCTTTAAAATACGCCACAATAATACTACCACTTTTTAAGGTGTTAACAGTTGTCTTAACTTGAGTATTATCAATTGCTGGACATCCCCAACTACGGCCAATCATCCCATATTTGCGAACATAATCTTGATTAACATAATTAGCACCATGCAGCACAATCGCACGTTGGTGTGCATTATCATTATAACCTCGCTCTAAACCCTGTAATCGTAATGATAGGCCATGCTTTCCTCGATAAGGTGTTTGAGTAACAAATACCCCTAAACTACTTTGATGGCTACCATCTCTATTAGAAAAATTTAAGGCTTCTCGGCCCCCGGTATTTTGACCATGGGCAACGAGCTGAGATGAGATTAATTTTTGATGTACCATATCAATAATATACATCCGCTTTTGAGAAGAAGGTTTATTATAATCAATAATGGTTAAATAGCGGCGCTTGCCTTGACGCTGGGTGTGTGTAGCACACATGTAAGCTTTTAGGCCAGTTTCTAAAGCTTCTGGATCAATTTCTGTGATTCGCTGGCTAAAATGCTTTTTTAGTTGCTCTAGAGAATTTTCTGACTGCGACATACCAGCAACGTGAATACTGGCTTCATGAGTTTTAACAGAAGCTGCAGATTTCTTCAGTGCAACTCCACAACTCATACAACCAAAATATAAAATAAACGTCAGCACTAAATTACGTCGTATCATATATTTTCCCCGTTTTCTCTTGTTAGAGTATCGATAATAATCTTTTTCTTATACCCTCCTGAATATACTAATGCTTGTTAGTCACCATTATCGCAGGAATGCTAGTTTATTTTTAATGATACTGAATTTCAGAAATTTCATAGGCAATAACGTTAGCGGGGGTCTCAACATGAATTTCATCGCCTCGTACTTTACCAATCAAAGCTCTTGCAATAGGCGAACCGATAGAAATTTTACCCAAACTCAAATCAGCTTCATCTACCCCTACAATTTGATATGAAACTTTATCTTGAGAATCTAAATTCAATAATACTACTGTAGCGCCAAATACCACTTTATCTGTCTTTAACGTGGAGGGATCAATCACCTGGCAATTTGCAAGCTTGGCTTCGAGATCTGCGATTCGACCTTCTAAAAAGCTTTGACGCTCTCTAGCAGCATGATATTCAGCATTTTCTTTTAAATCCCCATGTTCGCGAGCTTCAGCAATAGCTTGAATCACTTCAGGCCGCTCTACACGTTTTAATCGATCTAACTCATCGCGCAGTGCCTCTGCACCTTTTTTTGTCATTGGTACTTTTTGAGTCATATTTACTTCCTCAGTTCGTGGTGTACTATACCAAAATAAATCAAAATAGTAAATTGAATATTGATGGCTTAAACGTATTATACAACGCTATAACCTGCTTGCAATGAAACAATAGTATCAAAAATTTTTGCATCAAACGCTTGGATCATAGCTTTAGCTCCTGCTAAAGTCGTACTATAAAAAACGCGGTATTGTAATGCCGAACGCCGAATTTCGCACGAATCCATAATAGCTTTTTTTCCTTCTGTCGTATTAATGATCAGTTGAATTTCACCTTGCTGTATCATATCGACAACATGAGGCTGACCTTCCATCACTTTATTAATCACGCTCACAGCCAGCCCAGCATTTATAAGAATCATGGCAGTCCCACGAGTGGCATACATTTTGAAACCTGCTTGACTTAACATTCGAGCAATTGGAATTAATGCTTGTTTATCTGCATCGCGAACACTAAGAAAAGCGTTGCCCCCGCGGGGAAGCTGCAACCCTGCTCCAACCTGAGCCTTAGCATATGCCTCTCCAAAGGTAGCCCCCTTTCCCATGACTTCACCTGTTGATTTCATCTCTGGACCTAAAATTGGATCCACATGATTAAATTTACTAAATGGAAAAACTGGGAGCTTTACAGCAAACCCTTCTGGAATCACTTCCTGGAAAATTTGCTGGTGCTTTAAACTGATTCCTATCATGCAACGTGCTGCAATTTTAGCAAAGGGAATCTTGGTCACCTTAGAGACAAATGGAATTGTTCGTGATGCCCTAGGGTTTACTTCTAAAACAAATATTTTACCCTGTTGGATAGCAAATTGAACATTGATTAATCCTATAACATGTAGTGCCTTCGCAAGTTGACAAGTTTGGTGGCGTAATTGTTGCAGCTGGCCTTCTGTTAAACTGAATGATGGGATTGAGCAAGCAGAATCCCCCGAATGCACACCAGCATGCTCAATATGTTCCATAATCGCTGCAATAACTACCTCTTGGCCGTCACTCACAGCGTCAACGTCAACTTCAATTGCATCCTCTAAAAATCGATCTAATAGCACTGAAGTATTTTCAGCAGCAACTAACGCCTTCCCTATATAACTCTCCAATTCTTCATCACTATACACAATTTCCATAGCCCGTCCCCCTAATACATACGAAGGGCGGACGATAAGAGGATAGCCTAATTTATCCGCTAACTCATAGCTTTCTTCAGGACTATAAACAATACCACTAGGGGGTTGATCAAGTCCCAATGTATGAATAATTTTTTGAAAAAGATTACGATCTTCTGCTTGGTCAATGGCATCAGGCGTAGTGCCGATAATAGGAACACCTGCCTGCTGCAGCCGTCTCGCTAGCTTTAAAGGGGTCTGTCCACCATACTGAACAATGACTCCTTTTGGCTGCTCTTTATAAATAATCTCTAAAACATGCTCGAAAGTCACTGGCTCAAAATATAATCTGTCTGAGGTATCATAATCAGTAGAGACCGTCTCGGGATTACAATTGACCATGATGGTTTCAAAGCCAGATTCACTTAATGCCATAGCAGCATGAACACAGCAATAGTCAAACTCAATCCCTTGACCAATTCGATTCGGCCCGCCCCCTAAAATCATGATTTTTGGGCGATGGGTGGGCTGACACTCACAGTAGGTTTCATACGTTAAATAAAAATAAGCCGTGACTGCTTCAAATTCACCTGCACAAGAATCGACTCGTTTACACACCGGGATGACGCCAAGATTATGACGTATCTGGCGTATTTGGTCTTCATGACTACCTAATAGCTTTGCTAAGCGTTGATCACTAAAACCACGGCGCTTTAAATCAAACCAATCAGCAGTCGTTAATTCTCCCGCAGTTCGTTGGCTAAGCTGTGCCTCCAAATTCACTAATTCAGAAATTTGCCATAAAAACCAAGGATCAATATGAGATAATTCGTGGATCTTTTCTATACTAAAGCCTGCTCGAAAGGCATCAGCAATAAATAAAATTCGCTCAGCTCGGGGGGTTTGCAGCTCAGTACATAGTCCTTCATACGTACGCGGTTCCATAACGCGTTCTGTTAATCCATCTAATCCCGTTTCTAAACTGACTAAGGCTTTTTGCAAACTTTCCTGGAAGGTACGGCCTATAGCCATCACTTCCCCCACAGCCTTCATTTGAGTGGTAAGCCGCGAATCTGCCTGAGGGAATTTTTCAAAATTAAATCGAGGAATTTTCGTGACAACATAATCTATCGCTGGCTCGAATGCAATCGGTATCACGCCACCGGTAATTTCATTACGTAGTTCATCTAAAGTATACCCTACCGCTAATTTCGCAGCGACCTTTGCAATTGGAAACCCTGTAGCTTTAGAAGCTAGAGCTGATGATCGGGAAACACGTGGATTCATTTCAATGACGACAATGCGACCATTATGCGGATTTAAAGCAAATTGGACATTAGATCCACCAGTATCGACCCCAATTTCTCGCAGGACATTAATTGCTGCGTTACGTAATTGCTGATATTCTTTATCAGTTAATGTTTGAGCAGGTGCAACTGTGATGGAATCCCCCGTATGAACACCCATAGGATCAAAGTTTTCAATGGTACAAACCACGATACAATTATCTCGGCAATCTCGGATGACTTCTAATTCAAACTCTTTCCATCCAAGCACTGATTCTTCTACTAACATTTCATGGGTAGGCGAAAGTTCTATACCACGCACACAAATTTGCTTAAAATCTTCATCATTGTAAGCAATGCCCCCCCCAAATCCTCCTAGGGTGAAGGAAGGGCGAATAACGCAAGGATAGCCAAATTCTGCTTGCCCTCGATATGCTTCTGTTAAACTATGCGCAATCACGGAGCGCGGCACCGCTAAACCAATCTTTAACATCGCTTCGCGAAATAATTCGCGATTTTCTGCTTTATCAATTGCGGCTCTATTCGCGCCAATTAATTCAACATCGTATTGATCTAAAATGCCTTCTCGCGCTAAGTCTAAGGCACAGTTTAAAGCTGTCTGCCCGCCCATGGTAGGAAGAATTGCATCAGGCCTTTCATATTCAATAATTTTAGCGACTGTTTGCCAGCAAACTGGCTCAATATAAGTGGCATCAGCGAGACTGGGATCGGTCATAATGGTAGCAGGATTAGAATTGACCAAAATGACGCGATAACCTTCTTCTTTTAAGGCCTTACAAGCTTGGGTACCGGAATAATCAAATTCACATGCTTGCCCAATGACAATAGGGCCTGCTCCTATTAGTAAAATACTGTGCAAGTCAGAACGTCTTGGCATAATAGAAACTCTTTAAATCTTATCGTTAATTAACACTGACCCGTTTCCGAGCTGCCTTAGATTGCTGAATCAATTCCATAAAATCATCAAACATACTTTCTGAATCATGCGGCCCTGGACTAGCTTCAGGATGACCTTGAACCCCTATTGCTGGATACAGAGTATGCTTTAATCCTTGAATACTACCATCAAATAATGAACGATGGGTAATCTGTATGACATCGGTCACACCTGGCTCAGCTACTGTAAACCCATGATTTTGGCTCGTTATCATAATTCGTTGGGTCACGACATGCTGAATTGGATGATTTGCCCCATGATGGCCAAATTTCATTTTTTCGGTTCGCAAACCACAGGCTAATGCTAAAATTTGATGTCCCAAGCAAATACCAAACAGGGGGATATGTAACTCCAGCAAGCGTTTAGTTGCCATAATAGCGTAACCACAAGCGGAAGGGTCTCCGGGACCATTTGACAATACGATACCGTCTGGCTGTAAGGCCAGCACTTCATCCACTGTAGTCGTAGCAGGGATAACTGTTACCCGACAATGACGCGCATACAAACTACGTAAAATGGAGGATTTTACACCAAAATCATAGACAACAATATGATAGCCAGTTGTCTGTAAATGTTCCTGGAATCCACTCTGTATAGCCCATTTTCCTTGAGCCCAAGTATATGGTGTTGAGGTAGATACTTGGATTGCCAGATCAACCCCCTCTAATCCGGCATAGGATCGAGCTCGCTCCACTGCAAGGCTTTCATCAATAATACCTGCCATAATGCAGCCACGCTGAGCACCCTCAGCGGTGATTTTTTTGACTAACGCTCGGGTATCTAAGCCTGCAATTGCCACTACTTGCTGCTGCTGTAAAAACTCTGTCAAGGATTGTTGCTTGCGCCAATTATGAGGAGCGGAACATAAATCACGAACAATAATTCCTGCCGCATAGACCTTACTTGCCTCATTATCTTCAGTATTACAGCCAACATTGCCAATGTGAGGATAGGAAAACACCATGATTTGCTGGGCATAAGAGGGATCCGTTATAATTTCCTGATATCCTGACATTGCTGTATTAAAAACAATCTCGCCGATAGCGAATCGATGCTCCGCGCCTACTGAATATCCCTGCCAAATGGAACCATCCGCCAAGGCAAGGATCGCAGGTTCAGACATATTCCCCCCAGGAAAATCAGGCATAAAATTTGCTGAATAATATAGAAAAAATAGGATTTTGTCTAGCGACAATTAAGAAATTGCTCAGTTGAAGCCAGTTAAAAAGTAATGGAGGCTAGTCCTGCCTGAGGAACCTAGACAACATCAGATAGCGCACCAAGCCTTATTAGCACCGCGTAGCGATGATTTCTCAACATGGATAATGATATGTTACAAAATGGTCATGTTGAGTCTCCACCTGCTAGACATTTTGGCAATGCCAAACTAGGCAGCTAAAGCTATCGCTGTCAAGCTCACGCAGAGAAAAAAAGGCAGGGTAGGTGCGCATAAAAGTTCATGCCCCGCCCCTCCGATACAGGACGATGGGAGGGCGCTGAAGGCATTCGCTATCTCTGGACGAGAGGAATGAGACACAGAGAATCTTACCTCATTTCCAGCATGCTACTGATAAAAAATAATATGTAAGCGAGCTTACCATACTGGAGCTAGCGTTTTTTGATCAGGAAGAAGCATCGTCGTAAATTCCACAGCATTTGGTGCTGCCATATTCTTACAAACATAAACAGACTCTGCATCAGAATGATTCTTGTTAATTTGATTCAAATGATGCATATTGTGTTTTACGCTCCATATCTCAACTGCCATGATAATACAACCTAATGCCGTTACCAAATGTTGGGTGCTCACTGAGATACTGTTTAAAACTATAGCTGCCGGAAAAATAACTGCAGATGTCTGAAATAATGCAATTGTTAAAGCTGCAGTAGCTATAAATCCGCCTAGTATAATACTAACTGCTGCTAACATTTCATAGTGATAATGCTTATTATTTAATATCGATATTTTATTAACAATTTCAGAATCTAAATATATTATTTTTGCAAGCTGACGTCTTTTAAGGACATGAATTAATTCTCGGTTATAGTAGTAGCGAAAATGTGTACGACTATAACCATCCGTTGTTTGAGTTTTTTCTGCCAAAGAATCAATTTTAGCCTCAATTAACTGATCAGCAACAGACAAAATATTTTCTTTAGAAATTTTGCTAAATTTTGCTATTTCCTGTTCAGTAAAGCTGAAGTACTCATGATAAGCTTTAGTGCTGAAAAGCGCTTGTTTCTTTAAAGCACCAAAATGTTCGGTAATAAATTTGGATTCATCTGGAGCCGTAGCGCCTTTAATAATGGAGGATACTTTGTTGCATACGAAATAATTTTTTGTTCTTCCTGTTAGTGTTAGCTCAGCAATCCTGTGAGGGATATCACTAGTAGTCGTACGACATCTTTGAACATAATTAATAATGCTGAAATAAGTTTGTATACTAGTATATGCAAAATTGGCTTCACAATACTGGCTAAACTGGTAATAAAGCAACTTGTTTTTTAAGAAATTGTTTTGATGAGTATATAAGAGCTTAAAATCATACTCCCTATAAAGCGCCTCTTTAGAAAGGTTTTTAGGTAAAAATTCTAAACCTCTATTTTTCTGATATTCAATTAATGATGGCAACATAGCTATCACGATATGAGTCAATTGATTCTGAATATCAGGGAATAAAATTTTAACCTTAGGTATCGGCTCTTTATCCGAGTTAAAAATTGTACCAATAATCATTATAATTTGCTGTAATTTGTATTTGCAGCTGTTATTACCAATAAAAAAGTTAGGATTGTTCTCTAATTCAGAAAACACTTTAGATAATCCATCTGGTATCAATTCTACTTTCGCCTGAAAATCAATATCATCCTTACTACTATTCAAACATTCAAATAATTGCTTAAGCACAGCCAAAAACTCTTTTTTATGAATATTATCGACTAATAGCAATTGCGTATCTAATAAGCTAATGACCGCCTCAGCATCTTCAACAAACCCTATCTGCAAACGTTTTTGTAATTCAGCCAAACCTTGATCAAGATCCAATGAGGTTGAAGAAAATAAATCAAATGTCAGTTTCCCAGCGACAAAAGATTGCAAGGCTCGATTAGTGGTTAGAATCTTGCTAAGTTGATAACCATTGCTAGTTTTAACATAAATTTGTTCAATTACTCCAGGGATCCATGCTGTGATTTTATCTGAACCTTCTATCATTAATTGCAAATTGGTTGAAAAAACAGACAAACATTCACCTGCATATCCCTTAGAAAAGCTAGCTATTTTTTCACCCTTAATAAGAATTTTTTTCTCACTTTCTACAAAATGTGTATAAGGTATCTGAAATAAAATCTTGTCAGAAAAGCTAAACTGAGCTAATGAGTTTGAATGTAAGGCTTGCTCTATGGAAAGCTGGCTAGTCACTGCCTGTTGTAAAAAAGAGAGCATCGCAGGATACTCAAATGGATTTTCCTCGACATTGGTCAAGCACATACATCCCAGAGGAATCGCAAAAATTTCTATCTCATATCTTAAGATCGAAGAGGCAATTTTGAGAGGTGAATCGTTTTTTGCTGTCTGGGGTTGCCATAAAATATCTCCGCAACCTGCCATTGGCTGATAATGCCGATTTAATAATTGAATATCGAGCGTATGTTTTATCATTTTAGGTTATCTTCCTCTACAATTTTATAATACAATATCAAACTTGCTACTTTATAGAACGTGAAACTTAGACCCTATTTAGTCTTCCTGATAACATATAAGCTTTATTTATAATACTGGAGTTAATGTCCGGTTATCAGGTAGAAGCCATGAGCGAAGAGTGTTTTCCTCTGCTTTTCTTTCCAGCTCACATCGCGGTACGTCATGAGTGTACTGACTGCCCTGCCAGAAGGAAATACTTGAGCTTTGTGCTTCAGATTTAACTGCAGGGGCCCCTAGCGGAGATGCTTTAGGGTAGAAAAAGCTATGCCTGACCCCTTTTAATTTTTTAATTCCTTGAGTCAACATAGTGAATTCTATACTTGCAACACTTAAAAAAATTACCCCTAGCACTAAAACTGGAGGATTGCCAATAATCGCCATGCCCAACAGATAAGATAGGGGAAGCTTTTGCAAAACTAAAAAGCTCATAAATAGCACTGTTCGTGCTGTAAATAAGCTTATAGCTCCACCCAAAGCGAGAAGACCTATCATAATACTACGATAATAATATCGATCATTAAGCGTTAAAATCTTGTCAATGATACCAGGATCTAAATGGATAATGTTTAAACTACAACGATAGTGTAGTGCCTGCTGCAACCTCTGGGTATAGTAGTGTCGCAATTGAGCCTGATGGTAAAGATTTGAATTTTTGGCAGCTATAGATAAAAATTTCATTTTTTCTTCAATAAGACTATTGGCTTTTTTTAAAAGTTCATCATTATCACATCTATCAAATATATTTAAATCTTTTTCGGTAAATTCGAAAAATTTAATATGCTGGTTAAAAGCTGCTGCTAGATAATAGGGAGCTAATTGAGCAATAAAATAATTGTGATTTCTTTTAAACTCACATTTTACATGATTAAATAGTTGATCAATATTACTATAAGCTTTTTCTTTATTATTATGAAAATAATTTAATGCTGTTAGAGACGCTATATAATTCTTTAAGCAAATTTTTAACTCTCTTTTATTTTTGCTAAATCCATAAAAATTTACTTTCAATAGATCAGATTTTTCTTCCTGAGAAAGCCTCTCCAATGACTTAAGTTTTGATCTAACTGCCTCATCAACTAAAATTTGGAAAATAGTATGTAAATCATCTAATTCATTAAACCAGGCTTGAATATTTTGAGTTTGGAATAATGAATCATGGGCTTTTTCTGCAGCTTGAATTTTTCGTTTTAACTCTTTACTCACATATTGAGGTAAAGATGGCTCCAAGTTCTCTAAATCTTGACGGATCCAGGCAAGATATTCATAGTATCCTATAGCATAACCAAATAAAACATCATGATATTCTTGTAAAAAAATTGCTGCATTATCCTGGGTAATGCTTGAATAGGAGGATAATAAAGCTTGAGCTCTTTCTTCCAACCAACAGGGCCAAGTGACATGATATCTTAATTTATAATGTAGCAACTCAGCTTGCTCAGGTAAGAACTGAAGACGAATCACTGCAATACAGGCAATTCTCGTTATAAAACTCAAAATATAATGTTCCCTAGACGTTCCAGAGAATGAACCACTACTCAACTGAAGTCTAAAGTCATCTACCTGAATTGCATTAATAAAAGGTAAAAAATCAGGATTTTTTGCAAAATTTGCAAATAACTCTCGTTTTTCAGATAAATTGTCAATAAAACTTTGTAAGGCGGCATTAACGCAATCATCCGATAGTTGGAGGCATACACGTATTTGCTGCAATACTTGATAATAAAAAGTATTGCGATAACTACACTGATCTAATACTGCGCTTACTTCTTTAAGTAAATACTTTTTATGCTCGAGAAACTCTGGCACTAAACGTTGACTTATGTTGCGTAAATAAGCTTCCTTTGTTATATCATCCGATTCTAAGGTAGGAAGCGGAGGGCCCTGGTTCTCACATAAAATAAGATTACGTAGCCATTGATTGCTCACTGCAAGATAGTCAAATCGATA
>QLAH01000796.1_pt1 | contig 11632 bp, 9 predicted proteins | sample 4693081 | NCBI WGS metagenome assembly QLAH01 (sample SAMN09425401, study PRJNA476045) | Lake water metagenome, whole genome shotgun sequencing project.
TACTTCGAGCCCACCGGCGGATCACGATGCTTATTTGGCCCTCTATCACGACCAGGGTTTGATTCCGGTGAAGCTGATGGCGTTTGATCGAGCGGTGAATACGACCATCGGACTCCCCTTCATTCGGACCTCTCCAGACCACGGCACCGCATTTGACATTGCTGGACGTGGAGTTGCGCAGGCAGACAGCTTTGAGGCGGCGATTCGAGTTGCGGCTGAGCTGGTGCAGCGTCGCACCCAGCTAACTCAGGGCCAGATTGCCCCTGTGGGAAACCCAACTGCTACCTCTCGGTGAAATGAGAATTATCCATCTGAGGTAAAACTAAATTTAATAAATTGCTAAGAAAAACCTAAGAAAGCTTGAGAAAAAATAAGGAATCGTTTTAGACTACGCTTGCGTGAATAAAGCGTTCTAGGCTAGTTAATAGAGTTTTTTCAGTTCCCTGTGGGCAGTCTAATATTGCTCTAATTTACTGCTCTAATTGGTTTACTATTTGGTTTAGTGTTCTTCTAGCGTGATCGATTTAGCTCCTACTGAGTCAAGTCATTCTACATTTGCTACCTTAAATTCCCCTCCAGATGGTTAGCCTCCGGATCGCTTCAACAGCATAAAATTCTCCGGGCAAGTCGGGTTTGGCACTGACGCAGTGGTGGTGAGGCGGCAGGTGATGAAGTTGATTGGGGTGATGGAGTTGATTAGATTGACTAGCGCTAGATAATTCCCTGTTAATCCTGTTAGGCTATTATCTGAGATTGCAAATCTTGCAAAAGATACAATCATGTAGACAATATTTGAATTTTGAAGTTGATAAATCAGCGGTAAAGCTATAGAAAATTCGTCTACATAAATATTTCAAGCTCAAGATTTGCTTCTGTGAGCTACGAGTAGATAATGCGAATTTCAACATCATTCAGCCGAGACTGCGGTAGGAATGTCAATGGGAACTATAGATTCATCAGGATGGTCTGGTGCCAGCTTTTGCCGCTATTCCAATCGATGCAGCTAACGTTAGCCAACCTAGCCAGCGAGTTGCAAAGGGTGAACCGATCAAAAGTCAAAATTTACTGACATTTGAAATATTTTTTAATATAATTGTGGGGTGTTCAGGCGAAAATAGAAGTTATTTAGTATATCTAACTACAAACAATTTCTCCCATGTTCTTGCCGGCTGAGCCCAACTGGCCGCATTCAGGTTTCAGGATTGAGCCTCGTAGCAGCGACCGAATCAGCGATGTTGATCTATGTATGAATGACTCACAAACCTAAGCCAAACGGTCAGTCAAACATAAACAGTCAACAAACATAAACAGTCAAACAGTCAAATGGAACTTCAGCAGAAGTCTTGAATTGCAAAAGCTCTTACGAGCTGCAAAGCGGTAGACATCAGTTCAATTCCCGCTACACACCACATAGCAAAGTTAAACCACCATAAACTCACTACTACAGCAAACCGAGGGTGAATCATGATTCAATCCGTTCAATACTCTATGACGCTGCTCGAAGATGAAGCTCGGCAGCTTGTACAAAAAGGCGTTGTTAGCCGGCATCAGCCTATTTATGTGCTGTGCCAATATATTCCCGCCCGTGAGTGGGCCGGGATCGAGTGCATCTTAGAAAACCACGATTTTCTGCTACGCGACCGGGTTGGCGATCTGCTGGGCCGCGAAGACTGGGAAAACGACTAGATCCCCCATATTCCCATGTCTCGAATCCTATCCCGACTGCCCAACACCTGCTGGCGGTCTGGAGCACCTCACGTGACCCTTAAATCTTTTAACACTTTAGCGAGGGACTAACCCCTTGTTACCTCAAACCCAGCCTGACCCTTGCAAGCATAAAAGCTTTTCTTGGAGTTCAGGCTGGGTTTTTGGGTCTCAGCTGCCGGCTATAGACCAGCCGCACAATTCCTTTCTGAATCAAGCCTGATCGCGCTGCAACCGCTCGATTTCAGCCCGAATCGCAGCGATTTGAGCCGTCAATTCCTGTAGATCCTGTTGCACTTCGGGTTGGACATTGACTGAAGGTGCAGGCGAGCCACCCGTATCAGCTGCGGGAGATGAACCTGGAGCACCCTGCTGTTGCCAGAGCGTGCTGACAAAATTGCGGGCTTCTACTTCTGCAGTTGCGCCTTTTGTTTCCAGGGTCTCGGTCAGCTGGCTCAGTTCAGTTGTGAGCTTGGAAACGCTGGCCTGACGACGCTCTGGGTCTTGCAGCGCCTCAACGAGCGTTGCGGTAGCACCGAGGGTGACGTGAAATCCCTTTTGGAGAAGCTGGGTGAGAGTATCAGAATTCATGGTAGTAAGAAAATGCTGAGGAAAGAGGTGAACCGGGTTTAGCGCTGTTCATCGCCGGGGGCAGTTGGTACTCGGTCCGTTAGAACCAGGCCCTATCACCATCAGATTAACTGAGAATGGAGCAAGAAATCGGTCAATTCCTTGGCATTTCGCGTAATCTGGTTTGCCGCTGTGACCTTTTTTTAGCTGTACTGATCAATAAATTGGGCCAAATCCTCGTTGATCTGGGTCAACCCGGCCTCAACACTGAGCCGAATTTGGGGATCGCGCAGGGTCAGCAGCACCTTGGCGGCAAACGGGGTCGGCCAAATATTGGGATTGCAGAACACCTCTAGCACCACATCACCCACATGACGGTACTCCAATGGCAGTTGGGGCGACTGCGGCCCAGGTTTTCCACCACCCGACTGAGCTACTGCTTTGAGACGCTGCATCAAGGCTGCCAACTCGGCCTTCAGCGCTTGGGCAGCTTCCAGGCTGAAGCTGAAGCTAACCGATCCTTCCGATAAGTTGAGACGCAGTTGGGGAGAAGACATACTGAATTAAGCCACATGATGGGACTGAAAGGATTGAATCGAAACAATGTAGGCCGACCAGGGCTTAGACCTCATCCTACCTCCGGCCCAGGCTAGCTTGCTTCGGACCCTGAACTTGCAGAAACGGGCACTGCCCAACCCAGCTGCGTTGGCTGCTGGTAAATTCGTTTCAGCGTATTAACGTCCCGCTGGGAAATGGGGGCCGGATCGCGCACCTGTGCAAAGTAAAGCGCATCTGTAGGATTGGGGCTGTGACCCCAAATGCCAAGCGCATGGCCCAGTTCGTGGCGGACGGCAGCCAAAGTATAGTCAGCCGTTTGACGGGGACTGAGGTAGATAGTCAGGCGTTGAAAAAAACTGGCCTGGGGCGGTTGTGATTGCTGACGCACAAAAAACTCGTAGCGGGTTTCGGCACTGCGAATCCGGGGCAGGCCAGCTGCATCAGGGCGCTGCATGGGCGGAGCCGAACGCAAAATTGTGATGTCCGCTGTGCTAGGGTCCGATGTAATCGCCAGCGGCAGGTAGAGCGTCCATTCTTGAATCGCTTGCTCCACAGCACTGCGCCACAGATCTGGTTGGGTGAGAGATGCGGCAGGAGCCGACTTGGGCTCAGACTGGATATAAACCGAGATAGGGAAATTTGACCAGACCAAGTAACCCAATTCGGTCGGAGCTATAGCATCAAAGTAGTCGCCTGCTTCGCTATGCCATTGGGTTAGCGAGGGCGGCAAGGGATGCGGTTGGGCCTCCGGTGGAGCAACTGGTGGGGCAACCGGTGGGGCAACCGATATAGATTGGGCCTCGACCAACTGTGAAAAAATCAGCGCCTGAACCAGCAGGCCAGCCAAAACTGCCCCGACCAGCCACAACGGCAGATGCAAAACTAGCCGCAGACAACGAGGCAATCGCCGGTTTGAAACTGCACGCGGTTCAGGGCGATGTCGGTTCGGCTGACGAAGTAACTGCCTGCGCATGGTAGCTTGCCGCGCTGGTAGCGCCTAGCCTACTGGCGGCGCATTCAGCCAACCGGCGCTCAGCACAACCGTTAGGCCCATAAATATTGCTGTCAGAGTCCAGGTAATGCGGTTTAGGGTGAGTTCGGCACTTTTGGTGCTGGTAAAAAGCTGGGCTTGCCCACCTAATCCGCCCAAACCATCGCCTTTGGGGCTATGCAGCAGCACCAATACAATCAAGCCCACGCCAGCAACTGCCCATACAATCGTCAAAATATTGGTCAAGGTCATTGTTGTTCCATCCGGGTTCTACACCTGTTCTATTTTAGGCGGTTGGAGGTCGAGAGAACGGCAGGCAACCACTGCTTTGCCAAATTTTTGGGCGCTAGAGCGAAACTCGGATCGGCGTCCGATTGGCTCGCACCTCGTAGTCGATCGACTGAATCATAGATTCACCGGTCATTTCAACGGGCTGGGGCAACCCCAGAATTTGCAGAATCGTTGGGGCAACATCGGCTAAAACGCCGTCCGCTCGCAGCTCTACTTCTGCTCCAGAGCCAGGAATCTTCCGCTTTTCGCCCTCAATCAGGATAAAAGGCACTGGATTGGTGGTGTGAGCAGTCCAGGGGTTGCCCTGTTCGTCCCACATCAGCTCTGCATTGCCGTGGTCGGCAATAATAATCGCTGTACCGCCTGCTTTACCAATGCTTTCCACCAATTGCCCCAAACAGGCATCTACGGTTTCTACGGCTTCAACCGTGGCCTCAAGATTGCCTGTATGACCCACCATGTCTGGATTGGCATAGTTGATTACAATCAGCGAATAGATGCCCTGTCCAACCGCTGCAATTGCGCCATCGGTCACCTGAGCTGCCGACATAGCCGGAGCGCGATCGTAGGTGGCAACCATCGGGCTGGGGACGAGCTGACGATCTTCGCCTGCAAACGGCTCCTCGATGCCACCATTGAAAAAGTAGGTGACATGGGCATACTTCTCGGTTTCAGCGGTGCGAAACTGGCGCAGACCGTGCTGGGCGATCACCTGTCCGAGAATGTTGTTCAGATTTTGCGGCTCAAACGCAACCAGTACCGGGAAATGGGGGTCATATTGGGTGAAGGTAACAAAGCTGAGCGACTCAATCAGCTCCTGCTCAAATCCGTCAAAGCCAGGATCAACCAGCGCCTGGGTTAGCTGTCTGGCCCGGTCGGGGCGGAAGTTGAAGAAAATCACGCCGTCACCTGGAGCAATCGCACCGGGCGCAACTCGCACGGGCAACACAAATTCGTCGGTGATGCCCGCATCGTAGGAAGCCTGCAGCAGAGCTGGGGCCGGACAGCCATCGCCTGGTCCATCCTGGGTGATTACATCGTAGGCTTTCTGCACCCGGTCCCAGCGGTGGTCCCGATCCATGGCGTAATAGCGACCGCTGAGGGTGACAATTTGACCCAAACCAAACTGATCGATATAGGTTTGAATTTGATTTAGAGCGGCCATTCCATCCGTAGGTTTGGTGTCGCGCCCATCGGTAATTGCGTGAATACAGACTTCTGGAATTTCTTGTTCTTTAGCTAGCTCTAGCAGACCCGCCAGATGGCTAATGTGGGAATGCACTCCCCCTTCCGAGCAGAGGCCAATCAGGTGCAGCTTGCCTTGATGCTGTCTGACATTTTGACAAAGGCGCAGCAGGGCCGAATTGCTGAGCAGGGTACCATCTTCCACGGCATCGCCAATGCGGACAAGCTCCTGCGGCACGACTCGCCCTGCACCCAGGTTTAAATGTCCCACCTCCGAGTTGCCCATTTGGCCCGCAGGTAACCCTACGCTCTTTGCCGAAGCCCGAATCAGCGTTTTAGGATAAACGGCCCAGAGGCTATCCATTACAGGGGTGTTGGCAACCGCAATGGCATTACCGTCGGTTTCCTCGCGATAACCCCATCCATCCAAGATGACTAGTACGACCGGGGAAATTGGCATTTGTGCCATATCTAAGTAGCCCTTCGATTCAGCAATTTCTCAGCAATAATATCATCCCAACTTTCGATCTGGGGGTGCAAAACCCACGGGATCAAATCTAAACTGATTAATCTTTTCTATATCTTGATTATTATTAAACCTTTGTCTTTCTCGCCTCTTGTTTTTGCTTTTGCTTTTCGCGTTGCTTAGTCCGTTTCTCCGTGGTCTTGCGCGTCTTCTCGGCTTCAATTGCCTCCAGCTTGGCTCGCTCTTTCTCTTCTTCTAGCTTGTCAAGATAGTAGTGGTAATCACCTCGATAAAGCCGCAGCTCACCCTCACGAATTTCAACAATTTTGTTGGCCACTTGCGATAGAAAATAGCGGTCATGCGAAACAACAATTGCTGTACCGTCATAATCCTGCAGCGCCTGCTCCAACATCTCTTTAGCCGGAATATCTAAATGGTTGGTTGGCTCATCTAAAATCAGCAAATTGGCTGGAGCCAAAAGCATTTTTGCCAGGGCTAATCTGGCCTTTTCCCCACCGCTTAGGGTGGCCACGGTTTTAAACACCTGGTCTTCGCTGAACAAAAATCGCCCTAGCAATGTCCGAACCTCTTCGTTCTTCCAGTCGGGCACTTCGTCGTGAATCGTGTCCATCACGGTTTTGGTCAGATCCAGAGCCTCAGCCTGATTCTGCTCAAAATAGCTAGGTAGAACGTTATGATCCCCTAGCTTGATGCTGCCTTCAGTAGGCTGTTCGCTGCCAATAATCAGCTTCAGCAGAGTGGATTTACCCGCTCCGTTTGGCCCCACAATTGCTACCCGATCGCCCCGTTCGAGCAGCAGATTTGTCCCTAGAAACAAAATATTGTCGTTGTAGATATGGGTCAGATCCTTGATGATCACCACCTCACGCCCACTGCGCGGTGCCGGAGGAAACTTAAACCGCAGCGTTTTAACGCCCGCCACAGGCGCTTCAACCAAATCCACTTTTTCCAGCTGTTTTTCGCGACTCTTGGCCTGAGTGCTGCGGGTGGCGCTGGCCCGGAACCGATCGACAAACGCCTGCTGTTTTTCCAGCTCTTTCTGCTGTCGTTCAAAAGCGCTGAGTTGGGCCATCTGACTCTCGGCTTTTTGCGCTAGGTAGGCGCTGTAGTTGCCCAAATAGGTGGTAGAGACTCCGCGCTCGGTCTCCACAATCTGGGTGCAGAGCCGATCCAAAAATTCCCGGTCATGGGAGACGATCACCATGGGCGTAGACAGCTCTTTCAGATAGGTTTCTAACCACTCAATCGTCATCAGATCTAGATGGTTAGTCGGCTCGTCTAGCAGCAGCAAGTCGGGTGATTGCAGCAAAATTTTGCCCAAACTCATCCGCATCTGCCAGCCGCCGCTGAACGAAGCAACCAGCCGGTCGCCATCTTCCTGGCTAAATCCTAGCTCTGGCAGAATCTTCTCGATCCGGGCTTCCAGGCCATAGCCATCCAGCGCCGCAAACCGTCGTTGTAGTTTGTCCAGTTCGTGGATCAGCCGGTCGAGCTGTTCGGGGTTGGCGGTTTGCATGTCGTGCTGCACGCGGCCCAATTTCTCATGGGCCTGGTTAGCTTCGGCAAAAGCTCGCCAAAATTCATCGCGCACTGTGCGGCTCGGATCGACCTCAAACTCCTGGGTCAGATAGGCGATATGCAGGCTGTTGGGCCGAATCACCTCGCCAGAGCTGGGCTCAACCTCACCGGCAATGATTTTGAGCTGAGTTGATTTGCCCGCCCCGTTGACGCCGACTAGACCGATCCGATCACCCGGTTTCACCTCCCAGCTCACGTCCTTGAGGACTTCGCCTGTAGGGTAAATTTTGCCAACATGTTCAAGACGCAACATAGCCTGACCTAAATGTGAGGTGGTTAAATTCAGCCCTGCCAAGAAGCACAATTGCTGTAGTAGCTGCCCTAGAAGCACAAAGATTGCGGTCGTCCGCTAAAGGTGCAGCCGCACCCAAAACCCAATTGCCCAGAGAGATGCCGTTCCCGCAGTCGTGAAACGAAATCAGTAGCCCTGATCCAGTTTGAAACTTTCAGCTCGAAGCCTTTGGAACTAAGTTTTTCAGGTTGGTGCTTGGCTCAACACCTGAAGTCGAGAGTTTAATGCTCAATTCGGTGATCTAGATCTAGGTAATCCAAACAGCCAAAGCGACTTAAACGGCCATGATTAGAGCAGTTAGACTGGAGACCCGGCGCTTGGGGGCTGCATTGCAATAGACATAGCCTGGCTGGGGAAGCAGACCGCGAACGGTGGCTAGGGGGAGCAAAGCAACCCTGCTCCTGCCAATTTAAACTGTAAAGCCTAACTGTAACAAAAAATTAATCACCTTCTAGGGCGAAAAGCTGCGATCAGATGCAACCAGAACAGAAGAAAATTTGGGTTGTTCAGATTTCAGCCTGATTTCTGGGCAGCGAGGCCAAGGAAGCGAGGCCAAGGAAGCGAGGCCAAGGAAGCGAGGTCAATGCACCAATTGACTGCACCTCAGGGTGATCTGGCCGACTCTAAATCAAAGTTCTGTTAAAAATTATTTCACGAATCCGGACGGACTCAATTGAACCAGAAGAAGATTTTGCAGATCCAAAGACAGTTCAGCCTTGGGTTGTCAAGGCCGTCGAGATCTCCTTGTGTTCAGAGTTAGCCAGCGCTAACCTAGCTCAAAGCCCAACTCTTGAGGGTTTGCAAGCGCCACTAGTAGGCGGCATCAGGTAGGCGGCATCAGGTAGGCGGCATCAGTAAGAGTACAAAAGTCTGAAGTCTGAATCTTATAAACCTAGCTTTTGCTAAGTTATCAGGCTAAGTTATCAGGCGCGAAAACGTCAGTTACTCAGCTATCAATTTGCTCAGCCATCCATTGCTCAGCCATCAGCTGCTCAACACTCAGTTGCTAGATGACTGGGTGTATTAAATCCAGTTTTACTAGATCTACTAGATCCAACACTGAGTTCAGCATTCACATCCACCACCCACGATCTATGGGTTGACTGGCCCGGTCTTCCTTCAGCCATCAGTGCTCTGCAACCGTCTCGGTTTGCCCCACCCCGTCTCGGTAGTTTGCCCAGCAGCTGCTCCCCGTCCCCATGCAGCTCTGTGAACTGATCCCGTAATTTCACGGTGTTAGATCTTCAAATCCCCGTAAGCCTACGGACTGACTCAGTAATTTCTCTCTTTTATTCCGACCCAGGTTTAAGCGGAACATTTAAACACATTTGCTCACCCATTTGCTCACCCACATGTCCGTTCCGCAAATCTGTGGAATTGGCTACAGATTGGGACAGACTGGGTACGAGTCCAAGCATCTGCATGTCAGTCCTACGGCATCTTACGGCATCTACGGTCATCTACATTAAGTTCATCAACGGGTTAAGTCATGGTCGCAATCAGGGTTTTGGAAGAGAGTGCGATGAGCCAGTCGTTACGTCAGAGTTTGATATTTGTCACTTCCTTGGAGGAAGCCCGGCAGATTAGTAATACGCTTGCCCAAAATGGCTGTATGTATGGGTGGCAATGGGTAGACTCCCTGCCAGCGCTTGAAGCAGCCCTAGCGGATCAGCCCTGGGATTTGATTATAACGTTTGATTCGCAGCCCACCGAGCAAGCCAGCGCTCTGGCGGATTTGTTAAAGCGCCGCTCAGTCAGTTTGCCCCTGCTGGTTTTGCCCAGTCGCCAGCTTACAACGCTCGAACTGATCACCTTTGTACGTTCAACGCTTAACGTGACTACGCCTCCCCATACTCAAGCTGCCAACCTGACGGCCCTAATTGAACATACGCCCGATGCCGTCTGGTCTGTAGACGGGCAGTATCGGCTGATTACCTGCAACTCAGCCTGTCAGCAGCAGTTTACCAAAGCCTTTGGCATCACCCTACGGCCCGGTCTTGATTTGGTTAGCTGTTTGCCTCAGGCTCAGCGATCATTCTGGCAGAACTGCTACAGCCGGGCCTTAGCGGGCGAACAATTTGCGATTGAGCTGCACTTTGAGGTGCCGACGCTGCCCAGCGATCTAGAAGTACTGTTTAACCCAATCCGCAATGGACAACATATTACGGGTGTGGCAGCCTTTGGTCGTAATATCAGCGATCGCAAGCGAGCTCGCCAGGAGCTCCAGCAGGCCAAGGATCAGCTTCAGGCTGTGCTAGATGCCGTACCGGGCTGCGTGTCTTGGTTTAGTTCCGACTACCGCTATTTAGGGATCAATCACTACCTGGCCGAAACGTTTAAGCTGCACCCAGAAGATTTTATTGGCAAAGAGCTGGGCTTCATGGAGTCGAGTCCTGGATTTGCCTCGTTTGTCCGGCAGTTTTTGGCTAGCCCTGTCTCTGCTAGCACCGTCGAAATTGCCGCCCAGGTGGATGGGCAACTGCGCAGCTACCTGCTGGCCGCTCAGAAATACTCCCAAAATCAGGCAGCCGTGTTTGTCGGGCTAGATATCACCGAGCGTAAAGCCTTTGAGGAAGCGCTGCAGGAAAGCCAAGAGCGCTATGCCCTGGCCATGCAGGGCGCTAATGACGGGCTGTGGGATTGGGATCTACGCAGCAATCAGATTTACTTCTCGCCCCGCTGGAAGTCGATGCTGGGCTATGAAGAACCCGAAATTGCCAACAGGCCAGACGAGTGGTTCAGCCGGGTTCACCCCGACGAAATTAGATGGATCGAGGCCCAAATTACGGCCCACCTGAATGGTCAAACCCGCCATTTTGAGATCGAGCATCGGATGCGGCATCGTAGCGGCACCTATCGTTGGATCCTGAGTCGCGGCTATGCTGTGCGGGACAGCAGCGGCAAAGCCTACCGCATGGCTGGCTCCCAAACGGACATTACGGAACGCAAGCAGGCCGAGCATCAGCTGGTGCATCACGCCCTGCACGACAACCTGACGGGTCTGGCCAACCGCACCCTGTTTATGGATCGGTTACAGCAGGCAATTGGCCGCAGCAAGCGATTGACAGGCTACAGGTTTGCTGTGCTGTTTATGGATCTGGATCGGTTCAAGGTGCTCAACGATAGCCTGGGCCATGTGGTCGGGGATCAGCTTCTGGTGGCCATTGCCCGTCGCCTGGAAGCCTGCCTTCGCTCGGTGGATACAATTGCCCGACTGGGCGGCGACGAGTTCACCATTTTGCTGGAGGGAATCCACGATGCAGAAGATGCCTGCCATCTGGCCGACCGGATTCACCAATCGCTGCAAGAGCCGTTCAACCTGACTGGGCAGGAGGTGTTTACCTCAGCCAGCATTGGCATTGCCCTGAGCGAAACCGCATACGACCGCCCGGAAGAGCTGCTGCGCAATGCCGACACGGCCATGTATCGCGCCAAAACCCTGGGTCGCTCGCGGCACGCTCTGTTTGACACGGCTATGCACAAGCGGGCTGTGGCCCTGCTCCAGCTCGAAACCGATTTGCGGCGGGCAGTAGCGGCGAGCAGCACGGCTCAGCAGCAGGAATTCTGCATTCAATATCAACCGATTGTGGCGTTAGCTACCGGGAAACTGAGTGGCTTTGAGGCCCTGGTGCGCTGGCAGCATCCCGAACGGGGCATGATCCCGCCGACCGAATTCATTCCCCTCGCAGAAGATACGGGCCTGATTGTGCCGCTAGGGCAGTGGATTTTGACTGAAGCCTGTCAGCAGCTCCGCCAGTGGCAGCAATCGACCGACCTGCCCCTGTCCATCAGCGTCAACCTTTCGACCAAACAGTTCTCCCAGCCCAGTCTGATCGATCAGGTCCGGCAGCTTTTGGCGCATCCCGACCTGCAAACCAGCAATGTCAAACTGAAGCTAGAAATCACCGAGAGCGTGATCATGGAGAATGCCGACGCGGCCAAGGCCATGCTTGATCAGCTGAAGGCGATGGGAGTG